>ERZ1292632.2299-Hain-H43-01um-R2-2299-length-16237-cov-6_pt2 | contig 15650 bp, 22 predicted proteins | sample MGYA00564407_ERZ1292632 | MGnify/ENA primary metagenome ERZ1292632 (study PRJEB36523, sample SAMEA6512637) | groundwater metagenome | collected 2019-01-08 | study: AquaDiva: Metagenomics assemblies of 32 groundwater samples | reverse complement strand
GGATAACCGCGCTCGACCAGCTCGCGCGGAATCGGACCGAAGACGCGGCCGCCCAACGGCTCCGGTTTTTCTTTTTCAATCAGCACCACGGCATTGTCGTCAAAACGTAGATATGAGCCGTCGGGGCGGCGGAACGGCTGGCGCTGGCGCACGACAATGGCCCGCACCACGTCTTTTTTCTTGATGGCTTTTTTGGGTGCGGCCGTCTGAACCGACAGCACCACTAAATCGCCGATGCGCGCGTACCGGCGGCGCGAGCCGCCGAGGATCTTGAAAATCCGCCCGATTTTGGCGCCGGTATTGTCAGTAATTTTAACAATGGAACGCGGTTGAATCATAAATTAAATGAGTTTAAAAGTTTTCCGGCGCGAGAACGGGCGCGTCTCTTGAATTCGCACTAACTCGCCAACCTTTGACCGATTGGTTTCGTCGTGCGCCAGATATTTTTTGGACCGAATAAAACGTTTGCCGTATTTCGGATGCTTGATCAACCGATCAACTTTAACCGCGATCGTTTTCGCGCCGCTAACCGACACCACTTGGCCGGTTAAAATTTTCGGATGAGTTTTGGTTATGGAATTAGTCATTTTTTATTTTAATTTTTAGTGCTGCCGCGCGACGACTCTGGTTTTAATCGGTAATTTCGACCCGGCCTGTCGAAGCGCGGCGCGGGCGGCCGGTTCGGCCAAGCCGTCAACTTCAAACAGCACTCGGCCGGGCCAAACGATAAACTCATAACCGGCCGGATCGCCCTTACCCTTGCCCATTCCCACCTCCGCCGGCTTGGCGGTATAGGGTTTGTCCGGAAAAATTCTAATCCAAAATTTGCCGGTTTTACTCATCTCCCGCGTAATGACGCGACGGGCGGCTTCAATCTGCGGCGACCGGATACGGCCGGCGGAAACCGCTTTCAAACCATGCGAACCGAACGAGACTTTTGCCCCGCGCGTATCTATCCGCGCGCGGTTCGGGTTATGACGCATCGTGTGCCACTTTCTAAATTTTACTTTTTTAGGATACAACATAATTATTATTTTCAGCCCTAGGCCGATCCACTTTCGGCGGAAAAAATATCGCCGCGATAAATCCAAACTTTGACGCCGATTGTGCCGTAAGAAAGCAGGGCTTGAGTGCGGGCGAAATCAATGTCGGCGCGCAGAGTTTGCAACGGCAAAGACCCTTTTTTCAACGATTCGGTGCGAGCAATATCGGCGCCGCCTAAACGACCGGCGGCGGTGATTTTCACTCCTTTGACTTGCTTATTAGCCATCACTTTTTCAATCGCTTGCTTCAAGACGCGCTTAAACGGCAGTCGTTTTTCCAGTCCTTCAACCACCAATTGGGCGGCGATGGCCGCGTGAGATTCCGGCTGACGCACTTCCTCCACCTCCAATTTGAATTCTTTCGGGATAGGGCTTTGCTGTTTGCGCAATAAGGCCAAGACTTCATCTTTAAGTTTTGCCGCACCTTCGCCGTTGCGACCGATAACCAGACCCGGTCGAGACGTCTTAATGATGACTCGATAAAAATTGGCGCCGCGCTCAATTTCCACCCGATCAACCGATAACCCGCGCAGTCGTTTGGTTAGAAATTCGCGAATTAAAATATCGCCGCGGAGATATTCGCGATAAGTGCCGCGTCGGCCGAACCAGCGCGACTGCCAGTCGCGGATCAAACCGAGCCGATGAGCGTAAGGATGAACGGAGTGAGACATAAGTAGAATAGTTTTTAGCTTTTAGCTTCTAAAATGACGCGGATGCGGCTGGACCGTTTATTGATCCGCGAGGCTTGGCCGCGGCTCCGGGCGCGAAAACGTTTGGCTACGACCCCTTTGTCTACGGCGATATTTTTGATCAAAAGTTGATCTGTGGATCGCGACTGATTGGCGGGCAAATTAGCCACCGCTGATTTAATCAATTTGGTCAGCGGCGCCGCGGCGCGCTTGGTCATAAACTTCAGCCGCAACAAGGCCTCGGCTACCGTTTGGCCGCGCACTAAATCGGCGGCGAGACGCACCTTGCGTGGTGTTTGATGATAATTGTTGAGTTGGGCTTTCGTCATTTTTTATTTTTTTCCGCCGGCCGGTGGCGCGCCGGCGGCTTGCCCCGCTTTGGCGGCGACCGGCGCGGCGACGGCCGCCTTAGCCGCTTGCGCGGCGGCGATTTCCGCATCTTTTTGCTTTTGCTCTTCTTCTTTCTGCATCTTGCCGCCGTGCCGGATGAACTTTCGCGTCAAGGCGAATTCCCCCAAACGATGACCGACCATTTCCTCCGCGACCAGCACTTCAATGTGCTGGCGGCCGTTATGCACGCCGAAGGTAAAACCGACCATTTCCGGACTGATTTGACTCGCCCGCGACCAAGTTTTGATTACGCCGGCGCTCGCCGGTTTCTGGCCGGCGATTTTTTTCAGCAATTTCGGATCCACATACGGACCTTTTTTGAGCGATCGCGTCATAATTTTATTAAACAAAACGGCTCTCGGCCAATCGGCCAAGAGCCGAATCTTGTTAAAGATGCTAACAGATCGCCCCCATCGCTGTCAAACACCCATCTCTTTTCGGACTTAGTCTACTGTTGGGGTTATCATCGTTTTATCAGTAATCTGAATATAGTTATCACTAACATCACTGACCCATCCCCTAGCTTCTGGAACAAACATCGTAACCTGGTAACGATAATAACCCGGTGATAAGGTAGGAACAGTGATGAGTGTTTCTCCTTGCGAAAGAGTGCCACCTTCCGGATGGTAGAAGACAACAGCTCCGTTATTATTTATAACAGAAATATATACCCTAGTAAGATATGGCCTCAAGATATAACCAGAATAATTATAGCGCACCAATTGGGTCGACCTCTGCAGCCATATTTCACCGCCATTCGGCGACAAAAGATTTATCTGTGGCAAAGATGATTCAATCGTAAATGACGAATCACTCATATCAGAATATACCGGGGTAGACGAAGCTGAGGTCTTTACTTGGAATTTATAGCGGCCGGGCCAAAAGGGAATATACACATTTTCGCTCCCATCATTTGACGAAACACCCAATGAGGACGTTACCGTCGTCGTTCCTTCAGAAACCAAACTTAAATGTATTTCGGTGGAGGAAGCCAGGGTAGATGACCATCTAAAAGTGCGGGAAATTCCAGGATAAAAAAACTCACCGCCATTAGGATAGGTTACTGTTAATGGCGAGGTACTAGTACTAGTGGAGGATCCCGCCGCCGCGGTCAGAAGCACTTGCCTTCTGAGTAAATCTAATAGATTTTGCAAGCTCGAAATTAATGATTGTAAATCATTAGTCTGGGCTTTAACAGACGGGGTTATGGCGAAGACCAAAGCAATCACCAATAAACTGATGATTATCGAATATTTTTTCATAATTAGAACTGATAATAATTAATAAAAAGACAAAACGCCGATCGACTCGGTCAATTTAGTATCCCACAAAAGGAAAAAAAAATGAATTGGGTTATGCACAGGCGAGGATTTGGTGTTATATTTAAGAATCTATCTTCACCTATCGTCCGATAGTTTGTTTTAGAGTTTGAAGTAGATAGTTCAAAGATGATAAGGCGCTGGCTAGTTGGGGTTGGGACGGGAGCAGTGTGATCGGCGCTGGACAAGCGGGCAGGGAGCGAACAGTGGCCGTAGTCAAAAGATCGCAAGGTTTCTAGAATTGGCAAGGTGAGTTCTTGCCAATGGCAATTATACATAATCAATGATAGAATTGAAAAAATATGGAAATCGCCGCAATAAAAGAGAAGATTGTGCCAATTTTGCAAAAATCCGATGTGCGCCGGGCGAGTTTTTTCGGTTCAATTGCCAGATCACAAGCTCAGCCCGATAGCGATGTGGATCTATTGGTGGAACTGAACGACAAGGCCAGTTTATTGGATTTCGTTAATTTGAAATATAAATTGGAAGAAACTTTAAAAAGAAAAGTCGATTTGGTGGAATATGGCGCCATTAAAAAATCAATCCGAGAAAACGTGTTGGCTGGCCAAGTGAAAATATATCCTATTGAGTAATGCGAGAAACTAGAGTTTATCTTGAAGATATATTAGAAAGCATAAAGCGCATTGAACGCTATATTAAAGATTTGAAAACAGCTGATTTTATTGAGAATGAAGTGGTTCAAGATGGAGTCATGAAAAGAATGGAAGTTATCGGCGAAGCGGTAAAACACTTACCGGACAATATCAAAAATAAATACCCAGAGATCCCTTGGAAGAATATCGCCGGTATACGCGATGTTCTAATTCATGAATACGCCGGCGTACAACTTGAAACAATTTGGCGGACAGCGAAAAACGATCTACCAACATTAAAACAAACCATCGTTCAGCTGCTTAACGGGAAGAAATCTTAGTTGCCGCGCTGTTTCCCCTACCGCGCAATGGCTTGCTTAAGGGTTTGAAGAGCGAAACTCAAAGCCGATAATGTATTGGCCAATTGATTTTGATTTGAGATCAAAGTCATCGGCGCCGGACAAGCGGGCAGAGTGTTTAATGAAGTGGCGGAGCGGGCGTGAAGCAAGGCCATTAAACTGGCGTCATCAGCGGCGTTGGCGATGCCGTCACTGTTGATGTCGGTGCGATAAAGAGGTAAAAGAGAATTCGGTTCGCCGGCCAGCGAGGCGCGCAGACTGCTCAAATCGTTAGCCATAATCCGACTGTCGCCATTGACATCGCCAGGCAGAGCGCCGAGACAAAGTGAACTATCGCTCGGTTTATAGGTAATGAGAATTCTTTCGCCCGGAAGGACGGTGCGATTCAGATTGAGATCAATCGCTCGCCCGCGGCTGATATTATCAAGACTGATAATCTGGGGCGCGGTTTGATTGGTGCTAGTAATTGAAAAGGAATCCGGAACGGCCTCGGCGGCCGGCAGAGCCGGTGAGAAATATAAGCGCACTTTGTTCCAATCGGAACGTTGCCGCGCGTCAATCGCCTCTTTGGGCGGATTGGTGGAGCTGATGACGGAAACGACCGGCGGTTGAGATGGTTGAGGTTGAGTAGGAGTAGCATTCGAAACGGTATTGGTGTTTATATCGGTATTGTTTAACGGCGTAAGATTGTCGGGCAAAGTTTGAATTGGTTGAAGGGGCGGCTGAATAATCGGCTGAACCGGCTCATTAACAATCCTGAACGGCCGGTCGCTTTTGTCCGCAATGGCGCCGACGCCGTTAACCTGGCGCGCGAGCAAATAAATCTTGAAAACATTATTGCCGATTTCGTTGCTCGGAATTATTTTTGATGGCGTCCAGCGATACGCCTTGACCGCCGCCGGCAGAGAGCGGGCAATCCAGCCGACAAAGGCGTCGTTTTTATACAGCGCCAGGGACACATCCTTGATTTCACTAGTCGCCTGCCAAGTGATTATTTGAGGGTTTGACAAACTTACCGTTTCCCCGCCATTTGGCGACATAATTTTTGTTTCGGTAACGACTGGCGAATTTGTGATACTGGCGACTCCGCCACTACCAAGAATATCAACAATGTCCCATGCATAACCTTCAATTTGTTGAGTAGAATTACAAATAAGACCCATATCTTTCTCCGTACTCATCACTGGAGGGAGAATCGTTATCCGTCGTATGCCCGCCGGCGGAAGATTATCTGTTACATAACTATCTGGTGGCGGACTATTATAATCAATCCATTGTGTGTGATTGTAAATAATACAACCTTCGGTGTTTGATTCCCAAGACACATCATATTCCGCGCCGCCGAGCGGCACGGTGATCGGACCGTCGGAACCATTAACCGCCAAATCCGCCCATAGAGTACCGGCGGCAACTAGAGTGAACGGCCGGTCGCTTCGATCCCATTTCAGACCGGCGGGAGTGTTGCTGACCACGCGGATGTAATAGTCGCCGGGCGGTGGGAAAAAAGGCGGGGGGTTATAAGTATAATAAGGTGGTAATTGAGGATCGGGTTGTACTAAAACTTGTTGCTGAAATTCCCCGACCAAATCTCCACTCCAAAACTTGTCGGTATTTTTAGTATAAAATTCAACTATCCTACCGACGGTCACAAATCTGCCGCTGACCAATTTATCCAGATAAGCCGTAACTTGGTTTGTCGGATTGATGCCCAAATTCGGGTCATTTGGTGTCCAACGGATAATATGGGAACTGTCCATTTGCCAGACTTCTCCACCGTTCGGCGCCAGCACATTTATTTTTGAACTTGAAGGTTGAGCGGAAATGGTAAAGGGAGTATCGGAAGTATCCGAAAAAGTCTGGCCGTTAATTATCGTACTAATAGTTAAATTATAAAGACCGGGCTTCATCGCCCCCAATCCCTGAAAAGAACTGGGAGTAAGACTGTAACCGTAATAACCGTTGTTGTAATACGCGATAGTTATGCTTCCCGTGCCGCCGACTGGTTTAAAGTTTAATTGTACTTGATTGATAGAAGGAATGCGGACGGATGTCCACCCGATAGGAACAAGATCGCCGACATATAACGTCTCGCCGCCGTTGGGATAATTTAGAGTGATGAAAGTGGCGCAGGCAAAAATACTATTCATTTTTTCACGGCTTGGGTTATCAAAAACACCAATATCATAATTGAAAATGCCGGCGCTGGCTTGCCAAGCAATTAGAGAATTAATGGTAAGCGGGCCAAAAAAGCCAGTGATAGGCGAGTTAGTTGGGAAAAAACCGAGTTTTTGCAGAGCCGTTTGCAGGGCGGCGACATCAGGGCCTGAAAAACCCAAATATAAAACTTTGGTAAAATCGTAACACCAGTCGCCGGAATCGGAAATTGTCTGGTTGGAAAGTGGCGTTCGTTGTTGCAGAACCGCTAATTGCGCCTGTAATTTAATGACTGATTGTTGAAGCTCTTGAAGTGTCTGCGCGTGGCCGATAACCGGTGAGATAAAGAAAATAAACGTTAAAATAAATCCGAGAATCGCATATTTTTTCATATTCATATATTACGGTTAATATTGATAATTTTACAGGAAACTAATTCCTGCCCTATTATCGCACAAAAAACGGATTAGGTTAGGCACAACCTTAATTCTGCTCGGCGTAGGCGGGGCTAATCTGGATGTGATGTAATACTGATGAGGGCGTAAATATCTTCTTCAATTAAGAAATAAAATCGGTAATGACCATCAACCCGAGCCTGCCAAATTCCTTGTGATTCGTCATATTTTTTGGTCCGCAAAGAAGGATGTCGCAAATTAGACAACAAAAATCTAAGTTGCTTTTCGAATCTTTTCTGCACCACAACTGGCAAACCAGAGAGTTGCCTCAAAAAGCGCTTACTACGCTTGGCCTTCATTTTTTATTTGTTGAATGTCGATTTCTGCGGTAGACCGCAACCATAAAATCTTCCGCTGTATTAAACGGGCCTTCTATTTTACCTTCTCGGTACTCTTTCATGGCAATTGCTAGTTCTCGGTCAATTTTTGGATCGCGTTTGATAATTTCTTTTACCGAATTGGACACGAGTTGTTCATAATCATGGCGAGAAATAAGTACTAGGTCGCCCTGGTTTGCCAATTTTTTAGGAATAGTTAAAGTCTCCATAATTTTCATAATATACTATATAAACAATCGTGGCAACTTTTTATTATGACAAGGACTGACCTTTTATTTTTTCTTCCGTCTGGAGACGATGAAAAGATTGGAATATTTTTTGGCGCGGCGGGTTTTCCGGCCGCCGGTAACTTTACCCCACAAAGTTTTTGGTCGCCGCGTGCCGCGGCCCTGCCGGCCCTCGCCGCCGCCGTAGGGGTGGTCCACCGGATTCATCGCCGAACCGCGGACGGTCGGCCGAATGCCGAGCCATCTTGAGCGGCCGGCTTTGCCTAAACTCATTAATTTACGCTCCTCATTGGACACACTACCGATAGACGCCCAGCAATTCTCATTGATTTTGCGCACTTCCGTGGATGGCAGACGCAGGTTGGTATAACCGAGATCATTGGATAAGACTTGGGCGAAAACGCCGGCCGAGCGCACCAGTTTCGCCCCGCCGCGGGGCGCGATTTCCACATTGTAAACAAAAGTCCCCACGGGAATTTTTTTCAGCGGCAAACGGTTGCCGGGCGTCAGCGCCGCCGTCTCGCTGGTGATTATTTCATCGGCGACTTTCAATTCTTTGGGCAAAAGCACATAACGGCGCGCGCCGTCGCGATAAAGCACCAGACCGATAAAGCCGGAACGATTTGGGTCGTATTCAATTGTCTCCACGCGACCGGACACGCCGATTTTGTCGTATTTAAAATCAATCAGCCGGTAGAGCCGCTTATGCCCGCCGCCCTTATGGCGCACGGTGATCCGGCCGGCGGCGGATCGGCCGACCGCGCGCTGGCGGCCATAAGTTAGCGGCTTGAACGGTTCGCTGGCCGTCAGCGCTTGGCGATAATCAAGACCGATTAACTGCCGCCGGCCGGGCGTAACGGGTGAATATTTTTTCATTTTTTAAAATCAATTTTATCGCCGGCGCGCAAATAAACCAACACTTTTTTGTAACCGCTTTTCCAAGCCGGATGACCGCGGTAAATAAAACGCTTGCGGGGAATGTTGATGATGCGCAACTGCCGCGGTTTAACCTGATAACTTTTAACAATTTCTTTTTTAATTTCGGTTTTGTTCGCCGTCGGCCCGACTCGAAAAGTATAGACTCCAGCTTGTTGGCCGGCGGCTTTCTCCGTTTCGTGACGACTTAAAATGACGGTCGGTTTGGCGGTCATCTTATTTTATTTCCGGCTCAACGCCGGCAGACTTTTTGCCGGATCAACGATAATCAGATGTTTGCGGCGCAATAATTCCAGTGGGTTCAGATTCCGCGTTTCGGCCACAATTGCGGTCGGTAAATTACGAAAACTGCGCGCGATTATTTCATCTCGCGCCGGCAAGGCCACAATCGTCCGGCGGCCGGCGGCGGAATAAGCTAAACGTTCAAACCCAGGCAGTCCGGATAAGGTTTTCATAATTGTCTGAGCGGCGCGCGTTTTCGACGCCGCTAGTTTCAAATCTTTCAGAAACAGAATTTCGCCATCGCGGAGTTTGGCTGATAAAATTGTCCAAAGGGCCTTGGTCTTCATTTTTTTATTGATCTTTTGCGTGTAAATACGATCATTCCGCGGCCCGTGAGTCACGCCGCCTTTGCGCCAGATGGGTGAGCGAGATGAGCCATGCCGCGCCCGGCCGGTCCCTTTTTGCCGCCAAGGTTTTTTTCCGCCGCCCGAAACTTCGCCGCGATTTTTGGTGTGGGCGAGGCCCGAGCGAGCATTAGCGGCCATTCCGACCGTGACTTGATGCACCAGATCGGGATTCCAGGGCGCATTAAAAATTGTTTCTGGCAAATCAATCGTGCCTTCCGCCTTACCTTCTTGATTGTAGATTTTTGCTTCCATTGTTGAATCGCTTTTAGCTTTTAGCTTTTAGCTTGTTGATTTCAAGTTTGGTGCCGCGACGGCCGGGCACGGCGCCGCCAATAAGAATCTGGTTTGCTTCTTTGTCCAGCGCCACGATTTTAAGATTGCGCACCGTCACCCGATTACCACCCATGCGTCCGGCCATGCGGATGCCTTTGGCCACTCGCCCGCCGGCGCGGCCGCCGCCGCCGCCAATCGCGCCCGGTTCGCGTTCGGAATGTTTTTGGCCGTGACTCCGCGGCCCGCCATGAAAACCGTGCCGTTTAACCACCCCTTGAAAACCTTTGCCTTTGGACAAACCACTGACGGCGACCAGATCACCGACGGTTAAATCGTCCGGATTAGCCGCCACAACTGTTACCGGCCGAACGATCCCCCGATCGTCAAAAATTTGCGTCATTGACTCTTTTTTACCGATAATTTTCATAGCCGTTACATCATCTTGACATCAATATTGACGCCGGAGGGCAGATTGATATTGGTTAATTGTTCAATGATTTTCGCCGACGGATTGGCAATGTCAATCAGCCGTTTATGAATCCGCATTTCAAATTGCTCGCGCGCGTTTTTATGAACGAAAGCGCCGCGATTGACCGTATACTTTTTAATTTCCGTTGGCAAAGGAATCGGCCCTTCCACCCGTCCGTCGTAACGGCGGGCAGTGTCCACAATCTGTTTGACGGAAGCGTCAAGAATTTTATGCTCGTAAGCGGAAACACGAATGCGAATTTTCTGAATTGCTTCCGCGTCCGGCTTCTTCGGCGCCGGCCGTTTCTTAACCTTAACTGGTTGGGACGCGGTGGCCATAAAAAACTAGGCGATGACTTTGGTCACGACGCCGGCGCCGACGGTTTTGCCGCCCTCGCGAATGGCAAAGCGTTGTTGACTTTCCAACGCGACCGGCGCCACCAGTTTAACTTTGAAGGTAATGGTGTCGCCCGGCATCACCATCTTCACGGCTTCGGGCAAGCTTACTTCACCCGTCACATCGGTCGTGCGAATATAGAATTGCGGTTTGTAACCGGTGAAGAACGGCGTATGGCGGCCGCCTTCTTCTTTTTTCAGGATATAAACTTCGGATTCAAATTCGGTGTGCGGCGTGACGCTGCCGATTTTCGCCAACACCTGACCGCGGGTGACTTCCTCTTTTTTCGTGCCACGCAAAAGAATACCAGCATTGTCGCCGGCGAGACCTTCATCTAATTGCTTATTGAACATTTCAATGCCGGTAATGGTCGTCTTTATCGTCGGGTGAATACCGATAATTTCCACTTCTTCGCCGATTTTAATTTTTCCCCGTTCAATTCGGCCGGTAACCACCGTGCCGCGACCTTCAATGGAAAAAATGTCCTCCACCGGCATCAGGAACGGTTTGTCCACTTCGCGCACCGGCGTTGGGATATAGGTATCCAGCGCGTTGGTTAGTTCCAGAATTTTTTTCGCCCACTCGTCATTAACATCTTTAGCGTCCAGCGCTTTCAACGCTGAACCGCGAATCACCGGCGCGTTCGCGCCGTCGTATTCATATTTGGTCAAAAGTTCCCGCACTTCTTGCTCGACAAGATCAATTAATTCTGGGTCGTCCACCATATCAACCTTGTTAAGAAAAACGACAATTTTCGGCACGCCAACTTGGCGCGCGAGCAGAATATGTTCGCGCGTCTGCGGCATCACGCCATCGGTGGCGGCGACGACGATAATCGCGCCGTCCATTTGGGCCGCGCCGGTGATCATATTTTTGATGTAATCGGCATGGCCGGGCGCGTCGATGTGCGCGTAGTGGCGAGTATCGGTAGAATACTCGTTATGCGAGAGAGCAATGGTAATACCGCGCTCGCGCTCCTCTGGGGCGTTATCAATATCCTCAACTTTCTTTAATTTCACTTGTTGGCCAGCCAGATTCAGCACATGTAAAATGGCCGCGGTCAGGGTGGTCTTGCCGTGGTCAACATGACCGATGGTGCCGACGTTAACATGAGGCTTGGAACGATCAAATTTTTCTGCCATAGATTTTAATTTAAATTGATAATAAAAAAACCGGACGCCTACCTGCGGCAGGCAAGCGTAAAGCGTTAAGGATATACTATATCCTCCTCAAAAAATAGTCAAATTTTAATCGCTTGTTTGACTTTTTATTAGCCAGATGTTAGTTTAAAAATAGTTCGTTCTTTGACAACTCGGTGTTGTCAGATTCCGCGAAGGCGGAATGGATTGTTTATTTTGGTCCCGTCCCGCGAAAGCGGGACCAAAGGGAGGTCGTGACAATGGTAAAGATTTGGTTGGACAGCGAAGCTAAACTTAACGTGGTAAAAGTGCCGAAGAAAGAACTCGGACTATTCCCGTCACTGGTCGGAAACGCCGTAATTGTTTCCGACCGCGCGGTGCGCGAGCATCTTCTGACTTCGGCGCCGGTGGTTTGCTTGCGTCATGATTTTTACAATCAGGGTAAACACACCGCAAAGTTGGTTGGTGATTCCAGTTTTTTGTCGAAGCAAGACCGTCAAATGATTGATTACCGAGGCCTGGTAAAACCGGGGATAGAAGTCAGCGCCGGTGCGCTTTTAGCCGCGGCTATTGGCGCCGCTTCTGACACGGAGATGACGATTGAAGAGAAATTATTATTTTCCATCTTCGGACGGGGAATTGACGGTATGGAAAAAGATTGCTCGGTTCGTTATAACCTCGGCGATTCCGGTATGGTAACCCAAGTCAGACTCTTGACTCAACACGATTATCATCTGCCACCGGTCGTCGCTTGGCGGGTGGAAGTGGAGGTTGTGGTGCGGCGAGAGTTGAGGGTCGGAGACATTTTATCTCTGGATGGTAAAACGGAAGTAACAGTGGCGGCGATTATGCCGGCGGCCGAGATGGCTTATCTTTTTCGTCGCGCGGCGGTGGATTGTCTGGCGGGACCGGAGCTGATGTTTGCCTTGAGAGGTACTGGTTTCCTTCGTCATCGGCCGAAGAGAAAGTGGAGTAATTGGTTTAAGACGACCGGTGAAATTGTTCGAGTAGTCAAAAAAACTCGACAAGTTGAAGACAAATTGGCCGGCCGCTTCACTGGCGGTTACTCGCTGATTAGTCAGCAACCTCTGGGTTCTGGGACTAATCCGGCCCAGCCGGTGTCCTGGCCAATGGTCAAGGCCCTACTTCAAACCGGTTATCCGGAAAATGTCCGCGAGTTGCTGACAATCAAGGCCGATGCCGTTGAGGTTAGGGCTGAGGTTTATGAAGCGTTGGTTAAAGGTCAGACGGTACCGCTCGGTCATCCCTGGTCAACCGACCGCCTTAAGTGCGTTTTCCGCGCTCTGGGTTTTGAATTGCAAATGGACGTTGATTCCTTAAGCCTCGTGCCGATGAGCGATAACGATCGGCGGGTTTGGTCTCACGGGCTAGTCAAAAAGCCGGAGACAATCAATTACCGCACTTATCGGACGGAAGCGGATGGATTGTTCTGCGAGCGAATTTTCGGACCCGAACGTGATTGGGAATGTCGGTGCGGTAAATATCGCGGTGCTAAGTTTGAAGGGACGGTTTGCGCCAAGTGCGGTATAGAAGTGACCACGAGCCGAGTCCGCTGGAACCGGTTCGGTCATTTTGAATTAGCTAAACCGGTAGTTCATCCGTGGTTTCTGCCCAAGATTGCTAAATTACTTGGACTGGAACTTGAAGCTTTGAGTGAACTCCTCTTTTTTGGTTTTGACGAGGAGCAAAGTGGCGTGGACAAGGTCATAGCGCGATTAGAAGCGCTTGGTATAAACACCGCTGGATTGGTGATGAACACACTGTTAATTTTACCGCCCAATCTTCGGCCGCTTGTCCAGTTGGAAAACGGCCAGTTTGCATCATCGGATGTCAACGATCTTTATCGGCGGGTGATTAATCGAAATCAGAAATTGAAAAAGTTGATGGACCTTAATGCCCCGTCAACGATTATCGCCAATGAAACCCGAATGTTGCAATCGGCGGTTTCAGAAGTGATTGATAATCTGGCGCGCCCACAGCCGGTTTTAGGAATGGATTATCGCCCCCTATGCAGTCTGAAAGAGGCATTGACGCAGGCAATAGAAGGTCTCCGCAATAAACGGTCGGATTACAGTGCCAAAGCGGTGGCCGTACCAGATGCGGCGATAGCGCGGGGTGTCATCGGCCTGCCATTAGCAATGGCTATTCAACTTTTTCAGCCGCTTTTGATTCGCGCGCTAAGGGAAGCAGAACTAGCCGAAACGATCCGAAGCGCCAGATACCTGTTGAAAAAACCTTCCGGTCAAATTCGCGATTTAATTGAGCGAATTGCGGGGGCAGAAATAGTTTTGGTCGTTACCGTTATCCCAGAGCATCAGCCAATTGGTCTGACGGCGATGGTCAAGGACGGTGAGGTTCTGTTGTTGAACCCCGAAGACGCGCGGCAGCTTGGTTTTTCTTTTGCCGGCAGTCAATTGAGGGTTTACGCGCCGTTGCGGCAAGAAGCCAAAGATGAATTGGCCAATCCGCAACCGTTAGCCGATGTTTCAAGTAATCTTGACCTTGATCATCTGCTCGCGGCCGCGCTTAATGGCAACACTCTTGAGTTGACCCCAGTGGATCGCCTTCTGTTGGGAATTGGCTAGGAAAATCTAGCCGAGCTCTCCGATCCGATTCGGAGAGCTTTTTTATTCCCCGCGGTTGCGGTTCTCTATCTCCCGCTTGGCGTCTTTGGCTTGGTCAAGAATGGATGGGATTGAGTTCGAATTATTAAAACCGTCAGTTTCTGGTCCACTCGGCTGATAAATTTTAGTTAAGACTTTCACCGCCAGAAAAGCGATCGTCATTACCACAATCAGTAATCCTAGCAATCCGATAAATCCGCGCTGGTTAGACATTATTTTAATCAGTTGTTGTCGCCGGCAAAGTGGTGAAAGAATTATCGTCTGGAATATCAGTCGGCGATGGGGCTTCAACTTTTTTCTGACTCCAGAAATAAACGCCGAGACCGAGCACGATTAAAATCATGATAATAACTCCCACTCCCCCGAAACCGCGTTTGGTGTTTATGTTTGGCATAATTTTCATAGTATCACAGTTTCCCTAAAAATTGTAGGTGGTATCGTCACGATTACCGATTTTTATAAGGGTGACATTTTTATCATCCGACTCAAAGACAATTCTCAAATTACCTTCGCGACAGCGGAATAGATTTTGATAGCCCCTCAATTTTTTAATATTAAGTCCGGTCCAATCACGATCAATCAGACGAGCGATAATCAGTTGAGCTTTTTGCCGTTCCTTAAGAGTCAGCCGGAGAAGAAACTTATCAATCTTGTTCATTCAACTTTCGTAAATGCTTAAGCACTATCTCCGCTGGCACACCACCCTTTTTGATCTTGGTAAAATCGACAACCGTCTCCCACTGCCCCTCATCTCCCCACTCATCTACCGGTTCGACACGGAAGACTGGTTTGGAGCGACGAACAACTAAGAAAGACCGCCCACGCTTTACCTGTTTTATATAATCCTCAGTATTTTCCCGCAATTCCTTAAGTCCAATGATGTTTGTGTTTTTAGCCATGACTTAAGATTATCTCAAGATAATCTTACCGTCAATCACTTCCGCGTTTCAATGATTTTTTCAGCAACGTTGTTGGGAATAATTTCATATTTATCAAATTCCATCGTGAAGGAGGCGCGGCCTTCGGTCATCGAGCGGAGCGAGGTCATATAGCCGAACATTTCCGACAGCGGCACGCGCGCGCGGACGACTTTGGCCAGTCCCCGATCTTCCATACTCTCAATCTGCCCGCGCTTGCCGGACAAATTGCCGGTGATATCGCCCATAAACTTTTCCGGCACAATCACTTCCACTTTCATCACCGGTTCAAGCAAAACCGGTTTGGCGCGGCGCGCCGCCTCTTGCAGAGCCATTGAGCCGGCAATCTTAAACGCCATTTCCGACGAATCCACTTCGTGATAAGAACCGTCGTAAAGTTCGCAGGAAATATCCACTAATTGAAAACCGGCCACGACGCCGCGTTCCATCCCCTCGCGCACGCCTTTTTCCGTCGCCGGAATATATTCTTGGGGAATCACACCGCCCTTGATGGAGTTGATGAATTCAAAATGAGCCTCGCGCGTAATATTTTTGGAAATCTTTTTGCCAGCCACTACCGGTTCTAGCGGTTTGATTTTAATCCGAACGTGGCCGTATTGGCCGCGGCCGCCGGATTGTTTGATATATTTTCCTTCAGCTTCGGCCGGCGTGGTGATGG
>ERZ1292632.2405-Hain-H43-01um-R2-2405-length-15659-cov-10_pt1 | contig 15659 bp, 15 predicted proteins | sample MGYA00564407_ERZ1292632 | MGnify/ENA primary metagenome ERZ1292632 (study PRJEB36523, sample SAMEA6512637) | groundwater metagenome | collected 2019-01-08 | study: AquaDiva: Metagenomics assemblies of 32 groundwater samples | reverse complement strand
TATTGACTTTTTCCTTGCGCTTGTGGTAGACAGGATATAAGAACAGTGTAGCAACGCTGTCCCTGGCTCTGTCGGGGAACAAGTTGAAGCGAAGCTGGGGCCGAAAGGCCGGGCTTCGCTTTTGTTTTGGCGGTCTGGCCTTCGGGCCGGATCGCCTTTTGTTTTGGCAGAGCTAGATGCGAACGAAGAGAGAAACCGAACAGAATAGGGCCACCCACCCTATAGCGTGGGCTGCTGGCGCAAATCCCAGTCTGCGCCCTACGGCCCCGCCAGTGCCAGCAACACCCAACCGACAGGGCCAGGGGCAGCGGGCGCGGCTAGGCAGCAAGCCCCGCCGCACACGGGGCAACTCCATTCCTCAGTGCCACACGATCACCTCCTGCATCGCCAGCGCGAAACCCGGAACGCAAACGCCGCGCCCCTCCCCAGGCTCGAAGGCGGTGTCCTGTGCCTTATGATGGTCCTGGCGACCCCAGCCTCCCGGCGGACATCCGGCGGATGCCAGCACAGGCTCAGCGGGTCTTCATTGCTACCCACGCCTCTGCAAAGAAGGCAGCCCTGGCCGACGGCCTCAGCGAATCCGCGGCTGAGGGCAGGGCATTCAGGATTGCCCGCAGCGCAGCGCAAAAGGCTGCGGGCGCAAAGGCAGGTGAGGAAGTGGCGGATGATCTGACAATGGATTTTGCGGTGGATACTACCGTCATGCCCGCCTTCATGTGGGAGGGCGAGGAGTACGTGCCGATGCTGGGGGTCAGCTTCAAGGCGGGAACCTACAAGGGTATGGGGCCGGACGGCACCGATGTGACGGTCACTGAGGACGACCTAGACCAGATGGTTGCCAACTTCAAGGCTCCGGTGCCCCTTAAGGTCGCCCACTCGGATACGCCTTTTGATGGGAAGCTCGGCCACTTGATGAAGGTCTATCGGGACGGTAAGTACCTGCGCTCGCTGCGCCTGATGCGTAAGTCCCTGGTGGACGCCTTGGGGCCGGACGCCGAACTCAAGAGCAGTATCTCCTACAAAAACAACAGCATCATCGAGGAGAGCTTGACCAGCGTGCCGCGGGTCAAAGAGGCCGTGATGATGGCGGAGCCTCTTGAAGATGAGGAGGCTCCCGCCGTGGAGTTTGCCGAGTGGGACCAGGCGACTGTCAACGACTTACCCGATAGTGCCTTCCTCTGGGTCGGCCCTGGCGGGAAGAAGGACGGCACGGGCCGCACGGTGCCCCGCACGCTCCGCAAGTTTCCCTACCGCAATGCGGCGGGCAAGGTTGATCTTCCCCACCTCAGAAACGCAATCGCCCGCGCCCCACAGGCCGACGTGCCTGACAACGTAAAGACACAGGTGCAGGCCAAGGCGCGGCGCATCTTGGAGCAGCAGTCGGGCGGCAAGGGTGCCGAGTTCGCCGAGACAGAGACGATGCTGGATCACCTCAAACAGGCCCAGCGGATGCTCGACTCTAGCGGCGCTCCCGACGCCGTAAAGAACCAGATGCGCGGAATGATGAAGACGATGATGGGTATGGCAGCAAAACACAAGATGAGCGAGGAGCGGGGGGCCACAGATTCGCCACCCGCCGACGGGCACCCCCAAGGAGGTGCAAAGCCCGTGAGCTTCATTCAAAGAATGACGGATTGGCTCCGCGGCGAGGGAGTTACGATTCCCGACGATGCGGAGATGCAGTCCACACAGGACAGCACGGATCAGGAAGCGGTCAAAGCCTCCGGCCCGTCAACGGCGGACGTGGAGGCTAGGGTCGTCCAGCTTGAGGGCGAGAATAAGGCGCTCAAGTCGGAGATTGATGAATTGAAGGCCGGACGGGAGCAGGACCAGAAGGTCGCTGCCCGTGCCGCCGCCCAGCGTGAGATTGAGCGGCTTCAGGCCGATGGCAAGGTGTCGGCAGCGGCGGTTCCCTACCTGATGGCCTCCAGGCTCGGTGAGACTTACACCGAGACGCGGGAAGGTAAGCAAGTGGAACTGAGTGCCGCCGACTGTGCCTTGCGATTCGCCGAGGTCAACAAGCAAGTTCCGATGGGGACGATCACGGCTGCGGTAACGGACTCCGACATGGCGGGCCGCGACGGAAAGACCTCGAAGCAGCGTGCCAAGGAAGCCCTCCAGCGTACTGGACATCTTCCGGCTGAATCGAATGGAGGTGCTGGCTAATGCTTGCACCAGGACAGAGAATTAAGGCGGTCTTTATCCCAAAGGCGCTTATCGTCCGCGGGTCGAGGACCAGAATCGGCGGGACCATTGACTCGGCGGAGCGGGATCGGCTCAACACGAGCTACCCCATGATCCTCCGGCCTGGCCTGATCCTCGCCAGGAACTCCAACAACGGGCGCTGGTATATTTGCTGGGGCACCACGCTCTCAGCGGATGAGGCCGCGGCCCAAACGACCTTGAGCGTTGCCACTGGAACTGGGAACGACGGTCGCTTTGATCTGTCGGACCCGGACTCCAACGCCGACAACATCTGGATCGTCGGGCCTGGTGGAATCCCCGGAACGCAGGACTTGGGCGCGCTGTCAGGTATCGCCGCCAGCACGATCACGGTGACGAATGGCCTGAACGTGATGTATCCGAGCGGCTCCTATGTCTACCGTGCCCCTGCAACCACGCCCTACGACGCGGACATCGCCCAGGGCATCCTGTACGAGAACGTCTCTGTGGACGCCGGATTCGGAGCGGACGGGAACGTCCAGGCTGACATCCTAACCCACGGGATTGTTGACTCGAATCAGCTCATTGGCTCGATCAACCTCTGGCAGGGTCAACTTATGGACCCGACTATCGGCAACGTGGCGCACGAGATCACGTTCGAGCCACCGATCTAAGCGAACGGGAGGAGAACCGGAATGGCACACGAAATGCTTGAAACTAGAACTATGACTGAAATGGTCCGCATGTTTGATCTTGGGGACCTTTTCGGGCTGTCGCGGCTCGCCCCCATCGTGGAGATCAACTCGCAGGTTGCCGAGTGGCAGGAACTCAACTACTCTCGGCGGCTCTCGGCGCTTTACAACAAGAACAGCCCCGGTGGCGAGGTTGCCCGTGAGCAGATCACCTACCGGACGGCTACCATGCTAAACAGCCGCGAGCACACGCCGATCGAGGGCATTGACATGAATACGTTGATGCGCCCCGGCCAGAGCGACACCAGCGTGCGCTATGGCGAGCAGCTTGTCACGGATGGCCTCAAGAACCTCACGAACCAGGTGAGGCGGCGGATGGAGCAAGTCTGCATGACGATCTTCCAGGGTGGTCAGGCCAGCCTCTACATTGAGGGCAGCACGCAGACGGTAGGCGAGGCGTTCACCACGTCGCCGGACCATACGCCGACTGTGGCCGCAGCCTGGTCAAGCTCGAACACCGACATCCTGACCGATGTGGCGACCTACAAGCAGCGAGTTAAGCAGGATAGCGGTCTACCGCCGGACTTCATCCTGTTCGACGAGTCTGTCCACGGCTGGCTGCTCAACAACACGGTCCTGCGTGAGTTCCTGCGGGAGACCAACGACGTGAACAACATCGTCCGGGAGGGTCGCATCCTGCGGCTCATGGGTCTCGATGTCCATGTCTACGATGAGGTCTACACGGATGCGGCGGGGAACATCACGGCGATCTGGCCTGTCAACTTCGCGCTGATGGGTTGCTACCCGGCGAAGAGCATGGCGAAGACGCTGGTTGGTGTTCCGCCGGACGTGGAGTCGAATGGTTCACCGGGTATCTTCAGCAAGTCTCACGAAGTCTGGAACCCATCCGGCGTAGAGGTGCTCGTTCACGCGGCGTTCCTCACGGTCCTGCCGATCAAGGACGCCTTCCTCTACATTGACCTCGTTCCGTAAGGGCCAAGGAGGTAACTGAGAATGGCTTACAACGCAAGAGGACAGTTGAAGGACCCGATGGCGGTTCAGACGGTGAGTCTGACGCTGGACGCTCAGGACCTTGCCGGGGTTACGATCATCCTTGGCACTAGCCTCGGCCTTGAGGACTTTGAAGATCAGAACTGGGTCGGCATTGTCCAGATCGAGGGTGCGGTTGCCGCGAGTAGCACATATATCTCCAATAAGCGTGTTGACCGCTTCTACCTGAACTACAACCCCAGCGATAGCTCCCGCGTGGTCAACATCTGGCTCCACGGGCGGCTCGCCATCTAAGAAAGGAACTGAGATGCAAGTACGAATCCTGCACCAGGGCCTGACGGCGGATGGGCGTATATTCGATGAGGGCGACGAGATCGAGACTTCTAACCCGAATCTGATCGCCTACGCGTTGGGCTATAGGCAGCTACGGAACTCTCGGAAGACCCGCGGCGGCTACCGGATCGCGGGCGACCATAGGGCAGCGGAGCCAGTGGGTCAGCCGACTCCCGACGAGGAGGCTATCGCCGCCACGCTTCCAAGTGGCGAAGTCCCCGTTGGCATCTGGACAAGGCCCCCGCCCCCAAGTCGAGACGTGACTATCGCGGAGGCATCGCTGAGCAAGCTGGCCGACGCCGTGAGCGAGAGAATCGTGGGCGCGGTCGCCGATGCCCTGGATGAGGAAGCCGGAGACGCCCCGCGCAAGCGTGGCCGTCCCAGAAAAGAACCAGTGGAGGCATAGCAGCCCGTGGCCTACGCTGCATACACGGACATTGAGGACCTTGTGATGGCGGGTGGAGGATCGCTGACCGCTGACCAGCAGACGCGGGCCACCAACCACTGCACACGGGTCTCAGATCGCATTGACGGCGAGCTTGGGTCAAAGTGGACCACGCCGTTCGGTTCACCCTATCCCAAGCTCGTCGTGGACGCGACGATCCTAATTGCCACGGCCCGCTACCTCCGCGCCGAGTACCGCAACCAGCCACAGGTCGAGGCAATGGAGGCGCGGGCGGCGGAGTACAACGAGGAGGGCTGGGACATCATCAAGCGCATCCTGGCTGATCCCTCACTCCTGGCAGCCGAAAGTTCCGCGGTTCTGCGTGACTCCTCCCAGGCCATAGGGCCACAGATGCGAGTATCCAGTGCCCCGGCCAGTATCACGCTCCAGGATTCCGCGGCCTGGCGACAGCCTGTGCCGGACAGCAGCTTTGGCGACCGCGGCACGCCCACGGAGTATCCCTGATGGTTACGCTGCAACTTGTCTCGGACACGCTGACGCCGGAGCTAGAGCGGATGCACCGGGCGCTTGTTGATCCCGGCCCGGTCATGCGGACCATCGCCAACGTGCTAGACCGTGGCGTCAAGCGTAACTTCCGAGCCGAGGGCAGACCTACAAAGTGGCCGAGACTGGCAGCGTCCACGTCTGGGCGCAAGGTCACGAAGGGCGGCAAGCGCCGGGGCAGCGCGCACATCCTGCGGGACACGGGGCGGCTCATCGGAAGCATCCAGAGCCGGAGTGGAACCTTCTTTGCCGAAATCGGGACAGCTCTTGTCTATGCGCCTGCCCACCAGTTCGGAACTGTCAGAGCAGGCCGGAGTCACAATGTGAAAATCCCCCGCCGTCCCTTCATAGGTTCGAGCACTCAGAATCCAAGTGAGTTTCGGCTAGTTGCGGAGGATGAGCGGGATGCGATTCGGGCCATTGACGCGCACATACTTGGCCGATCCTTCATCAGGCTTGGGGGCTGACCGTGTCCAACACGCGCCGCATGGACGAGATCGCCGAGCACCTTGCCGCGCTTATCAGCGGCGACGGTAGGCTGGATGACAATCTGAGCGAGATGCCGACCGTCTACTCTAGTTCTCCGGGCATTGAGGATTCCACGCCCCCCACGCGCGTCTATGTGGATTGGATGGATGGATTCACGGACCGATACGAGCCACAGGTGAAGAGCGGCATGACATTGCTCCAGCTTGTGCATCGCATCTCGATCTGGTGGGTTGTCTATAATGACGTTCCGGCGACGGCTGATGAAAACTTTGCGCGGCTGCTGGACAATCTGGTTTTGATCCTCTGTGATTCCGTGGACGAAAGCGGTTACTGGGTCAATGGCCTCATTGAGAGTTGGAACCCTCGCACAGATCATCCCAACCTCATAGAGACGGCGGGAATCCGCTATCACGTCGGGAAGATTCTCTTCCGCATCATACAGGAGAAGATCGTATGAAAAGGGACGAGGAAAACATTGTGGCGGAGACGGCTGTGTCTGAGCCGCCGCCCAAGAGGATGTATAAGGCAATCGTGTTCATTGACCCGACCGTCTCAGTTGTGTCATGCGGCAATTCGAGCCGCGGCAGCGGCATGGGTGGTTTCTGGAAGCGGGGCGCACCCTATAGGATTCTCACGCCTGGAGAACGCGCCAATTCGAGACTGAAGCAGACGATCCAGGGGCAGCCGCTTGACGTGCCGCAGCTTGATATGGTGGACGCCCTAGAGCTTCAGCGGCAACACCGGATTACTTACTGGGAAGTCGTTCGCGATTCTCAGGGCAATCCGATTCTCAAGGCAGATGGCTCTCCCCGTATGAGGCAGTGCGTCAAGGACTGTTTTCAGATCGTAGACATAGAGGAGGATTAACATGGCCAGCAGAGGCTCTACCACGCTTGCAACCGTGCGCTTTGCACTTGAGGACAGTTTTGGGGTATCCGAGGCGTCTCCCACGTGGCGCTATCCCCACTGCACTAGGCTGAGTATCACGCCAGATCATCAGCCGATCCAGCCGCGGCACTTCACGGGGGATGTGTTTCTGCGGACTCCCCAGCCGGGCGTCCACACTGCGCCGGGCACGTTTGACTTCAATGTAGGGCCGGAGAACTTTTCCTGGTTCCTGGCTGCGATATTCAACGCCAACCTCAGCAGCGCCAACCCGACCACGGGCGTCTACCAGCACACCATGAAGCCGGGGATCAACGTGCGGACCTTCGAGGGTCAGGGCTACCAGACGAACGGAGAATGGTGGGCGCACGGCGGCTACATCCGGTCGGCGACTTTTGGGCTGGACGTGAACAGTTTCCTGACCTGCTCGCTGGACACGGCTTTCCAGTATGCGGGGGCGCTCACGGACGGGCAGGTTCCCACGAACCCTTCGCTCTCGGTGCTAGATAACTTCAGCTTCATTGGCGGTTCGGCGGAGCGGGATGATGGGGCTGTGACCGACATGGACAGCTTCTCGTTGCGAATCGAGAAGAACTTCATTGAGTTTCCGCGATTCGGCCTCCAGTATGCGGGTGACGTTGTGCCTGGCAAGCAGGAGGTCACCTGGGAGATTGGCATGTCGCCCGCTACCCTTGTCGAGATGCGGCGCTTCCTGGGCGATGACACTGATACGGGCCAGCAGAACCTCAGCGAGCGGTTTGACAACCTCAAGCTAGAGTGGACGTTCCAGACAGCGCAGTATGCGGATGATCCCGCCGTCGTCTACCCGTACCAGCTCAAGTTCACGGCCTACACCTCCGTCTACGGAACCTGGAACATTGACTGGGGTAGCGACAGTGAACTGATGCGGAATCGCGTTCCCGTGCTCGTCCGTTACAATTCCGGCCAGACAACTGACCTGGAGGCATATCTGGTCAACACACTCAGCGGAGCCGCAATGATCGCCTAGCCGCGGGAGGCGGCTTTCCCCGTGGCCCTTCAACTGAAACTTGGCGACCTCACTCTCAATGTAGTAGAGGAATGGGGTGAGGCCGTTGACTGGCCCACGAACGCCGTTGCGATCCCCGGCTCGTGGGTCGGCGTCATGGTGTCCCGCAAGCCGCAGCCGCGCCGGATCAACCTCGCCGGAACTATAGGGCAGGACGCGGCAGACCTGCTGGCCCAGCACCGCTCAGACTACTCGGATGTCATTGGCGCTCTGAACGATCTCATTGAGGCCAACAAGCGCACGGGGGATGGCCTCTGGGAGCTTTGGCACGAGGATGACCGCTACATACGGGTGCTGCCCGTGTCCTTCGTGGCGGACAGCATGGGCAGCGTGCCCTGGGCGACCCGGTTCACCTGCCAGCTTGTAGCCGCTGATTCCCGCTGGTATGACGCCGACTGGAGTACAAGCCAGCCGCAACTGACCGGCGCTTCGAACTGGCATAGTATCGGCCTCAACAACTACGGTGACGCGCCCTCTGATCCGGCCATCTGGTATCAGGTCAATCCGGCGACGGCGATCACGTTCACAAACCGTCGCAAGAATGTCATCGCGAATGCTCTGTTCCGGGAGGGCATCAGTGCCACGGCGGGCGTGCCGAAGTCCTGGACGGGCGATTCGCAGGTAGGAGTCGCCTACATACATATCTACCGGCGACACAATGAGAAGTGGGGTCGGGCCAATATAAACCTGCTGGATACGGGGGCCAATGCTGGTTCCATCTATCAAGATGTCAAGATGTCCGAGGCGAGTACGATTTGGAGCCTGTCCGGTGTCGTGCGCACGATGGCTATCAACGTGGCCTCCGTTGAGTTTCACTTGACGCTGGAGTTTCTTGGCTCTGACGGGGCCGTACTGGCGACCTACGACTCCAGCAGTATCGCTACGGCGCAGACTGAATCCACGCTGACCGTGCTCAACAAGACAGCCCCGGCGGGGACGCACTACATTAGGGTGAAGTTTGTGGGCACACACGCCGCCGGTGATGTTGGGAGGGCCTACTGTCGAGGGATTCAACTGGAACGGGGCACAACCAATACAACGATTGAGTACAAGGAGCAAAGCACTGCCGCGTTTAGCTGGAGCATCACGGAACTTACTGACCTCTGGCTGGACTCCAGGGAGCGGCAGTCGTCCTACTTGGCTATTGAGACGAGTCAAGACCCTTCTGAGCTGATGGCGAACCTGACAGACGGCGGTTGGATGGAGCTTGATCCGGGAGTGAACGAATTTCTGATAGATGTAACGGGATCGCCGACCTCGCAGCAGGTCGAGATCACGTGGCAGGACGCGTATCACGGAAAGTGAAAAGGAAGGTGGCCTAAGATGGCAAAAGAGGAAAACGGAAAGCTTGACGTGGCAGCAACGATGGGGCTTCTGAAGCCGGTGCTGAAACTGCGCTTCGAGGATCACGTGTGGCCGATCTACAAAATGAAGTGGGACGATGCTTTCGATGCGGGACTGATAGAGTTCCAAGAGACATTCGGTGACTCCTTCGATCTTGGAAACATGACACCAATCCAGCGGGCGGCCCTTGATCGGCTGCTGTGGGTCGCCATGCGGCGAGGCGCGCCGGGCATGACCTTGGAGCGCATTCGGGAGCGTGACTGGAACACCTCGTCTGAAGGCTTTCTAAATCTGTTGGACTTCATGGCCATAGACGAAAACACCGGGAAAAACGTGGTTGTGGTCATGGCTGTCCTAGAGGCACTTGGCCTGACGAACACGGAGGAGCAAGTGGTCAACCCTTTACCGGCCAGCCCATCCGTAGGCCGGAGGGCTTCAAAGGCCCGCAGCGTGAAGACCTAAACGAGGCGTTTGCCCAGCACTTCGCCTTCTTGGGGCGGCTGGGCTACACGCCGGACGAGATCATGGGCATGACAATGGATTGGACAAGACTTCTGCACGAGACGGCGGTCGCTGAGGACAACGAGCGCCTGGCTGCGCTTGGCGGGGGTGCTGCCCGTGCCTGAACTGAACTACCGTATCCAGCTTGCGACCAGCCCGGCTCTCCGGCAGCTTGACCAGTTTCAGGGCAGGCTCAAGGGCTTGCAGTCCGCCATGAGAGACCTTGGCCGCGTGGGGATGGTTGTCGGTGGCGCTATAGCTCTGGCTTTTGGCTACGCCGTTAAGAAGGCTGCCGAGTTCGACCAGGCGATGCGCTACGTCAACACCATCGCCAAAAAGAACGATGTTCAGTTCCGTGGGATGAAGGACCAGGTACGGGCACTCTCGAATGAGCTTGCGAAGCCCGCGCCGGAAGTCGCTGCGGGGATGTACCAGGTTCTATCCTCTGGATTTGAGGACGCTGCCGAAGCGCTTGAGATTCTGAACGTAGCTGGCAAGGCGGCAGTTGCCGGAAACGCTGATATGGGTGAGAGCGTGAAGGTTATAGCTGGTGCGCTCAACGCCTATGGAAAAAGCTCCAAGGATGCGGAACGCTTTGCAAACATCCTTTTCAAGACGGTAGAGCGTGGCGTTGTTGAATTCCCTGAGTTGGCGCAGGGTCTTGGTGAGGTCACCTCAGTAGCCGCTCCGCTTGGTGTGAGTCTTGAGGAAGTTGGGGCGGCTATATCCGCGCTGACCCTACAGGGAATGCCTGCCAACATTGTGATGACGGCGCTCTACAATGCGCTCCAGAACTTTATCAAGCCTTCTCACGAAGCCGCCGAGCTTGCTAAGACCCTGGGCTACAACATGTCCATAACGCACCTGCGTGCGGTTGGACTCACCGGCACACTTGCGGAGTTGAGAAAGGTCACGGGCCTGTCAGCCGAGGGCATGGCGGCGTTAGGTAAGTCGACGGCCAAAAGCGAGGACGCTCTAAAGGCGCAGTCCGGCGTGACGGACGAGGCATACCGCAGAATAGGGATTCTCTTTGGCGGCATACGGGAACTGCGAGCGATTCTGCCGCTAACGGGTGAGGCTTTTGAGGAGTACACTAACTCCCTGGATGCGAATAAGCGCGCAACGACGGCTCTTGATGATGCCCTTGGTGAGCAGAAGAAGGGTCTCGCCTTCCAGCTTAAACAGACCAAGATCAGGCTTGATAATATCGCATCGGTGATTGGGGATGATGTTGCTCCGAGTGTTGGCAGTCTGAATGACAAGCTGGGCAAACTTCTCGCCGCGTTCGAGAAACTTGACCCACCGGAGCGAAGGTTTGTTGAGAACCTGACCCTTGCGGTGGGCGCTGCCGGACTGTTGGCTTGGGCCGTTTCGGGGGTTATCGGGGCTCTGGGTACGTTGACAGGCGCAACCGTAGGAGTTCTCAGTCTACTTTTGGGACTTGAAGAGGGCATGATCGCGGCTAGCATAGCGATTGGTGGTCTATCCACGGCTTTGGTCACCGTCGCCAGTGTTGGCGGATTCCTCTTTGGGCTTTGGCTCAACGATCTCATCACGGCCTATCTGCCGAAGCTCAACAAGGCTCTGGACACGATTACGATTCGATTCATGCAACTCTACGCTGTCCTTACCAGGAAGATCAGTATTAAGGACTTCTTCCTGGAAACGCCCGAAGAGTACGCGAAGAAACTTGGCCTTGAGATCGGTAAGTTGCAGCGCGCCGCGAAAGCACCGGCCAAGGGGGAACCGGAGACACGGCGCTGGAAGGACATCTACCTTGCTACGCCTTCACCTGCCGATACGGATAAGGCAGCGAAGCAAACCGTGGATCAGCTCACGGCCTCCTTTCGCCGTGCGCTGGATCGCATAAGGCCGCTGGGATCAGAGGCGGGCGAAAAGTTCCGATTGGCCTTCCAGGACAAGCTGGCCAAGGGTGGACCGCAAGCTGCCAAGGCTTTCGCTGATGGTTTTGCGAGAACAGCAAAGCCCGCATTGGCGGGGCAGGCTACCGTGTTTCGGGGCCTGGGTCAGAACTTGATTCAACAGTTCATTGTCGGGATACAGTCGCGGTTCCCCGCGGTCCTGGCGGCTCTCAAGGTGCTATTCCCGACTGTCAGTACGCTCATCCGGCGCTTCATTTATCAGGGCTTCTCACCAAGCATGGCCGGCTGGGGTGTCATCGCCGTTGAGGAAATTGCCTCTGGGATGCAATCGGCTATTCCGCAGGTCTCAACGGCAGCCCGGGAAATCCCTAATGCCATCGGCTTCGCCATCCTAGATACAGCTACGGAAATTCCTGCGTTGGTTGGCCCCGCGCTGGCCGACATCGTCTCGCCGGATAAGCTGAAGCCCATGCTGGAACAGGCGGCTCGAACCGGAGAGTTGACTGGATTGGCTATAGCTGGGGGAATCATGCAGGCCGCGCCTCAAGTAGCCGCGGCTGTAGGCGGGTTACTCTCTTCACTACCGATAGTCGGCCAGCAGTTTGCGGAGGGTAAGGGCGGCACGCAGGTTCCTACTCCCGCCTTCGCCGGACTGATGACAGCGGCCCAGCCAATGTTGCGGGAGAGTGTACTGCCCGCACTGGCCGATGACCAGATGGCGCTGTTCGCGCAGAGGTTCGGAAGTGTGATCCAGCCGGAGGACTTCGGGGAGGCCCTGACGCAACTTGGGAATCTCCTCCAGGCTCGTCTTGAGGAGATCGCTTCAAAGGCTGGCGAGGCTATCCGTGTGGGCATCGCGCCGCCGGAGACCGTTGAGACGTTCGGCAGGATTCAGAAGGCGCTTGAGATCGTACTGACGCTGGCGGCTTCGGCTGGTGGTGACGTTACCCATAGGCTCTCAGCGGCAAAGGAATCGGCTGATGCTATCAAGGGAGCCTACGGTGAGATTGGGAGCGCACAGAGGGAAGTCGCCGAACTGCAACAGCGCGCAGATCGTGAGCATCTGGGCCGGCTTCAAGCAGAATTGCCCCAGGCTTTCGAGATGCTTGATGCGGCCAAGACGTCTCTCGCAATTGAGGCAGCCAGGGGCGTGCTACTGCACAAGCAGGCCGAGATCAATAGCCTGAACCTTCGCCTCTCGGATGCACAAGCAGAAAGTGACGAGACAGCGGGCGAGACAGCCGATAGGCGTAGGGTGCTGCAACTTCAGGGCGAAAATGATCTGGCGCAGATTACGGAACGCTACGGCCAGCGACGTGGAGCTATTCAAGAACTGGCACTTCAGAGATATGCGGATGAGCGGGAGGTCGCACAGGAAATTCGCTCGGACTGGGAGGACATGAAAAAGACCGCGCTGGAACGCCTGACTATACTCACAAGTCAGGGGGCTACGATCCAGACACAGCAGATTGTTGCTGAGGTCATACGACGGATTGATGAGCGCATGGGAGCCACTGCCGAGGAGCGACTGGCGACCGAGGAGGCAATAACAAAGGCGACCGCCGTACATCTAGACCTTGCGGATCGGCTGAACAAGGTACTGGCAGAGGCGGCAGAGAAAAGGGGCAAGAGCCTGAAAGATGCCTTGACGCTATGGGCGGGTGAGCAGGAATCTGGCGAGCGCCTGGCGCGGCTGCGATTTGAGGATGCGACGGCCATTGAGGACATCCTGGCAACCTCGAAGGAGCTTCAGGATGTCCTGATCTTCCGTGCCAATCTGGACATTCAGCACCTCCGTGCGCTGGGGCAAACCAATGAAGCTGACGCCCTCCAGTTGGAGTTGAACCGCCAATTGGCCGAGATCGCCAAGACGACGCTTGAGAAGGCCGCGGCGACGGCTGGAACACCTCCGACAGTTCCCTCACCGATCCCAACTCAAAAGCCACCCGATCCGAATGAGTGGGACATCTTCCTGTCGGGGCTGCGGGAGCGCACAGCCTCGACGTTCCGCGAGGGCCTACGGGACGCCATCGTGCGTGGCGGCAATGTCCTGGACAGCATCGGCAAGGCGCTGAAGGCCAGCCTGGTCAACGCCTTTACGGAGGGACTGTTCCGTAAGGGTGGACCAATGGACGCTTTCCTGAACCGTATTGCCGCGAAGCTGTCCGAGGCTGGCGCAGTCTTGGGCGACATCATCGCCAACGCGATCTTCGGCTCCCGCTGGCTGGACAGCGCAGGTAAGCGCATCGGGGACTGGATTCAGACATCGTTTCAGAAGGGCGGCCTGCTGGCGGCAGGTGCGATCTATGGTGTGTTCAAGCTGTTCAGCGACATCAAGCGGGGGCGGCTGTCCCTTGGGGGTATCCTGGGCGGGATCGGTGGCTTCCTGCTAGGCGGTCCCCAAGGGGCGCTCACGGGTTACGCGGTGGGTAGTCAGCTTTTCGGTGGGAGCCGCATGGCCCTGACCGGCCCCAGCCTGCCGGGGCGCATGGTCCCGGCAACAGTTCCAGCTCGGGAGGGTGACTTCCTGGTGACGCAGTACAACTACTTCGCCCATGAGAGCGATCCGATCCAGGCTGCCTACAATATGAGCCGGGTGGTCCAGCAGCGAAGATGGTAAGGAGACAAAAAAATGCCAGAGCCATTCACGGTTCAAAACAGCATGTGGAAGATCGAGGTCATGGAGGACGACACAGTCACGCTGACCGACCTTGAGGACCAGGAAAAGATCAGCACGACATTGGAGAAGGCTACGGCCCTGTTTGCGGTGATTCAGCAGATGATCCGCAGCACGAAGGCGAGGTAGAGCAATGAACGAACAAGTGCTAGGTGGCGGATGGCTGAGTTGTCATGTACTTGAACACATCCTCTGGAAAGCGCATTGGACGCTGAGGAAGTATATCAACCACGAGGCGCGCATCTTTGACTTCCCCTATGAGGTCATCGAGATTGACGGGAATCTCATGCTGAACGAGGGGATCAACGAGCTGTGGACGCAACTCTGTGGCGGATCGGGCTTTGCCTGGAACAGCACGAACGCACAGCTTGTCGTGGGCAGCAGCACCACGCCAGCGGCGGCCACACAGACGGACATCCTTGGCAGCACCTCGCAGGCGGTGGCCATGAACGGCGGCTACCCCACATACGGATCGGCGCAGAAGGTTACGTTCCAGTCCGACTTTGCGGGTGATGACGGTGTCTTTTCCTGGCAGGAGTTCAGCGTCTGGAATGGTGCCTATCAGAACAAGAACCTAAACCGCCTTGTCTCGGACCAGGGTACGAAAGTGCAAGGTCAGACTTGGACGTTAACCCTAGACATCACTTTATCATAAGGAGTCTATAGGTGTCCGTAGTAGGAAACATCCAACCCTTTGACCTGGTGATCCGGGCTGATCCGGTCGCTGGTTGGTCATGGGGCGCCAAGATCAGCCACCGGGTCACTGTCCTCGTGGCTCCCACGGATGGGCGGGCGGCCTGTCGGGTGATCTTTGGCTCCTACCAGCGGGGCAGCGCCGAGAACCCCACCACCCCCGAAGGCCCGCTATGGATTGAGTTTGGGTTTGCGGGGACAGGCCGGACGGCCAACGTGATTCCGCCGGATGCAATCTGGTGGCAGATCAGCCCCCGGGTGCGGTTGGGCTTCACGATTGTCGGGGGACAGCTCAAAGAGGGCATCCGGCTCAGCGCCAAACCCGCCACCAACATCCTCAATATGGTCGTGACGCTCAGCCCCCCGGCGGCGCTGATGCTCCAGCCGGAGAGTAACCGCAAGCGGCTCCTGGACATCCTGGATATGAGCCATCCGGTCGCCATTGACGCCAACGGTCTACAGGTGGACGTGAATTGGACCTGGACCAAGGTGGCGGAGGGCCAGTATGCGCTGGCCCTCACGGTCCCGCAGGCGTTTCTCAACGCCGCCGCCTACCCGGTGATCGTGGACCCCACCATTGGCAGCAGCACAAGCTCCTACGCCACCGCCCACAGCTCTGGTCGTAGGCTCTTCCGGGCCAGCAACGGGGACCTCTACATCGTCTACCTGGATGGTACGAACCTGGTAACTCGGCGGAGCACGGACAACGGCAATACCTGGACCAAGTGGGACGGCACGGCAGGCTCGGACACCATCGCCGCCGATACCAGCGAGGGCAAGTTCTGGGCCTTCCTCCAGACGGGGGCAACGGACTACCTGCATGTCATGTATGGTAGTCCCGCTACCTCTACCTACCGGCGTTTCACGCTGCCCACTATCAGCAGCGGGACCAACCGAACCATTAACTGGAGCTATGGCGCGGACCCTGGGGGTGGTGGGCCAGTATGCGCTGGCCCTCACGGTCCCGCAGGCGTTTCTCAACGCCGCCGCC
>ERZ1292632.2173-Hain-H43-01um-R2-2173-length-16995-cov-7_pt1 | contig 15669 bp, 14 predicted proteins | sample MGYA00564407_ERZ1292632 | MGnify/ENA primary metagenome ERZ1292632 (study PRJEB36523, sample SAMEA6512637) | groundwater metagenome | collected 2019-01-08 | study: AquaDiva: Metagenomics assemblies of 32 groundwater samples | reverse complement strand
TAGGCTTAAAAAATTAACCGCAGAGGGAAAATGGAACTGGGTTTACGAAGACAAAATCTCCGCAGTTTTCGTGAGGAATAAATAAAGTACCCCTGACGACTCTTATTTTGAACCGTTCTTGGCTCATTTTAACCATTTAATGGAAATATATAAAGTATCTAGTGATAATTAACCATAGAAAGATTTGAGTTTATTTTCTCTAGCTGAATAACTTCAGATTTGAAATCATCAATAAAATACCTCTTGACCTAATGTACATAATTATGTAATATAAAACCATGACACATACATTACCGATTACTAAAGCAAGAGAGGACTTAACAACTCTAGTTAACAATGCTAATAAAAAACTAGAGGAATATGTTATTACTGTAAATGGTTCACCTGCGGCAGTTCTTATTTCAGCAGCGCAGTACGATTCCTGGAAAGAAACAAATGATATTATGAGCGATACAAAACTTCTTAATGCAGTAAAAAAAGGCGAAAAAGAAATAGATGATGGAAAAGGTATTCCATGGGAAGATGTAAAAAGAGATCTTAATTTAGAGTAATGTATCGTATTATTGTTGCTCCAGAAGCGAAAAAAGGACTTAAGACAATTGCTAAAATTTACAGAAAAGGAATTTTCGAGGCAATTGAAGCATTAAAAGATGACCCTCATCTTGGAAAACCATTAACACGCGAATTAACAGGAAGATACTCATATAAAGTTGGTGTTTACAGAGTAATTTACAAAATTAATGATAAAGATAAAGTAGTCTATATTATCAACGCAGGACACAGAGCAACTATTTACGAGTAAATAAAGTTAAAATTACTTCACTTCTTGACGGAATCAAAATAAATATCTAAAAATAGGTTCTAACGTCGTCTAGTAATATTTTTGAGATTTGGCTAAATCAACGAAAGGGTTCTGATTATGGGCTGTTTGGGGATTAGAGATAGGAGTTGGTTCAATTCCCGTTCGCGTCTATTCAAATTAGCCTTTAAACTTTAATAAGCTTGAAATTGCATTAAGCCCTAATTTCGAGGCTAATGTAAAACCTTATGATGCCCTATCCCGTTTGGTACCCCCGACCGGATTTGAACCGGTGATTTTCTGAATGAGAATCAGATGTCCTAAGCCGCTAGACGACGGGGGCTTATATGCCTATTTTACCTTAAAACTACTTTTCAAACAACCTAACTTGTAATAATTTAGGCTTAAGGATATAATCTAATCCTCAAAATTATGTCTATAGAATATATACAAACAAGGCCTATACCAGTTGGTGAATCTGATGTTGTTGATGTCGCAAAAAAAATAGCGCAAGGACTAGCTCCTTCTGTGGTTGCAAATAGAGCTATGTTTCAAGAAGGTAAAGTTTATAAAATTAGCGAAACTCCAGCATTAAGAGAAGAAATTGAGGTGCTTGATGATGGCACTGCAGTTTATAGGCTTATGCCAAGTAGACAAAGGCTAAGATCTCTTGGTTTAAGGGCTGGTAGGGGAATGGCTTATCATCTTCCACATGATAGAACTGTAATAGCCTTAAGAGGCCCAGGAGTAGGAGCTAATGGCAATATTATTGGTGTCTTGGTGCATAGAAATGGTGTTAAAAGACTATGATTTGTTAAGTATTAAATTTTTGGGTATAATCATTCTGTGAACAATATTTATCTTTCTGTTGTAATTCCCTCATATAATGAAATGACAAATCTTCGAAAAGGTGTTTTGGATAAAGTTGAACATTTTCTTAAAAAACAAAAATATAATTATGAAGTCATAGTCGTTGATGATGGATCAGATGATGGAAGTATTGCATATGTAGAAAAGTTTATTAAAGAAAGCCTTGAGTTTAAGATAATAAAAAATCAGCATCTTGGAAAAGCAGGCGCAGTTACATCAGGCATGTTAAGTTCAAAAGGTGAGTTTGTGTTATTTACAGATATGGATCAGGCAACCCCAATAGAAGAAGTAAATAATTTATTAAAATTTACAAATAAATATGATGTTGTTATTGGAAGTAGAAATTCGCAAAGAAAAGGTGCACCATGGACAAGGCTTTTAATGGCACAGGGAATGATGGTTTTAAGATCTATTGTTGTTGGGGTAAGAGGAATTAATGATACCCAGTGTGGTTTTAAACTTTTTCGAAAAGATGTATCGGATAAACTTTTTACAAAAATAGAACAACTTCATAAGGGTTATATAAAAATATCTGGTTCTTCAGTAAAAGCTGGTTTTGATGTAGAGCTTTTGTATTTAGCTGAAAAAATGGGTTACAAAATCAAAGAAGTTCCTGTCGAATGGTTATATGTTGAATCAAGAAGAGTAAGTCCAATTAAAGATTCCCTAGAAGCTGTTCAGGATTTACTAAGAATTAGATTAAACGCTTTTTCTGGCAAATACAATAATTTATGAAAAGAATAAATCTTTTCTTTTCCTTCTATATATTAACAGTAGTAGCTTTATTTATTTTTTCTTTTACCCAAGTTGATTTAAGCCTTACTCTTTCTCAAGCATCATTTTATCAATCATTACAAAAAAGTCTTCAGTATATTGGTTTTTTTCAAAGACCATTATCTGTTTTAATATTTTCTATAATCTCAGTTTTATTATTTGTATTTTATTTAGCTTTTCTATATATGGCAAAAAAAGAAAAGTTTAAATTGTCTTCTTTAAAAATTCTTGTACCTCTAGTATTTGTAATTTTAGGTTTTTCCTATAATGCGTTTTCTTATGATTTATTTAATTATATTTTTGATGCAAAGATATTGACTCATTACTCACAAAACCCATACCTATATAAGCCCACTGATTTTGTAAATGATCCAATGTTAAATTTTATGCGTTGGACACATAGACTCTATCCTTATGGACCAAGTTGGTTAGTCTTAACTGTACCATTGTCCTACATTGGTCTTAATTTTTTCCTTCCTACCTTTTTCCTTTTTAAAGCAATGATTGGATTAACGTTTTTAGGAAGTGTTTATCTAGTTTATAAGATATCAAAAGTTTTATTTCCTAAAAATGCAATTTTTAATACAATATTTTTTGCTTTTAATCCACTTATATTAATTGAAGGATTAGTTTCTTCTCATAATGATTTCCCCTTAATATTTTTTGCTTTGCTTGCAATATATTTACTTATACAAAAGAAAAAATCTTTTTCTTTTGCTGCTTTGCTTTTCTCAATTGGAGTAAAGTTTTCAACTGTAGTCTTGATTCCAGTTTTTGCTTTGGTATTGTATTTTGAAAAGATAAAAAAGAATATTCCTTGGGAAAATATATTCTTACTTTCATTAGGTCTTTCATTATTTGCAGTTTTATTAGCAACGTTAAGAACAACTTTTCAACCATGGTATTTAATTTTTCCTCTTACAATGAGCGCTTTTGTAGCCAGAAAAGCATATGTTTTAATACCAAGTTTTATTGCCTCAGTTTTTATGGTATTAATCTATGTTGTTTATGTTTTTATGACTGATTATGCTAAAGAATACCCTAGTATAATTGCAAACATTGAATATGTAGGACTTAGTGTTGTAGCGATTACCGCTTTAGTTTTACTCTTAATACCTAAGGTTTCTACTAAGCATTGATTGAAACTCTCCATTGCAATATAATCATGTATATGAAGCTTTTATTAAAATTTAAAAATGAAATCATAATTTCATTTCTTTTGATCGCTTCATATTTATTCCTAAGGCTAATTTTCCTAGATAGGCTTCCAATGTTTACAGATGAGGCTATTTATACTAGATGGGCACAAATAGCTGTAAATGATTCTTCTTGGAGATTTATTTCCTTAACAGATGGTAAACAGCCTATGTTTGTTTGGGCTGCTATTGTGTTTATGAAGTTTATAGATGATCCTCTTATTGCTGCAAGGCTAGTGTCTGTTGTTAGTGGTCTTTTTACTTTAGTTGGTATTTGGTTGTTAACATATGAACTTTTTAAAAGCAGAAAAGTTGCATTTCTTTCTTCTACTCTTTATGTTTTCTATCCCTTTGCTCAAGTTTTAGACAGAATGGCTCTATATGATAGTATGGTTGGTGCATTTTTTGTCTGGTCAACATACTTCTCAGTTGTTTTGGTAAGAAAGACAAGTCTTGAAGTAGCATATACGCTTGGTTTTGTTCTAGCAGGTGGGATACTTACAAAAACAGCAAACTTTTTTAGCATTTATCTTTTACCATTTTTAATTATCCTTTTTAATTTCAGAGATAAGAAGCTTGTTAAAAATCTTTCTAGATTTATTCTTCTTTGTGGATTTTCAGCGGCAATTGCTTTTGCTTTGTATAATGTGTTAAGACTATCTCCACTTTTCCAGATGATTAGTGCTAAAAATGCGATTTTTGTTTACCCATTGAATGAGTGGATTCAACACCCTTTCACATTTTTTGTAGGGAATTTAAATGGTCTATTTAGTTGGTTAACAGAATACTTAAAATTACCATATATTATTTTAATCGCAATTTCATATTTATTAATCAAAAAGTTTCCTAGGGAAAAAGCCTTACTTACTCTATATTTTCTTCTTCCTTTTGTAGCCTTAGCTCTTTTTGGAAGAATAATTTTTCCAAGATTTATTTATTTTATGAGCTTAATGCTTATTCCTTTAGCAGCTTTTGGACTAGATTATTTAATTACTTTTTCTCAAAATAAAATTAAATTAGGAATTCCTAAAGTTTTCTATACAATTATTTTAACAACAATATTTGTTACGTATAGTGGATTTGTCTCTTTTCAATTTGCCTACGATCCTATAAATGCAAGAATTGCTAAAGCAGATAATAGTCAGTATGTAAATAGTTGGGCAGCAGGTTGGGGAGTTAAGGAAAGCGTTGAATTCTTTAAAGACCAAGGTAAAGATAAAAAAATATTTATTGCAACTGAAGGTACTTTTGGATTAATGCCAGAAGCAATGGAAATGTATTTATTAAATGAGAAAAATATAACGGTAAGAGGTTATTGGCCAATGGATAAATTTCCAAAAGAAGTTTTAGTATACGCAAAGAAAATGCCAACCTATTTTATTTTTTATCAAAAAGATAACCAAATTATTCCACCTGATTATCCACTCGAATTAATCTTCCAAGTAGCACAAGGGAATAATGGCTCATATTATAGAGTTTATAGAGTTTTACCTTAAAATATGAAATGGTTTAATAAATTTTGGCCATTTATTTTAATTGGTTTTATCACATTAATTTTTTTCTGGCCTGTATTTAAAGGATACATTCCTTTTCCGGGAGATCTTTTAGTAAGTCAAAATCCATATAAATCAAGTTCATTTTTGGGATTTGCTGCGGGTGGTTACCCTAATAAAGCTCAAGGAATGGATGTTATAACAGAAATATATCCCTGGAGATATTTTTCTATAGACTTATTAAAAGATTTTACAATTCCTTTTTGGAATCCATATAATTTTTCAGGCAATCCTCAAATGGCAAATTTTCAAACAGCCATTTTTTATCCATTTAATGTTCTTTATTTTATTTTACCGTTTAATTTGTCTTGGACGCTTATCATGATGCTGCAACCTCTTCTTGCAGGATTTTTTATGTACCTTTTTCTTAGAAAATCTCTTAGTCTTTCTAATATTGCATCATTTCTTGGAGCAATATCTTTTGCTTTTTGTTCATACATAACTGTTTGGATTCAATATTCAAATATTGGTAGTACTCTTCTGTGGTTACCTTTAATTTTATTTTTTACAAAAAGGTATTTTGAAAAAGTAAATGTATTTAACTTCCTAGGAATTTGTATTCCCCTAATTATCGCAATGCTTGCAGGATACATCCAAGGATTATTCTATATTTATATTGTCTCGTTTTTATATTACATATTTCTTATTTTAGAAAACAAAAAAGAATTGATAAGTTATAAAAAGCATTTTCTTTTCTTATTATCTTTAGTTTTCCCATTTGTAATTACTGCATTTCAATTACTTCCGACTTTAAAGCTTTTTGCAGAAAGTACTAGAGGTAATTACACTCTTTTACAGATAGAAAAAAGTCTTGCTCCGCTTAATTATTTAATTACTATTGTAATTCCTGATTTCTTTGGGCATCCAGCAACTAGAAACTATTGGATTGATGGAACATACATAGAAAGAGTAATGTATCCAGGAGTCGTAATTTTGTTTTTTGCTTTGTACGCAATTTTTACAAAAATAAATTTATCAGAGAAAAAGTTTTTTGTAGGCTTAGGGATTATTTCATTAGTTGTTGCAACTAATTTTCCATTAATAAAATATCTTTATTTAATTCCTATTCCTGTTATTTCAACAACAGTTGCAACAAGAGAGCTTAGCATTTTTATTTTCTCAATAATAATTCTTGCTGCAATAGGTATTGACCATTACATTAAAAATAAAAACTTTTCATATAAATATCTAATTTTAGTTGCAATTTCTTTTTCTTTAATTTGGTTAACGGTATTTTCATTAATAAAGATAAATCCAGAATTATCATTAAACTTAAAAGTAGCTTTAAGAAATTTAATTATTCCTTCAATTCTTATTTTCTTTACATTCATAGCAGTGATTATAAAAAGATTTAATCTTAAGCTTTCAGTACTCTTAATTATTCTGTTAATCATTTTTGATCTATTTTACTTTTTCCAAAAAATTACTCCTTTTGCCCCATCTAGTTTTACGTATCCAAAAACTCCAATAATGTCTTATCTAAAAGAGGTTTCGGGAATAAATAGATTCTGGGGATACGGAAGTGGTTATATTGCGCCTAATTTCCAAAGTGTAGATCAAACATTTTCTCCAGAAGGAAATGATCCACTTCATCTTAAAAGATATACAGAGCTTTTGGTTTCATCAGGGGAAGGTAAGCTTCCTGATATTCTACCAAGACCAGATGCTAATGTCGCAGGAGGATATGGATCAGATGAGCTAAGGGAAAACAAATACAGAAAAAGAGTTTTAGACTTATTGGGAGTTAAATATATTTTGCATAAACAAGAATTAGTTGATGCTTGGTATCAAGATGATAAAACAACTTTTCCTAAAGAAGAATACGCAATGATTTATAAGGTTTACCCTTGGCAAGTGTATGAAAACAAAAATTCAGTAGCTAGGTTTTTTATGACAGGGGATTTTATTGTTGCAAGTGATAAAAAAGATGCCCTAGTAAAAGTTTATGATCAAAACATAGATTTAAATAAAACTATTATCTTAGAAAAAGCACCAAGTATTTCTTTGGATAAAAATACAAGTGGATCTGCAAAGCTTATATCATACGAGCCTAACAAAATTGTTTTTAAAGTAAATACAGTAGTTAATAATCTTTTGTTTTTATCAGATAATTTTTATCCTGAATGGGAAGTAAAAGTTGATGGAGTAAAAAAGGAAGTATTATTAGCAAATTATTCATTTAGAGCAATTGAGATACCAAAGGGGGCAAGTAGTGTTGAGTTTTATTATAATCCAAAAGCTTTTAACCTAGGTCTTGGTATTGGACTTTTTGGAGTTGTTATCTTATTCTTCACAATGTTTTATGTTAGAAACAATCAAAAAAAATTCTAAACTAGTATTTTTAATCTTAATTGTATTAGTTTCTGTTCCTGCAATATTTAATCTTTTACAACCAGGTTTTCCTTTAACAGACGATGGTAACTGGATGGTTATTAGATTTTCTTCCTTTTACGAAAGTCTAAAAGCGGGACAATTTCCTGTAAGATTTTTAATGCGTCTTAATAATGGATATGGATATCCAGTTGCTGATTTTTTATATCCTCTGTTTATGTATTTGGCAACACCATTTCAAGTGCTTGGAATAGGTTTTGTAAATAGTATTAAGGCAGTAATTATTTTAAGTCTTGTTTTGTCTTCGCTTTTTAGTTTCTTATGGCTTAGGAAAAAATTTGATAATCTTTCTTCTTTTGTAGGATCTTTCTTTTATACTTATTTTCCATATCATTTGTTTGACGTATATAAAAGAGGATCCGTTGGGGAAGTGTTATCTCTTGCAATACTACCTTTTGTTTTTTGGCAAATTGAAAGAAAAAGTTTATTTTGGATAAGTGTTGGTATAGCATTTTTAATTCTTGCGCACAATAGTCTTGCTGCATTATTTATACCAATTATTATTCTTTATATGGTCATAAATTTAATTTTAGAAAAAGAAAAGGAAACTTTTTTAAGATATTTAAAAGGTTTAATATTTGGCTTTGGTATGTCTTTATTTTTTACTCTCCCTGCAATATTAGATCTAAAATATACAGTTTTTAGTAAGACAAGTGTTTCTGATTTTAGTCAGTATTTTTCAAGCATTAACTTAATCGGATTTGCACCATTTTTAATTATTATTACTACTTTGATTCTAATTTTTACAAAAAAGATAAATTTAAAAACTCAAAAATTAGTAAGCTTATTTTTATTGCTATCAATTGTTTCAATTTTTTTGTCAGTGTCAGTAAGCTCATTTATTTGGGAAAAAATTCCAGTTTCTTTTATACAATTTCCTTTTAGGTTTCTTTCCTTAACTATTCTTAGCGTTTCTTTCCTAGCAGCTTTAGTAATTAATGTATTACCAAAGAAGCAAAAAATATTTATGGCCATATTGTTTCTTATATTGCTTTTTATGTATGCATATCCACAATTAAAAGTTTCTTCATATCAAAATTATCCAGAAAGTTTTTACTCAACAAATCAGGATACAACCACTGTCAAAAATGAATATATGCCAATCTGGGTAAAAAATGTTCCAACCTCAATGTATAGTCAAAAGGTAGATAATTTAGATGGCCAAGAATTAATTAACCTAGTCAGTTCAATGCCAAACAAAACCTTATTTAATACATATTTAACAAAGGAAAGAGAAATCGAAGTAAATACTGTTTATTTCCCAGGCTGGGAAGCTTATGTAAACAATAAAAAGGTAAATATAAATTATTATAATGATAAAGGGACAATAAGACTTAATTTAAATAAGGGACAAAATGATGTTAGGGTTGAGTTTAAGGAAACAAATATTAGAAACTTTAGTAATCTTATATCATTAATGTTTATTATTGGTTTAATAATTATGTCCTTACGTAAGCGTTTATTAAAAAGAAAATAAAATTATGAATATTTTAAAAAGGTTTTTTCCTTACATATTAATTTTTGTTTTATCTATTTTTTCTTTTAGTCCAATCTTAACTCCTGGTTTTTTCCCAATCCATGATGATACTCAGGTTACAAGAGTATTTGAAATGACAAATGCCCTAAGAGATGGAATGTTTCCGGTAAGATGGAGTGCAAATTTAGGTTTTGGTTTTGGTTATCCAATTTTTAATTTTTATGCTCCTTTTGCATATTACGTTGGTGCTATTTTCAATTTAGTTATTTCAGATTCACTTGTTGCAACAAAATTAATGATGATTATAGGAATTGTTATAGCTGGTATATCGATGTTTATTTTGTCTAATAAGTTCTTTGGTATAAAGGGTGGAATCCTTTCTGCCATTTTGTATCTTTATGCTCCATACCATGCCTTAAATATCTATGTAAGAGGAGACGTTGCAGAGTTTTATGCTTATGTATTTATACCTTTAGTATTTTATGGTTTATATATGATTTATAAAGAAAATTTATTTAGGTACGTAATAATTACCTCAGTTTCCTTTTGTTTAGTTATAATTTCTCATAACCTTACAGCCTTAATGATTGCTCCATTTGTTTTTATATTTGCTTTAATTTTGGGTGTTAAAAACAGAAAGACAATAGTATTTATTATTCTTTCGGTTATTCTGTCTTTTATGCTTTCAGCTTTTTATTTTATCCCAACACTTTTAGAAATGAGCTATACAAACGTTTTATCTCAGGTTGGTGGTGGAGCAGATTTTAGAGATCACTTTGTTTGTTTAAACCAGCTTTGGACAAGTCAGTGGGGATTTGGTGGATCAGCTAAAGGATGTATTGATGGACTTTCATATATGGTTGGAAAGACACACATATTGTTTTCTTTGATAAGCGTATTATTACCTTTGTCATTTTTAGTTTATAAAAAAGTTAAATTAGATTTAAAAGACAAAGAAATTATTTTCTTTATTGTTTTGTTTTTAGCTTTTTCAGCGTTTTCGATATTTTTAATGCTTGAAGCGTCAAGGATATTTTGGGAAGCGTTAAAACCAATGGCGTTTTTCCAATATCCTTGGAGATTTTTAACAATCTTGTCTTTTACAACTTCTTTTATTTCAGGTGGTTTAATTTGGACAATTAGTAAATTTTTAAAAGGATATTATCTTTCAATAATTACTGTTGTAGTTGTTGCTTTAGCTATTATTTTTAATCTTAAGTTTTTTGTTCCGCAAACCATTAATAATAAGAAAGCTTTGGATTATACTAAGTTTGAAAAAATAGCATGGGATATTTCAAAAATCTCAAGTGAATATATGCCAAAGGGTTTTGATAAGCCAAAACAAATAAGTGAAATTTCAAATGTTAATTCAATAGAGAAAGAAGGGGTTAGAGTGCTGTCTTTTGATAAGAAAACAAATAATATAAATTATAAATTATTTCTAGATAACCAAAGTAATGTTATATTTCCCTTAGCTTATTTCCCAGCTTGGAAAACAAAAGTAAATAATAGGGAGGTTAATTTAATAGAAAATAAAAAAGGAGTAATGCTTAACCTTTCTAAGGGAAATAACGATATACAATTTTATTATAAATCTACCCAAGTTGAATTAATTTCTAACCTAATAACTATTGCTGGAATACTTAGCCTCATTATTGGTATAATCTATTCTATAAAACGATATGGCAAAATTTGAGGAATTATCTATCTTTTTTCCTTTTTGGAATGAACAGGACAACATAGAATCAGTTGTTGCTAAGGCCATGGTTGTTGCAGAAAAAGTGGCTAAGAAATGGGAAATCATCATGATTGATGATGGATCTTCCGATAAAACTTTTGAGGTAATTAAAAAATTAGCAAACAAAGATAAAAGATTAATTCCAGTTTCTCATAAGATTAATAGGGGATATGGAGCTGCATTAAAAACAGGATTTGAGAAAGCAAGATATAACTATGTTGTTTTTAACGATGGCGATGGGCAATTTGATTTTTCAGAAGTTTCAAAACTAATGGATAGAATTGATAATGCAGACCTAGTCATTGGTTTTAGAAAAAAGAGATTAGATCATCCATTTAGACATATTTTAATGAATATGTTAAAAATTTGGGATTATTTGTTTTTTAGATTTAAATTTAAAGATATTGATTGCGGATTCAAGTTATTTAGAAAAGATGCGATTGATAAAATATTACCTTTATCAAGTGAAGGTGCAATGATAACTACAGAAATCTTAGCAAAGGCAAAAAAGAATAAATTAAAAATAGTAGAAGTAGAAGTTCATCATTACCCAAGACTTTTTGGAGATCAAAGTGGAGGAAATATAAGAGTAATAGTAAGAGCAGTAAAAGAAAGTTTACTTTTATGGAAAGATCTAAATTTTAAATATGGAAGAACTTGACATTGCCCAGGTCACTAAGAAATCCATTCACGGTGTTTTTGCATTAACTTCTAGGACATTTTTTATACAAGTAGTTAGTCTTGTTTCTAACTTGCTCTTAACGATTTACCTTGCCCCTTCAGTATTTGGAGTATTCTTCATAGTTTCTGCAGCTATTGCCTTTCTGTCTTACTTTTCAGACATTGGTCTTGCTGCAGCTCTAATTCAGAAAAAAGAACCTGTTACAAAAGAGGATTTAAAAACTACCTTTACGATTCAACAAATATTAGTACTAACTATTGTTGCTATAGCCCTAATCTCCTCAAATTTTATAGGTAAATTTTATAATTTAGAAAAAGATGGAGTATTACTCTTCCAAGTCCTTGCTATCTCATTTTTCCTCTCATCTTTAAAAACAATTCCATCAATAATTTTAGAAAGAAACCTTAATTTTAGTAAGTTAGTAATACCTCAAATTGTAGAAACTCTTGTGTTTAACACAGTAGCTGTTGTTATGGCTATAAATGGCTTTGGCGTAGCAAGTTTTACATTTGCAGTATTACTTAGAGGAATAAGTGGACTTATTACAATTTATTTAATTAGTCCTTGGAGAATAAGTATTGGTTTTTCTAAAGAAAGTGCAAAAAGATTACTCTCATTTGGTTTTCCATTTCAATTAAATAGCTTTCTTGCTTTAGTTAAAGATGATTTGTTTATTGTCTACTTAGGTAAGGTATTACCCCTTGCTCAGGTTGGATATATTGGATTTGCCCAAAAATGGGCTCTTATGCCTCTTAGGCTTATTATGGATAATGTTATTAGAATTACATTTCCTTCTTTTTCAAGGCTTCAAGATGAAAAAGAAGTCCTTACAAAGGCTATTGAGAAGTCAATCTTTGCAGCTTGTTTTATTATCTTCCCATCGCTTGCTGGACTTGTAATTTTATCGCCTTATTTTATCAACTTAATACCTAAATACATTAAATGGGAACCTGCACTTTTATCTTTAATGTTTTTCTCTATAAACGCAGCTCTTTCTTCGGTTTCAACGCCACTAACAAATGCACTAAATGCAATTGGAAAGATAAAGACTACTCTTTATCTTATGATATTTTGGGTAGTATCAACTTGGGTCTTAACTCCAATACTTATTATAAAAATTGGCTTTAATGGAGTAGCAATTTCTTCAGCTATAATTTCTTTGTCAGTTGTTTTAGTAGTTTTTCTGGTTAAAAGATATATTGCCTTTAGTATATTTAATTCAGTCTTTTATCCCTTAGTTAGTACCATTATTATGGGTATAGCTGTTTATCTACTAGCTCTTTTATTAGGACAAAGTTTGATTGGTATTTTTGTAACTATAATACTTGGTGTATTTGTATACTTTGTAACAGCCTTTGTTTTAGCAAAAGAAACAATAAAAGCTGATATACTACTAATAAGGCAAAGCCTTAAAAGATAATATGAATAAAGTTTCCGCTGTAGTCAGTGCATACAATGAAGAAAAGAACTTAAGAGATTGTCTTAAGTCATTAAAATTTGCAGATGAAATAGTAGTTGTGGATAACGGTTCAATCGATAATACTTCAAAAATAGCCTCGGAATTTACCAAAAACGTCTTTAAACAAGAAAATAATCCTGATGAAATTGATTTACAGAAAAATTTTGGCTTTGAGAAGGCAACAAATGAGTGGATACTCTGTATCGATGCAGATGAAAGAGTAAGTGAGGAATTAGCAGATGAAATAAAAAAGATACTTACGGCTACCCCATCTAGCATCTCTAGTATAAATGGATTTTGGATTCCAAGGAAAAATTATATCTTTGGAAAATGGATAGAGCATACTGGTTGGTATCCAGATCCTCAATTAAGATTGTTTAGAAAAGGAAAAGGAAAATACACAAAAAAGCATATGCACGAAGATATCACTCTAGAGGGCTTGAGTGCTAAGTTTACGGGACATATTATTCATCAAAATTATGACACTGTCTCAAGTTTTTTAACAAAAACTTTAGTCTATTCAAAAAATGAAGCGCAGAATTTAATTGATAAGGGATATGAGTTTTCATATTTTGATGCAATCAAATTTCCACTAAGTGAATTCTTAAGTAGATTTTTTGCAAGAAAAGGTTACAGGGATGGTTTACATGGATTAGTCCTTTCAATGCTTATGGCTTTTTATCATTTTATTATTTTTTGTTTTATTTGGGAGAAAAAAGATTTTATCGAATATAACAAGGAAGATTTTCTAGATGAAACAGAAAAAGAGTTTAAAAAAGCTGGAAAAGAGCTTATATATTGGTTTGCTAAAGAAAAACTTGAAAGCATTAAAAGTCCTCTGAAAAAGGCTGTAATAAGGCTAAAAAACAAAATTAGAAGTTAGCTTATGCCAAAAATATTTATTAATTTAATCACTTTTAACGATAATGCATCTACTAATGAATGCTTAGAGAGTTTAGAAGAGCTTAATAAAAAAGATTTTGAGCTTTTTGTAAATGTCGTTGATAATGCTTCTAATGAAAAATTTGAAAGTAAGAGAGAATATAAAAACTTTAAGCTAAACGTATTATATTCAAAAAAGAATTTAGGCTTTTCAGGTGGTCAAAATTTAGGTCTTAGATATGCATTGGAAAATAATGCTGATTACATTGTTATTTTAAATAATGATGTTTATGTAGGCAAGGATTTAATTATTGAATTATTAAATTCATTTAAAGATCTTGGGGTTGGTGCAGTTAGCCCAAAAATTTATTTTGCTAAAGGTTATGAATATCATAAAGACAGATATAGCGAAAAAGAGTTAGGAAATGTTTTTTGGTATGCAGGTGGCCAGATAGATTGGAAAAATATTTTTGGTAATCACAGGGGTGTTGATGAGGTTGATAAAGGACAATTTGATAAAACAGAAGAGACAGAGGTTGCAACAGGTTGCTGCATGATGGTTAAAAGAGATGTTTTAGAAACAGTTGGATTATTTAATGAAAATTTCTTTCTTTATTATGAAGATGCAGATCTTTCCATGCGAATTAAAGATAAAGGCTTTAAAATTCTTTATGAGCCAAAAGCAATCCTATGGCATAAAAATGCTGCAGCAACAGGATCAGGTTCACCACTTCAAGACTATTACATAACAAGAAATAGGCTTATATTTGGCTTTAAATACGCATCAGTTAGGGTAAAACTAGCACTTTTTAAAGAAAGTTTAAAAATATTTATCTTAGGTAGAGCTTGGCAAAAAGCTGGAGTACGGGACTTTTATTTAAAAAAGTTGGGTAGTGGTTCATATATAAAATCATGAGTAAAATATCAGCTGTAATAATTGCTAAAAATGAAGAGCAAATGATAGAGGAGTGTTTGGAGAGTTTATCATTTAGTGATGAAATTGTAGTTATTGATAACAATTCTACTGATAAAACTGTTGAGATTGCAGAAAAATTTAAAGCAAAAATATACAAAGAGTCATCAGCTGATTTTTCAATTCTTAGAAATCTTGGTTTAAAAAATGCACAAAATGAATGGATCTTATATATTGATGCGGATGAAAGAGTTGATAAGGTCCTTTCAGAAGCAATTAAAAAAGCTATAGAAACTAATGAATTTGGTTCATATAGATTGCAAAGAAAGAATTTTTATTTAGGTATTAACGAGTGGCCACATATTGAGAAAATAATAAGGTTATTTAATAAAGAAAATATCTCAGAGTGGTTTGGACAAATACATGAAAGCCCAAAGGTTAGTGGAGAAACAGGTATTTTAGATGGATTTTTGCTTCATTTTACTCATAGAGATCTTGAATCAATGGTAATAAAAACAATTAGTTGGTCTCAAACAGAAGCAATATTAAGGTTTAATGCCAATCATCCAAAGATTACATGGTGGAGAATACCAAGAGTAATGCTTACTGCTTTTATTTCTTCTTATATCTTTCAAAAAGGATACAAGGCGAAAACAGCTGGTTTAATTGAAAGTATATATCAAGCATTTAGTATATTTATTACATACGCAAAGCTTTGGGAAATACAAAATAAAGTTAAGGTAAAGAGCTAATATGAAGTTATTAAAAATATTTTGGCCAATTCTACTTATAGTTTTTGTTTGGTTTGTTTTCTCTATTCCTTATTTTGTCCAAAATAAAGTTCCTTTTCCCTCAAATTACCAAGTTAATAATTATGGCCCCTGGAACTCATATCCTGGATTTGCAGGACCAGTAAAGAACAATGCAATGCCAGA
>ERZ1292632.2403-Hain-H43-01um-R2-2403-length-15671-cov-6_pt1 | contig 15671 bp, 26 predicted proteins | sample MGYA00564407_ERZ1292632 | MGnify/ENA primary metagenome ERZ1292632 (study PRJEB36523, sample SAMEA6512637) | groundwater metagenome | collected 2019-01-08 | study: AquaDiva: Metagenomics assemblies of 32 groundwater samples | reverse complement strand
ATTATTTACCATCCTATACTGATACTGTCGGAGATAGTCTGGGTCTGCATCCTCATCTTTATCTTCAGCAGTATCCGGAAGCTTTTTTTCTTTTTCCGGTTTCACTTTATCAGCCACCTTAACTGGTTTCCTTTCAATTTTTTTTGGTTTAGCCATATATTATTTTAGAAATTAGAAATAATAATAGTAGAGCTATGCAGTAACTCCGTGTTCAATTCTCACAGCAAAATTCTCATTCAAGCGTATTGCAACGAAAGTAGCTTTCCAGCCACTTGTTGAACGCTGATCTAGTGGGTCTGCTGTACCAGCCGAACCTAATGGCTTGACTATGTTTTTCATAGCTTCACCAGAAATTTGGGTAATACCATAATAATTCTGTGCGAGAATCATTGTTCGGTGAACTGTGGTAAGAGAACCGGTAGTTGTAGATGCGTTCGTAGTCATTACGAAACGGACATCATCCATAGCGCCTACTTCACCCTCCATAACATTGCTTTGATTAGCATATTCCTCAACAGGAATAAATCCTGCCTCATCCTTTAGATCATAAAGAGTGTTGTGAGAAATAATACCAATATAAGCGGCATTAAGTGGAGAAGTGTTGAATCCGGTTGATGGATTCACCATACGAGTAATTTTAGCGGCATTATTGCCCTGCAAAGTTCTGACTGCTTCGCGAACTTCTGCTCGAGTAAGTGTCATAGAAGCGGAAACTGTATTTGTAGTAGTAGCGCTTGAAGCGTACTGCGCAGTTGTACCAGCAACCAAGACATCACGACAAATCTGATCTAAAGAGTTTCCTGCCTGTTGGCCCAACACATCCGCTTGTTCGGTAAGAATTGGATCAAGAGTAGAAAACTGCAACTTATCTGTAAGAGTAACAAAATCTCCGTACTGCGCAACAGTACCGGTAATATCTGTTACTGATAGAGCTGTACCAGATGGTGTAACACCTTCTGTTAGAGCCGTAGTGTTTGCTGTAAGCAAACCATATCTTCGGAATTTAATTACCAATGATTCGTTTTTAGGAATCGGTTTAACTTGTCCCCATCGTAGGTGAACCAAGAGCGGTCGTGCCGCTTTTAACATTACTTTTGAGTAAAAATTATTCACTCCATTTGCCACTTCGGTAAGTGTTGTATCAGCCATTTTTTTGTGCTAGATAAAGTTCTAGTGGACTATTATTTATAATTACTTCAAAAACTTTCCCTGTAAAGCATCATTCTCCATCTTCTCAAAGTCTGCATCGGACATATTTGCTAGTTCCTGTGCAGATGGAAGATCCCCAACTGTACCTGTATCAACAACAGTTCTACCACCGCCTTTGTGTTGTTTAGCATCCAAGTCTGCGGCCACTTTCTTTTTCGCGCCTAGAGCTTGTGCGACTGTAAAAGCCAAGTGATGATAAATGACAACTGGTGATACTCCCTTATAAGAATCGTGAGCCATATACGCTTTAATATGATTCGTATATTTAGCGGCCTCTGGTTCAGAAGCGATAAGTTGTTTAAACTCTGCCTCATCAGCATCACTCGCGAGCTTACCTAGAAGTGGAGCGATAGCTTTCTTCACTTTAGAATCTATTGCTTTGACTGCATCATCAGATAGATTAGTGTCCTCCTCCTCTTCATCTTTATCAGTAATAGGAGCAACATAACCCTCATCACCCTCTTTGAGTTGTGAGCGTAACTTTTCAATTTTCTTGCCTTGTCGGGCAATTATATTGGAAGCCACACTTTGCCTAACCGGTATTGCTGGAGGTTTATCTGGAAGAATAGTGTCATCAAATTCTTCTCCCTCCTCCCCTTTCTTATCATCAGCAACAATTTCCTTACCATCTTTATCAAGTTTTTTAGTGTCTTGAACACTCTCGCTACCAGCCGGAGGTTTATAATCTGGGTTTTTAGTCCCATCATCATTAAACATTTCTTCTGGAGCGGCGTTTTCAATTTTATCTGCCATAAATTTTTTGTTAAACATAGCGAAATTGAAATGGCGAGAAAACAATTTCACTAGACGGATAATTAGTTTATAGACTTTTCGGTCGTACTGTTATTTAATTGTTAAAGTGCTATCAATTAACCATAAGGATCAAATTCTTTTGGTTTTTCACTTACTGGTTTTTCTAACCAAGAAATAAGATTATCTGGGGTTTTAGATAACGCATCAATAAATTCTTTTTTGGCTTTAAATAACTCATTGCGAAACTTGTATTGGTCAGCATCTAATTCTGCAATATCTTCACCATCTTGTTTTGCTTGTATATCTACTCTGCTTTCTTCCATCGCTTCTATAATGATTTTCCAAAATTCCGTCTGCATACCCTGTTTTAGTATTTCTATTTTAGAAGCATCTGGTGAAGTTATTTTGGGTTGTTTAATTTTTTTTACCATAAATTTATGCTGACGCTGGAGCTGGTGTAGGTATTGCTTGACCTGCTCCCGGTTTAATTTCTAATCCTGTTTTAGGTGGAAATAAATCTGGCCTATCTCTTTTAACAATCATTAACATTTTATGTCCTTGAATATGAGCTAAGCTCCAAGCGTTTTGGTTGGCTTTTGAATGAATATCAATATGCGTAAGGTGATCATCAGTAACAGATATTGGTGGAAGTTTTTTAGCATTGAGTAAAACATTTTCATCTTCGGCTTGCAGTTCATCTACTGTTTTTGGCCAAGCTAAATTAACTTGCTCCTTAGTCATTCCATTTATTCTAGCTCCCTCTTTTTGAAGAAAACGTCTATTGGCTTCTGGATCTTGTAGTGCTATTCCAAGATAAGCATTAAAACTTTGTTTCTCTCTTTCTCTTTTTGCTTCGGAAATAACTTTGGATTCTATTCGGACATCTGGATCAACTGTGGAAATGATATTCTCTCTTTCAAGTTCTCGCCATATTGGAGCAAGCGCGCCTTGTATGCGAACAACCTTTGTATCTATACCCTCCTTGAAATGCTTTTTATAAAGCACATACCAGAGTTGCCAGAACGCTCGTTCACTCCAACCAAAGATTTTGGCGGACATACCAAAGCGTTTATCTCCACCAGCAGTTGCAAGTTGCTGTTCTCCGAGAGTTCTATCTGTTTTACTTTGAATACCCTGCCTAATCTCTGTCGCCGCCGTTGCACGTTGGGCCGAAACATCAAGCACTTCCATAATAAGAGATGCGTACTGATGGGCTGTGGATTTTTGTACCGGCATCATAGCATTATCTACTCGGCCATCTACCGGAATAAATTTATTGATACGGAAGTTTAAGTCATTTTTATTTTTAATTCTAGTCTGGTCAAAAAGATAATTTGGAGTAACTTCCCCTTTCGCAGATTCCATAGATATATTTAGAAGTGTCGCTCTAGCTCTCTGCTTATCTTCCGTAAGGTCTGGAATAGAAACTCCATCCCAGTTAGCGGCCATAGGATATAAAGTTCGGTCAAGTAGAGGCCACTTGCCGTTGTAATTCAACTTCATCATTCGTACAATGACACTACGCGTATTTCCTAGAGTAACTAGATATTTTTCCCCTTTGATAGTCGTGAACCAGTTTAATAATCTAAATTCATAATTTTGATGTTTACCTAGCGCTTCTTCTTTTTGAGAAAATACCTCCAATCCTTGTGCTTCTTTGTGTGCATCTCGTAGTTCGTCAAGTAAATCGTTTGGTGTTTCTTTGCCTTTCTTTAGCGCATTAATATTAAAATAACCGGGTAATTCTTTAAGTTCATAATAAGTAGCTCCAACTTCCCATCCTCCGAAACGCATAGCACCTTTGCCATTTGCATTTCCATTTACCGAAGTCGCGCGCGGATCGCGTATAAAAGTAGAAGCATCAAGGTTTTCCGGTATTGGACACATCTTGCCCTCGCTTCTATCAAAGCCCATCATTAAAGCAAGTCCTCTGCCAAAGAAAAGAGTATCCCAGTCCCAGAAATAATCTAATTCTGCTTTTTGCATTACATCATAGTCAAACTCGGATACAGCGTTTAGATTATCTTCCACATCATCATCTCCTCTACCTCCTCTGCCCTCCCAAATAGACATAAGCCGGTCATCATATAAATCAGCTAGAACAGTATTATGAACTGTGAACATTAAAGGATCTCCGACAGTTTTGTCATCTCGCATTTGATTATTATAAAGTTTCAACCGGGTCAAATTCTTCTTGCGCTTGGCTTGATTGAAAGAAAAAGAAACTTGATATTCGCTTTCTACTTGGCGAATAATTGCTTCTTGTGTTTTTGCATCTATAACATTGGTAACTATCTCATCGTTTTCAACGACATCTCTTTCTATGTCGGTATATTTTATTTTGATCTTTGTTTCTGCCATATTTATTTTGCAAATTGAAGTGGAGAAAGTATACCCTCCTCTTTAGGAAAATCGTGAAATGGTTTTTCATTGTTGGCCATTTGTACGATATTTCCCGGATGATTCAAACACTCATAGGCAAGATGGCCACTTTCGGATGTAACTGCGCGCCACATACATTCTTTATTTTTTCTGTGAACATTAGCAACCCGAGAAATTTCTTTCATCTCTTTGGCCTTAAACTCTTGACCCTCAATTAAAGCATCAATACTCTTCATAGCTCCAGATAAAACAATTTGCTCTCCGGCTTCCATTTCTTCTTTAGTAAAAGGTACAGGAATTAAGCGAAGTCTATATTTTAATTGATTCAAAAAACTAGATGGGAAAATAATGTGATGTTGATATATATTTTTATTTTTATCAGCGAATAGATATTGAAATACATTATCCCACTGCATTATGTATATGTGGTAATTTTGATATTCCATTTTTCTTAGCACTTTCATTTTAAGCATAGGCAATAGGTTTGTTAAATAATTTTCGGAAGAATAATTTTACCCTCTGCCAGAAAGTAAAGGTAATTAACTTCTCTCTTTCTTGCGCTTTCTTAAATTGTGATTCAGCTTGTTTTAGTCTATTACCACCAATTTTATAAAAAGCTAATCGGACTGCTCTATGCGCACGATCACTCGCTTTCTTTTTAGTGTGGCGTAGATGCCAAGCATTATTTCTTAAATCATTTGATATTCCTTTCATCATAAAAAATTATTTCCCTTAGCTAATAATTTAATTCCCCAGCTTCACCTTTTCTCCTATGCTCTTTATCTTTGGCTTCTCTAGTTTTCATTTCTCGGACTATCGGGCCGGTGAGTTTAGTAGCAACTTTAGTAGCAGTTCTACTTGCAGATTTAAGAACACTCTTTACTCCACTACCAATCATTTCAAAAGGAGTTGGTGCTTTTCCAATTTCAGAAGCATAACCGGCTGACTTATGAAAAATTTTTTCTTCTTTTGTTGCCATATAAAAATAAAAATCCGCCTTTCTACAGAAGCGGACTATGTATCTAAATTATACTACCTATGTAATATAAAGACTAAATAAGAGGGTGTGGATAACTATTTTGGTATTTTAATTGATAAGATTTTAGCAACACATTTACTATCGCAAGTCCTACTGAAATAATCTAACTTGGCCGGAGAGATAACACTTTTGACGAACGCACCATTTTTTTTAGGATTCGCTTGTGCTTTCATATACCACGCAAAGTCATTGGCTATTGATTCGTAATCTGGGCCGAACGCGCTACTTTTGAAAATATCGTGAGGAAAGTTCTCCAAGTAAATAGAATGACCAAGCTCGTGATACATAGCGAACGCTGTATCTCCGTCATCCCTACTAACATATGCCGTATTATTTTTAGGAGTATAACAAGAACGCGCCCACTCTGGGTCTTTTAACTGTTCCTTTGTAAAGCCACACATAGGATCTGGCGACTTATGAGATACCCAAACTATTCTCGCTGTGGGTATTTGTGTTACCGGATTCGCTGGCTGAATTGGTATAGCGATAGTTGCTCCGCCATATTTTGGATTCAACTGACCAGTATCTGTATTATATTTATTTGACGAATCATCTGGTGCTTTTTTAGCCATTGTAATTGAACTACTCAATACTACTAATAAAACTATTATAACATTTTTTATTTTCATATAAAAACTAATGCCACCTTATCGTAAGTGGCGAACGGCTAGGGAACGATCCTAACATAGATTAACCTTACGGTTAGTTGGTGTTGTTGTGATTCGGATTGATTTTACTCACCTCCTAAAATGGTTGATGAAGCCCAAACTACAGAAAGAACAACTATCTAATTCATTATACTATAAAAAGAAAAAACCCAACTCACAACTTGCAAGCTAGGAATTATATTTCTTTCTACAAAAAATTAAGGAACGCGCTCTGAATTTCCGTAGATATTTATTATAACAAAATACTAATAGGGGTCAAAGTCGTGTTCTGCAACTTCGCTAGTACCAGAACTTTTAGGCAATCCTTTGCCACGCAACTGATAAGGCACGAACCGGCAGTTGTGAAGTAAAAGCCGGTGTAGATTCTCCGGCATATGATCATTTTTATCCTTTGGCCTCCCGGACTTCTCTTTATCATCTGCGCTAGTGCCTTTATATTCTTGCCAAACATATTCCTCTAACTGTTTTATTGTAACTCTGCAAGTATCAAAAATAAATAACTCTGGTGCTTTTACAAATTTTCCACCAACCATTTCAAAATCAAAGGCATCTTCAACACGTTTGATTCCAGCCATTAAATTCTTACTACCCTTAATCCAAGTTTCACCTAGATCAAATAACTGTGAGCCAACACTCTTTTCTTTTTTGTGCTGGTCATCATTGAAAGCACTCGGATCAATAATTCTATCTTCGATACGAAAGTGCATACTTATTTCTAAACTTAACATTCTGGAATACATTTGCTTAACTAATCCCTCGCTTAATAACTCTGCGGAAACAATTTTAGTACCTTTGCTATTTACAGAAAGATACATAACGTGATCTTGAACTCTAGGATGCGGATCTAGCGCTTTGTATGTAGTCCAGTCGCGCTCATTCATTGGGAAAGGTTTTATAACGTGAACCTTGCGATTAAATCTCTTATGTACTCTACCCAGTAAATGTCCGAACTTTCCAAATACTCTAGCTTCTTTCTCATCCTCCGGCATAGCATCGGCTATCCTTTGTATTGCTTTGTGGTCAAAGAATCCTCTGATGCCGTGTATTTTGCAAGCATCTTCCATCTCTGCTTCCACATAATCAGCCATTCCATCTACATCTAGGTTCGCATCCATCCATTCTTTAATCCATCCGGCTTGAAATAGTGGAGTATAAGTCCAGAAAACTATCATACCCATACGGCCTCGCGCGAGCGTAGCGAGAAACTGATCCTTTGGCATTGGCTCATCTATCCAAACAAATCCCAAGTCCACCGATTCAAAAGCTTTCAAGTCCTGTTCGTTAGACATAATATCTATTACCCAGCCATTATTGAAAGTAAATTTAGAAGCGTAAAACTTTCCCTCCTTTGTAGTTTCGTAAAGTTGTTCCGGGAAATGCTTATAACTATTTCTTGGTAGCCATTTAATAAGTTCCGGTACTATCTTTTCTTTGATAGTTGTCGGATCGGAAATGATACGGCCTTTTTTAATATAGGGAAAATGTTGGAATAGAGGTAGTTGAAACCAACTATTCTGTGGCCCGAACACGATATTAGCCACTATATTCGCTCCGACAGAGGTTTTTCCAGTACCATTAGCACCAATAAACATATTTACAAAGTTCTTATCAGCGCCTACGAGCGTTATAAACTCCTCTGCCTTGCCTGTGGGAATGTAATGTTGAGCGGCTTTCATTTCATCTCTCTGCTCCATTTCAACTATACCCTCTGCTATTTCAAGCTTATCCTCCGTAGAAAGTTTATGTATTTTTTCTTGCAACGCTTCTAGGGAGTTCATATTATTTTGTTTTACTCAACTTACTAAATATAAATTCGCCTAGTTGTTTATCTGTGTATCCCTTGAATCTCATATTTATTTCTTCCGGTTCGTAACTTCCTTTTAATTTATAAGCCATATCTAATCCATCTTTAATCGCTCTTGGATTATCATTTGAATAAAAAGCCATTTTACCTAAAGGAGATGGCCGGATAGTAATTACTCTAAATCCAGCATCAGCAACCATATCTATTATTTCATCATCTTTTAATCTGGTGGGAAATATAAATCTTTGAACTTCTTTTGCCCTTAATAACTTCAAATGCTTTTCAAGTAATAAACTATTTGGTATATGTTCTGCTACTGACTTGATCTCTTTCAAAATGTTAGGTTTTGTTAGGTTTTCACTTCCAATACTTCTAGCAGTTGCATCACTACTTACTTTATAGTTTTTCTTGACTGCTTCTGTTGCATTACCAGTTCTAATAAAATCAGCTACAAACCCTTTCTGTTTTTTAGATAGTGGCCTCTTATCTTTTGTTTTATCCTTTCTCATACCTATAATTATATCACAGAGTTTATTTAGTATTGCCTAAATCTTCCATTTGTATTGGGCTTGGAATTTCTTGCTTGCTCATATCTAATATTCCGTATTTATTCTCGTACATTTTTAAATTAATATTGAACATATCTACAATAGCTTTGAATTGAGTAGGAGTAGTAGCAAAGCCGTGTATCATTTGTCCCGAGCCAAGTAAAATCATAAAAGCTTCTTTATTATGTCCGGTTAACCCAGCATCAATAAATACTTTTGGTATTAGGTTGAGTTGATTTTTATCAATCATATTCTAATTCTTTTAATTTTTTTAACTTCCGTCTGTATATTCCTATTTTACCATATTGAGAAATAAATCTTCTGTTTTTCTTACTTCTGTGTTCTCGGTGATAAGTTGATTTTGTTAATGGTGGAGGAGATTCGTAAGGGTCAGCTATTGTTTTTAATCCGTGTGCCAGAGACTTTACTCGTGTCATAATAAATTATCAATATCTTGATGAGCTAATTCTTTTAATGCTTCGTATGTTTCTGCCTCTTTGAAATAAAATTCTTTTTTGTGAAAGAAATGGTAAGTTGGTTGTTCTCTTAAAAGTGGATCGTTGGGAATTGGCTTGACTAAATAGACAACTGTAATATCTTTATAAACTTCCATTCCCAGCGCTTTAATAGAATCCTTAAATCTAAATCCAGAAGCCCAGCCCTGTTCTTGTTCTTTCTCTTTTTGAAACAATGACTTTATTTTATTCCACATAAATTTAAACCGCATCGTTAGTTTTTAATTCCTCATCCTCATCTTCATCGCTAAAGATGTCTTCACACTCACAAAATTCCATTTCACATATTTCACATTCCATAAAATTATTTACTAAATCAACAAGCGTTCAGTCTCACTTCTCCACCAAGCTGGTAACTCTCTTGCGAAAGTGCGCACCAACCGGTTTCATAAAAGTCCCGACCGAAACCGAACGCTTTTTGATTCAAAAAACAAAACTCACCCTTTAATTATACCCCTTTTTCAAACTTATATGTACATCAAAGGGTGTGGATAACTCCTTTTTCTGGACTTCCAGCTCCGCCTCGTTCCAAAGTTGCTGTGTATTCTTCTCTAGGCCATCCCGGAGATCCTTTATGTAGGCAATACATCTCTGTTTTGGCGTTTTTTGCACATATTTTCGGTTCTCGCCATCATTTACCGGATAAATCATATAGGTTGTAGCCCACGCTTCTTCAAAGAAATCCCAAGCCATACCTCCGAGCGTAAATCCATCATCTCCGCGCTCATCTCCACCGCCAAAGTCAAAAATATGGCTCATCACGCAACCCTTTCCGTCTTTATCCCGAACACGATCAAATATCCAGTCCTCTTCTCTGGTCTTTTCCAAGTAATCTATTAAATCTTGTATGCGAAATCCGTAACTCATAAAATCTTCTTGATTTTTTTTCGTCTTGATAACCGATAAAGAGAACAAAGAACCGAATATACAACCACCACCCTACCCTCGTGTGTCCACCTACCCCCCTTTCCGCCCGGAGATACACCGGCACACCTTTCTGCCATTTCCCTTATTACAATTTTTTCTTCTTTGGTTAATGTATCTTTCATTTTATTTGAACCATTTATAATACGCTTGCCTTTCGCTCTCTTTAATAATTAAAATCGGAAGTCCAAGCTGTAATCTTTCCCAATTCAAAAACATTCTACCGGTGCGGCCATTGCCATCCACAAACGGATGTATTTTTTCGTATTCAATGTGATGCCTTTTTATTACTCCCTCTAAAAATCCCTCGTCTTGATTCTTCCCATTTTGCACCAAGTCGTTTATGTTCATTATCAAATGCTTCATAGCATCTCTAATTTTTACAGCATTTAATCCTTGCCGGTTGCCAATATACACCGCAACATTTCTAAAATATCCCCTCTCGTATGGCATCAACTTTTGGTGCAACATCAGAATCTTGTGCGTTTTAAGAATTAAATCTATGTGCATTTCTTTTTCTTTTGAAAGATATTTCCAAGCGTATAGGGCTTGCTTATAAGAATCTTCATCATAAACTCCCTCAATGTTATTACTCTCGGTTAAAAAGTATTTTACTTCTTCTTGTGTATATTTTTTATTTACCATATATATTTATACCCATACTATGGTCAAATTCGTGGCCACAGATAAACGCCGGCAAGTCCTTAAATCGTTTCCATTTTGGTATTAAAAACAGATTGAATAGCGGAATCCAATATTTTACTTTTATATCCGCGAATCTATCTACTCTTTTTTCGTGTCGGAACATAAAGCTCATACAACCCTCCGGGTAAGTACAAGGATCTGACTTTTTAAGAATTTCTAGGTTAATTATACACCAACTTCCAAATGTTTTATACATCTTTTTATTTAATACAAAGAAACACTTTGGCTCTGCGGATACTTGCGCGTGAGAGATAGCAAAGGCATCTTCCCAGTGTCCCTCAAACTTTTTGGCATCTAAAAAAGCTTTCAATCCCCAAGCTTCTTTTTTAATCTCTTTCCAGTTTTTGACTTTACTAGAAAAAAGATTATGTGCCGGCCTTATGATTTTCATTATATTTTTCATAAAGTTTTATCTTTTGCTAACTTTTTAATATCCTCGTTTAATTTCTTCCGGGCCTCACTATCGCCGGCAGATGTTTCTCTTTCTTCGCGCGCCTCTCTGTCTTCTTTTTGTTTTTTAAGAACTCTTTGCGCATCTCCAGTTCCATATCTATTAAAATTATCATTCAGTGGAAATAATCCAGTCCATCCATTTGCAATAGAATTTTCAATTATTTTAGTGTGATCCTTTATATGTTCTGATAACAACTTCAACTGCTTTTTAATAGTAATATCCGTCATCTTCTTTTTTAGTTCTTTTCTGTATTGTATCCATTCTTCCCAGCTTTTTTTATTAAGCCAGAGCGGTAGCTCTATACTATTCTTATCTAATCTAACCTTATCTAATCTATGTATCGGAAGCGTAACGGAATCGTTACGGAGTTCTGTGTATGCTCCATTCTCCTTTATTTGTAAGGTTTTTTTCTCATCTCGGTATTGTGTTTCCTTATACATATCCTTTCGCACCGCATTATGGAGAAGCCAATGCTTTATAACCACTACACCACTTTCAAACGCCAAAAGAAATCTTTTTGCGAGTAGAATTTTTAGATCATCTTCGTTCACATTTAACATCCTCATTATCCTTTTAGGATTGGAAACAAAACCATCATCATCAGCTTCCATATTTAAGTGAAAATATAATAATTGAGAACTTACAGGCATTTCTACAAACGCATCCGAAGTAGTTATTTGTTTTGAGAACATTCTTTTGTTTGCCATAACTTTATCTGTCGCCGGATTCAGTAGCACCGGAGAAATCATCTTCTTCTAAAACGACCTTTGAGGCATCTTCTTCCGCCCTATCCATTAAACAATTTATGCAGTCCGGTGGGTAAAATGTATTCATAATTTTTTAATTATACCACTTCATAACGAACCACAACTGACTAGGAAGTGGATAACTTAATCTTTACAACTAAACGCTCATAAATCACCCTCTGTTTATCCTTTAATTTAGCGTATTCTTCGTGGGTTAATGGCTTCAAGAAAGGCGTGGTATCCGGGAGTGGTATGCCTGTGGCCTCCTCTATTTGCTCTAAAAGCTCCATAAACTCCGAGATATTTAATTCTCTATGACTTTTTACTATCCGTGTTTTTTCTCCAAAAACTTCCGTGATTCCCTTTGAAAGAAATTTACCTTTTACCCAACATTCCAGTTCTTTAATACTGTGGCCCGAAGAAAGAGATATTAAGGAAAGATAAAGAAAAAAATAATTATTTTGTAAGGCGGATCGCTTCGGCCGCTTATCAGTCAGATTCAAAGTTACAATATCTCCAATTTTACAAGTTTCGTTTAAAAAATGCTGATAAAGTGGTTGCGCATTTAATTTTACTGCACGCAATTTAGTTTCGGGGTTTATTACCACGACTCCTTGAAATTGCTGACTTTGGTATGAGAAAACGCGTTTAGCCATTGTGGTTTCTTTTATATTGGTAATCTTTTTGGTATTTATTAAATTTCTCTCTATTTTTTTCTATCCATTTTTTCATTCTTTCCACTTGGCACTTTTTACAAGCATATTTTAATGAAAAAGAATGTAACTTTCCGTGCTTACTAAAATCTTTAGCCGGTTTTACCAGTCCACATTTATTACATCTCTTTTCTTTTTGAAATTCTGTTCTTTTTTTCATAAATTAAATAAATGTTCTGTGGCTTTTATAAAACCACCATTAACTATTTCCGCTATATTATTACTTTTCAAAATACTTAAATAAGTATTGAAAGTTCCGCTAGTGTGGGATATGCCAGCCGATTCTCCTAGAAGTTCTTTTGACATAGCAGTTGGATATTCTCTGACTAAAATTTCAAACATTCTTTTTGCTCCTCCGGTTAAATTATTCTTCCATAATTGTATCACTTCTTCGGATGTTTGTGGTGGATTTGGTTGCTCTCCAAGATAATCAATACCGGCTTCTGTGGCCGTAAGATGCTCTCCGTGATTCGTAATAAACCCTTGATTTTTAAGGGTAGAAAGGTAAGTAGAGAAAGTTCCACTACGGCTCTTTAGATCCGCAAAAGTTCCGAGCTGTGCTTTTGTGAGCTTTACCGGATAACGAGAAACTAAAACTTTTAGCATACGAAGTGCGCCACCGGTAAGGGCTTTTGATTCCCCATTTTCTTCTTTGGCAAATTGAACCGATAAGCCACTATCCAACCTCTCTTTAATTTCACGATCCATCAATACAACTTCCGACTTCTGTAAAATCTTAAAAGCCGATACTATCTCCTTTGTTGTGATAATTTTTGGTAGCAAATCTGGTAAAAGATACTTTGCTTTTGAGATATATCTATCCACCTCCCCGACTTCTTTTTTTATTCTTGCCAACTCTGTATCATATTGGCGTGTAGTTTTTGTTATGGCCTCTTTTACAGCTTTTTCTACATCTACTTTTGAGCTTTCTTTAACCACCGGGCATCTATGGATTCGCAGTTTAGTAATTTCTTGTTTTAGTTCTTTTATAGTGTTCAACTCTTTTAGCGCTTCTTGCGGCAGATCCTTTAATTCTCCGAGAACCTTTTTAATGACACTTGATGGTGGTGGTGCTTTAAGAGAACCTTTGTATCCCACTTTGGCGTGAGAAGTTTTAACCTCTCCGACTTTCAATTTTATAATCTCATCCGATATAGCTGGGCCGAAAGCAAAGAACTCTCCCGGCTTTAATTGACGGAGTTGCACCAGCTTCTCTTTACTAAAACCGAGCTCATCTCCGGCACGCTTCATATCAATGTCCTGTGAAGCACGGCCTATTAGCTTGTTATTGGCTTCTGCCGTTACATTCTTGGAAATCTTAGCAATTCGCTGTGAAGCGAGAATAAGTCGCTGTCCGCGCTTCCTACCCCTACTAGCAAGCGATTCTACGGCCCAAGTAGCTTCTGATGGCTTACCCTCTGGCACATACTCGTGGGCTTCGTCTAGGATGATAAGAACCGGATGGTATAGATTCTTCGGGCAGTTCACTACGGCCTCAAAGAATAGCTTTACATAGCGCTGGCGCTCCTGTGGATGCAGTTCGTATAGGTCTATAATTGCCGACTTTTCTAGCTCTAAAAGTTTAGTAGCCAGCATAGCGGCGCTCCGGACTTCTACTGGTACATCAGCATTTTTTCCAGCTAGGATAAAATCAAATTTTTCTCGGAGAGATGAAAACTCTCCCTCCGGATCAATAACAATTACTTGGATATGCTTTACCGCTTGCTCTGCGATTCTACGGATAGCATAAGATTTTCCACCACCGGAATTGGCTAAAATTACTATACCGGTCTGGATTAAGTTCTCTATGTTTATTGATACTTCTTCATTTAGCTGTATTTTACTCATAGTGTTTTAATAATTTTTTTAATGCTGTTATAGCGTTTTGTATCGCCCATTTTTGCTCTCGGTTTTCTGCTGGTTCTGGGGAAGTTATAAATACAGCAGATGACTGTGCTTTAACTAGCTCCAAAAAAGTATCTAAATAAATCACACATTTCGCTTCCTCTAATTTTTCTCCAAACTGCTTAAATACCAATACTGGCTCTCGTCTTAAACTTTCCAGTTTTTTGGTTTGCCTCCACCATTCCGGTATGGCTAGATTCGCTTGATTCTTACATTCAAAGCCGACATTCTGGCCAAGCACCATCATTGAAGTCCAGATGTCGCCTTTCTCATTATTAGTATTGCCAGAGCCGTGTGAACGATATGCTTTCGGGTCTAGGCCTTTCTCCCGAATCTGCTGGGCTACCCAGTCCTCCAATAATTTTCCTTTTGCTATGGCTGATTTTGCGTTTGTCATAAAAAACTTTATTGCGTTGGTTCTAATAATGGCAAGCGATACGACACAAATCCAAAGTCATCTTTGAAATCACTATGCTCAATTTTAATTCCTTTTAGTTCTAAATCCCATATTCGCGCGTGAAATTGCGATAAATACATAGTTCTAAGAAAATAAGAACCACTAACCCATTCTCCCCGATGGGCTTCAAGATAATCTAAAATTTTTTCCGTCTGCGTCATTTTTCCCATAACTTTAATTTTCTTAATACTGCCCTACTTAGCGAACTCTAATTTTTCGACAAAATAGAAAATAGGGCAGAATAAGGAAACTAAACTCTATCTTCATTCCTTAACTCAAATTTACTATCCGGTGCATCCACTTTCATAGATGCGCGTATGTCCTCTATGTATCCGGCAGATCGCAAGAGAACTCTTATGGCCTCTGCGATAGATCCTTTCTTACCTATCACTTTGCCGGTATCTTCTCGGGCCACATTAACCACAAATAGAACACCTTGCTCATCCTCCGTAGCAGTAACCTTAACTAGATCCGGCTTGCTAACGAGGCCACCTACAACAGTAGTAAGCCATTGCGTAAGTTTATCCATTTCATTTTGAAGAACCACTAATAATGTTTTGCGACTTTGGTTCTTTAACCGGACACCATAAAACGGTATGCTTTTATTTTAACAGAACTGCTTTTGTTTCGCTAACATTTTTGCTGATTTGTGCTTGCATCACTTCCGCTCCTTTTTGAAAATCAAGATTATAAGTTTCTATATTCTCAATTTTCGTTCCCTTAATTACTTGCTCCACTTTCTCTATTATGCTTTTTGTGTATGGTAATTCCATTTTATTATTTGAATAAAGGAGTAAATGTTTTTAGATACTCCGGATGGATATAACTAACTGCTTCTTTATAAAGAAT
>ERZ1292632.2159-Hain-H43-01um-R2-2159-length-17059-cov-11_pt2 | contig 15680 bp, 25 predicted proteins | sample MGYA00564407_ERZ1292632 | MGnify/ENA primary metagenome ERZ1292632 (study PRJEB36523, sample SAMEA6512637) | groundwater metagenome | collected 2019-01-08 | study: AquaDiva: Metagenomics assemblies of 32 groundwater samples | reverse complement strand
CCGCACTCTCCGAGTGGGTGGGAAGCTAATTTTATAGTTGCATGTTTCTGCAAGGATCCCTTTTTCACAGCCGGAGAAACGCCCATAACATCAAAGATCATGTCTTCTGATCCGCAGATACGAAAAGCGATCCTTAGTGCCTTAATTATGAACCACAGAACGCAAGGCGGTGACTTGATATTACCTATGAAACCCAAAACATACGCACGGATTATGGCCTTCGGCCCCTTCGTGGTATGAGCTTTTGAGGTGTATATATAAAATTGATAATTTTTATGATCTTATTATAATAAGATCATCATGAACGGATCTGTCATACCACGAGGGACGCGGAGCGTCATGATTGACGCCGGGAAAATATTCCAAAGGTTCTCTGATGTTGGTTTGGAGACCACTTTTGATGTCATAAATGAAAGTTTGGAGAAAAACCACACAAACGAATGTAGCGAAGCGACCTTTTGTGTTGAGATGTTTAAAAAGGCTTATAGCGAAGTGACTAAATACACATTACCCCAAATCGTCTTGTTGATGGAATCAAATGATCCACAAAAAATAGATGAGTATGATACGTGGTCTGCATACGTACTTTGGTTTGCCATATGTCGCTCACATCTGTTTCACATTCCAATACCTCTTACACGAAGCGACTTACATGATCGGAATGATTGAAACCGAACCAAATAGCACACTATAGGTTGGTGTGTCACTCGTTGAACTGATCTGTAAAGAGATCGTGTTGGAATTTGCAAGGGAAACTACAGCTTGTACTGTGATACTCCCAGTATCATTGACAGAACTTAAATATCTCTGTACTTGAGCGCCTGTAATAGCGACTCCTCCTTTTAGGATCTTCACATCTATTGTTGAGGCGGCTCCAGAATTAGTCATTATACTGAGTGTCGCTATCACGTTAAATGTCCTTGTGGTGGTATTCGTATATGCAATGATCCCATTAGAACCGCTATTTGGGGTCCAATATGCGGAGCTATCATACCCCTCAACGTATGGAATGGCCAAAACAGCAGGAGTTGTCAATAACCCAGCACCAGTAGTGTAAGTTGCATTCACATAGAACCACCCCCCGCAGGGGAGAGTAGCGATGTGTTCGGTACCAATGATGCTCGAAGCACTCCAGATCTTCTTAGTCACCCCAATCCCTCCAGCAAAAAGAACACTTGCAGCAGCACTCGACGTTGCTTCAGTAGCCAGTATAAAAGATGTTACACCTCCTGATGCTATATATATACGTTGAGTGTTATTAGCATATAGTCTTACCTCGTTCGTTCCAACATTCATTCCTGTTAGGTTAGCTCCCCCAATATTAGATCCTATACTTGTCCCTGATAGCAAGTTGATACTATCACCAACCCACACCCTTCCAACGATCCCGACCCCTCCTCCTACACGTAAAGCCCCTGTGATCGTACTTGTCGAGGCAGTAACCTCATCAATTAAAACACTTCCTTTAGTCCCATTACTCGTTGATCGGAGAGTTAAACTATCAGAAGCACCATTACTTCCAGTGATGATAATTCCTGTAGCGGAAGGGTCTATGCTACCACCTGAAGCACTAAAACCAAGTGTGGTACCTCCTATATATACCTCTCCTCCAATCCCCACTCCTCCATCTACGACCAATGCTCCAGTATTAGCACTTGTCGAAGCAGTGACTTCATCCAAGTAAATTCTTCCTTTCGCGACATTACTTGTTGATCGAAGGATCAGACTATTCGCAGCACCTGTTCCACCTTGTATGACCAATTCATTAGCAGCTGATGTTATGCTCCCATCACTACCTTGTAAGGTCATACCAAAGCAGTCTATCGTACCATTTGGCATACTGATATTTTCCGTTCCCCCTGTCAAAACAAGATCTGTTCCTCTGATAGACCCAAATTGCACATTATTTGTTGTTGCAACCCCCTGATCCATATTCCCAAGATAACCCCACTGAGTAGCTGATATGGTGGCAGTGTCGATGTTCCTAAGCTGTGCTATCTCTTGAGGATCCAGCCCTAACGTTACTTTTGAGTAGTTAAAACTCATCTTATGATCACATAACACAAAAAACCCGAAGGGTTTTTTGAACCCAAAGGGTTTTTTGTGATTAAAATGTTTCACTTGCTGCCCTCGAGCGGTATACAGATGGCCAGCTCCCTATACTTGTACCACTTGTACCACTCGAAGAGCTTGCGTAGAGTAGAGTTTCCTCTTGACGACCTACTGCCCCGATCATTCCGGGCTTGATCACCATGTTGGGCATAAATCCAAATATTGTAAGGAAAACCCCAAGCATTAAGCCGTAGTCTCTCTTAGAGAGTTTCATACCCTTGATTTCATTAAATGCTTTGATCGTCACAAGAAGTCGTTGTTTATTGGTTCCGGTTGCTCGCTTTCCTTTCCTTATTGCTGCGAAGATCTCCTTTCGGTGGCTTATAACTTTTCCCAAACCAGTCGCTCCTATCGTTAGAAGAGCTGAGGCTACGATCCTTCGGGTAGCTCCAGCGACAATGAGATTAGACATTGTTTTTTCAGCGTTTGTTAACGCCTCTCTTCCCTCGCCGATCGCTTGGAAAAAGATATCTTCCGCACGTTTGATTAGAAACCAAAGCATTTCAAATGAGCTGAAATCTGCAACTTCTATGTTCCCATTCTCAAGATCACTTGCGATCCAACCTAAATATCTAATAAATCCCATTTTCATCGCTGCACTCATTTGTGCAATTTTCAATAACAGAATTTCAAAGATTCGATCGGCAAACCGGACTGACACTACACTAAGCAAACCTCTAATCTTATTAGCCAAAGCCATCAATACCTGAACCTCAGTTGCAAGTTTGCCCCCACTATATAACTCGTTTCTAACGATAGGGATGACCTCTTCTAACCCAGTCAATGCAACCCTTTCCGCAGCCATTATATTCTACCACATAACTTTGTTATGTAATAATCGCGCAACTTTGTTGTGTGATTGTAACATGGATGATCTGATCGGGCTAAGCAAAAAACTAAGTCCTATTGTTGTAGTAGGAGTGATGGTCACGTCTATTGTTGGTTCATATGCTACTGATTTCGGATCAGATTTACTTGGTGTAGATCGTAATAACAATATCATGAGAGGAATTTCTGATGGTGTAAAGTTCGCAATTGGGTGGCACGTAATAAACTACCTCGAGTGAGTTTATTACGTAAACTACCTCGAGTAAAATATATGGAATGATCTTAACATGCAACTCATCTACGTTGTTCTTGTGGCGATGACGCTATGGGTAGTAACAGGTGGCCTCAAAGATACACTTAACCCGATGACACAGATCAATCGCACAGCAGAAAATATCAATAAGAAAATCTTCAAGATTAAGTAACGTGAGACATGGAAGCGATTATAATAGGTACTGCTTTGTTTGTTGCATACAAGTTATTTATAGCCTCTCCGCCCCCAGAGTCAATACCAGACATAATAGCCGATGATATTAAGGCTGTAGAGAAAGATTTACAAAAGAATGCAGCTGAAATCGGACTGGTTGATCATCTTGTTCTAAACGAGGTAGATGCACAGATTGAAACTAAAGCTGCAAAGGCTTCCGCTGTTGCATGGGGTGATCGTTTAGAGAAGGAGTTTTCTGAACAGCAAAAGTTGCTCCAAGGCGGATCAGGGGAACCACCGATTAAGATCGCAGAGAAGATACTTGCTTCCGATTTTGAGGCAATCGAAGCGACTCGTACGGGTGTGCAAGACACTGCAAAACACTCTACTAATGCAACAGCAGATAGAATAGGGTCTGCAGTTCAACTTCCTATCGATGCTGTCAGTGCAGGGGTTAATACGATCTCTGATGCTATTACAGGGAAGCATACCAAGCCTTCCGCAAAGAAAAAGGTCTGTTTAGTACGGAACCCACTCAACGGACGATGCTTGACATATATCTATATTTAATATTTATATTTACAACTCGTAAAGAAAAAAAAAGATCTCGTTCGATCATAACATGGCTCAACTACTTCGTGAGTTTGTCGGTGAGAAGGTACCTCAAACTAAGATGATTCCAGAAAGTGTATGGGAGGGTGCTGATGTCGGTATGCTTTTCTATGTTCAAAGCTATCTCCCATCTGGAAGTGCAGCTATGAAGGCTTTGTACGCAGGTGGTGCCTATGCTTTGTATGAGGAATTCCTGGTTCCATTCGCTCATGGGATGTCAGTCCAGAAGGGACAAAAACCTTACTTCTTCTTCTAAGAGCGAAAGTCCGAGTCTCGATCACATTGTGATCGCGACTAGTTCCACACCATATTAATCCCGAATGATCTGCCTCTCAGATCAACAGCTGCGTGATTTGCATAACAAAGTTGAATCTCAAAGTCTGACACCTCCCTTCCATCACTCGAAGAATGAAAAACAACTGCCTCATTGATCTCATAAAAAATATCCTCATATGCTCCTACATTGACTGGGATAGCCATTACCTCACTTGAATCCCTCTGTGAGAGCATGCCACTGGAACTTGCAACGCTGAACTTAAGAAAGATGTACTTCTCTGGGTTTAATTCTATAGGTAGAGGACTTGTGATGGTTCCTGCTGCGGCAACATCTGGAGCTTGAACAGCACCGCTTGATCTGAATCCAAGTATCTCTGAAGCGTTTATTAGAGTATTAGCACCTGAACTCCAATGTAAACTGCATACACCAACAGCAGGAACGAAAGTCATCATTCCTGTTACTGCACTAACTGTTATAGTATAAGTAGTACCTGATACTGCGTCCATTCCAGTCTTCACTGCTGCAAGAATAGATGTTGCGTCATACAGACCGACAGCAATCGTTCCGTTCAACTCAACACCACCTTCATCGAAATCAATCCGGTTATTCGTAGCAGTGACGTTATAGAAGCAACGTGGAATTGCTACACTTCTGACTTGGAATGAGCTGACTTTCTTTGGAGCGAGTAAATGATATGTATACCGACTATTATCTCCAGCTGTCCTATTCCGTGAGTCGATGTTGATCCACATCGGGTGTCTTATTGTCAGACAAGTTTTTAGTTTCCTCCAACTTTGTTATTCTTGATATAGCAAACCCTGTTAATAGACCCAGAGATACCCAACCAATCAACGATCCATATTTCGAGATTACATCACCTACAACACTTTCTTTTTTGCCATCGTCCTCTCCTGGAAAGCCAATAATTTCAACGTCCATTAAAAACTGAAAATATATTTTAAATATATTTTCTTTACGGATCGTAATGTCTTCCGGACCTGCTTCTGACGAGACACGCGAACTGATCTCTAAGCTAAAGATCGAGTGTAGGTATGGATCTCAAGATTCAGCGATAATGGTTTTTAATAGAGATGGAACCCCTCTTAGAATTATAGTACGAGAAAGTGGGTGTGTATATATCTATGTTCCGTCAGAACGTAAAGCCGAAGAGGAGGAGTTGAAAGAGTGCTATGTACATGTTCCTCTCATCAGTGTAGACAGACTCGAGAAAGTTTTACTCCCTAATGGTATTGTCTTTGACTTGCGTTCTCGAGAGTGGGTTCAAACAACAATATCAGCCCTTAAGGTGCCGTCAGAGTCTCCTGAGCCGGTTGATTGGGCATAGGGACTAAGTCCTTCTTTGCTTCTGACATACTGCTTGTTAAGTGGATCCCCATAACAGCACAAAGTTTAATCCAACTTGGCAACATCATAATGAAACTATCAGTCATTGCGTCTTGTGCGAGCATAGGGAGGGCTTCTGATTCACTGACTCTCTTCCTGAAGTGTCCGTTTAGATTAAGCAATCCATCAATTCCATCCCCAATCGTGTTCATTCCTCCACGCATCAGGTTGCCATTGATTTTCTTCGATACCTCAACTCTTGCAGCTTTTTGAATGATATCAAGTTGATCAAGGCTCATAACATCCAAACCTGAAAGTACATCAAGTCCGTTTGTACACCTCTCTATAGCAGTAGTGACAGCAGATGGATCTGCAAGGTACAACGCTAAAATCTTCTGTTTGCGATCCTTTACTCCTGGTCTATCATCTGAAGCCTTAATATGTTCAAGATAGTCCATTTCCTCCGGTTTGATTAAGATCGGGTCATTCTCACCAAATGGGGATGGTTCCCTCGCTGTATCATCTACGCTAAATACAAGTTTTTGCTCCTTCTGCTTACGGGGTCGCCCTCTTTTTGGTTTTCCCTCCTTACCTTCGGGTTTAGGCTTATCTTCCTGTATCTCAATTTTTGGCTCTGCGTCTACACTTCGTGATTCTTCCGACATTATGAAAAATAAAGATTAAAATCTTTATTTTTATTAATGACCGACCAACCGAAGATTGAACCGAAGCTGATCGAAGAAAAAAAGGAGGTAAAATCCGAAGTAAAGACAGAGTATTTAAACGTTGGTGGCACCGATCCAACCTCAAAAGGAGGTAAAAAACCAATGTCAGAAGCAAAAAAGGCAGCGATTTTAAAAGCCACAGAAGCAAGACGAGAAAAAGCTGCTCAAAGGAGGGAAGAAAAAAAAGCGGAAGTGAGCAAACCCGAAGGGAAGGCTCAAACACAAGCGAACAGGAGCAAAGCTCAATCAGAAAGTGGAATGGATATATGGAAAATTTTAGGTATTGGAGTAGGATTCTTTTCTATCTATTTGATCAATCTCGCATTCAACAAAGTAGCGAGCTTAACATACAATGCAGCGAGCAGAGCAAGCAAGGCACTCTTGACACAGACACCTCAGGTCCTCCGGACCCGCGAAGCGGAGCCTCAGACACAGATCCAGACACAGCCTTCGACGCAGATTCAGATACCAGAGGATCCGAAGGCTCCACGAAGCGAAGAGCCTTCAGGGAGCCTCTTGTCTCGTTCTACGCGAACACGAGGGCGTTGATCAGCCCAAAGAATAGAGAGTTGGACTACCTATTGTTTATACTTATGTATAGACTTTTTGCTATAAATATTATTATAATATTGATCAAAACCCTAATACCTTAAGGTTTTATCTTATGACTTTTATAAGATATTACCTAAGGTAATATCTTAAGACTATGACACGTCATTCATGCATTCCACTCGAGGAAGGTTTGCGTGGTCTTATTTTTGGAGCAAGCGGGAGCGGGAAAACTCATTTGCTTGTTGAAATGCTACTGTCACCAGCTTTGCTAAAAGGTCATTTCGATGACATATACTTCGTTTCTCCAGCCTTTTTTTCTAATACTCAAGATGCATATAAGAAACTTAAGGTTCCACGTTCACACGTAATCACAGAATGGGATCAGGATTGGATCCTTGAAAAAGTTGATTCAAACAAGATGAGACGAGACCCAAAAACCAATAAACTTGTCCAGAAAAAAATACTTCTTGTGATTGACGATGTTACAGGGGTTAGAGGTGTCAGAACTGCAAGTTTTGCAGGAGAGGAAAGCCCCCTTTCAAAAGTGTTTACTAAGGGTAGACATCATGGAGCAAGTATTATTGGTTTGTTTCACCAAGTAAAAGCAGTTGATCCAGTTGTTCGAAAAAACGCAAACTTTGTGGTTGCATTTCACTACTGGGAAGGTTCAGAAGAGAAGGCTATTTGCGAGACCATGGGACTGACTTACTGTGATGAATTTATAGACCTATATAGATTTTCGTGTGGAATTGAGAGAGATAAACCTTTCAACAAGCATGGAAAGATAATCTGCAACAGAGAAGGATATGATGCTAAACATATGATCTATAATTCAGAGTTCAAAGGGATTGATATCACTGAGTTTCTTTTCAGACACAAAAAGAAGAAGCAGGAACCAGAGGACGAACCGCTTGCGGAGGATAAGTGACAAAACCACTTTGTGGTTTTGTCTTCCTCCCTTCGGGTTGCGGAGCAACATACCTTAAGCGCCGCCGCCGGTCAACATGAACAAGTCGCCCTGTGGAGTGATACTGAGGATAGCATCTGAATAAACGAAGATAGAAACCGTTTGGTTGGCACCTAACGCTCCCGAGAGAGTCACATCCACCTGAATATTGGAACCATTAGTAGTAGATCTGCCTGAAACGACCCATGGTTGCATGCTGTTGCGTTTGAAATCCTGAGCCACCACAAGAGCATCGTTCACATAGTTTGCTGCTGTGATTAGAGACCTAGCCCGGGGGATCCAGTCCAACGCTCTTGGTTCGAAGGCACTGGCCATCGTTGAGTGAAAACCATCGACAAAGTTGGTAGCCCCATAACTCACGTTTTCCGATGGAATTAGAACACCTTCAATGTGATACTGAGCCGTGGAAAGAGAGTTCCAGTTATAAGTGATGTGCCGGTCGTTAGTGGTCGTGGTCAGCAATGTGGAAGCCGTCCTCATAAACCATGCAATGTCCCGCACACTGAGACGGGTCACGTTGATTGGAATGTTGTATGCGGTAGACCCGGAAACCATGGTGTATTGATATCCGGTAGCTTCAACGATCCCAAACCGGTACTTCCCAGCGGTGATATCTGAAACCATAGCAGCACGTTGGCTGGAACTTGGAATGATCTGTTGGGCAACGAAACGAGGGTTGGTGATTGTAAACCCAGGGGTAGTGCCGTCGCACTCTACACAAGCAGCAGGGTTAGCAAAGAACAACCTAACCTCAAGCGGACCACTTAGTTCGGAGAGCGGTAGAACGTGAATGTCATTGTCAGCTGAGAGGTGCCGGAAGATCTCAATTGGGAAGTCGTACATGTTGGAAGCGGCACCTAATGTGTTTCTCTCGGCTTGGGAACCCTCGCCCCACAGGAGCCTACCCATTTGAGAGTTGGGGTCTCCATTGATCAAGTACTCCGAGTTCATTTTGTCACTGAAGAACCGCTGATTTACAATGGTATGACCGGACTGAGTGATTTCAAGGCGGTCAAATAGGTTCCAAATGTACTGGGAAAAACGAACATATGTCCCACCAACACTAGTCGGAATAGCGGAAAATTGTAGACGTACCGTGTCCATTCGATCCAGCCAGATCCCACTCCTAGGAAGAGAGAATGATATATCAGTTACAGCACCTGAAGCAAATGTCCCAGGCACTGTAGGACGAAATTTAACCACATCTCGAGATAGAATAGATTTGTCAACTACTAACTCTGGACGCTGATACATTTGTGCACTTGCAACCCTGGCCATCTTCTTGTTATAACTTGTGTAAGATCTTTTTTTTCTCTTCGAGTTTTATGATCATAAAAATTTACATTAATATTTAGCACAACATTTATGTTGTGATAATGTATAAGTCTCGTGGTATGGAAGTTTCATGTGCTACATGCGGAAAAGAGATGGAATGTAGGAGTTGTAAGACAAAAGAGTACATGAAGAAGTACTACATTCGGTATGCGAAGGCGAAAAAATTGGCTGGTGATAACTATGTAAAACGATCATATTTATGTAATATTTGTGAAAAAGTTGGACATAACAGCAGAACGTGTAAGTCACTACCTTCTGTGTCGGATCATGATCGTTAGGAATTTAGCCATATCTGATATCTGATAAGGTGTTAAAGTTTTCATCCCAAGGGTTACTCTTAGGACATGTTTTGCCAAATCATAAGTGTTATCTGCGGTATGTTTTCCAGCTTTATACTTGTACACCTCACGTCGTATAGCACCAAAGTTTGTTCCTATAGCTATAAACTCTCGTATTCCAAGTTCTATGATTAGTTTCTTAAAGATCAGGGCAGGGATCGCCGCCCCCTCTGTTCCTACAATCAGAGCAATGGTGAACCCTATATCAAATAACGTCGCCCACGGAATTGCTTTAAATCTCTCGTCTTGTAAGATATCTGCTATGACCTTACGTGCATGAGTTCGTAGAGTACGCTGTGGGATGGTAGCAGTTGCCTTCCGTATCAGATCCTTCCCTATCAAATCAGTGTTGAGGGTACCGCTTTTCTTTAGGTACCGGTCAAAGTCAATCCCATACTTTTTGTGAGACATCTTATCTTATAAGATCTTATAATATGGGTGGCATACAATCGTCCCCACTGATGCAAGCCTCTCAACCCGATGTAACGTGGAAAGGAGATCGTAATGTGGATAAGCCAAAAGGCAAAGACAAGATGGTATTTACTGCGATGTGGTTTTTCATCAATACAAACAAAGCATTTAGAACAGATGGGGAACGATCTGACTTTGAGGCTAGGTTTAAGAGTTTCCTGTATGAGTGCTTTGACAGCACATTCCTGCAACAGAATGTGTTCTACGATAGACACACAAATAAGGCATGTGATAAGATCATTGCCATCAAAACCAAAATCGCTAAAGAGTACGGTGCGAAAGATCACAGGCTACACTGCAATGTTCACATATCCATACAGCATCAATCTAACATTGGATACGATTTGACTGCTATCAAGGATTTGTACTTTACGAGATTTGGGTACAACTGCTTTGTGTCCAAGCCGCACTTTTACTTCGATAGCAATGCGTGGCAAGAGTGGTATGATGCTTTGAATGATTGAATCAATTTTTTATGAAGTTCATAAAATCGAAGATTAATGATGTCGAGGGATCATAACATGGCTAAGGGTACGAGTGCTTCGAGTAACACAAGATGGGGTATTGGATTGGCTGTAGTGGGGATCGCAGCATCTCTTGTCGTTGTACCAATCGTAGCGGTACCTGCTTTCATTGCATCAGGATACTATTTCACGAACAGACTTGCGTTCCTTCGACGCTGAGAATTTTTCACAAATCACATAACTTTGTTATGTGATTATGATCTTAATGAAGTCTCGTACAACTGCTAATCTGTTACTTGTGAGTGGAATTTTTGCGTCAGTGACAGGCAACGTACTTGTTGGGATCCCTCTACTGATCGGATCCGCATATTATTATTCGAAAAAGTAAATATCCAAGTAGATGATAATATGCCACTCGCGTACAATCTTAAGACGAGGAAACGTGAGGAGATGGAAGTCAAGTCTGTGAAAAAACTCAGGAATGGGAGCTTCATGCTGATGGGAGTATCTAAGGTTCATCCAGAACACAAGATGGCTAAGATCTGCAAAAAGGAGGAAGCCGAAAAGTACCTTTAGGTAGATCCGATCATTTTTGATCAGATCCTCGCTTCGTTTGCCTCCTTAAGAAGACAACACCACGATGATATCTGCAGTTGCAGCACCAGTGAAAATCACTTTGCAAACAGCACCAACATTGTTCACCGCGGCACTGCCAAGCACAGTGAAACCAGCACCAGCTGTAACAGTCAAAGCGTTAGCATCTGAAACATCAATCAAAACATCTGGAAGGCACATACCAGCTGCTGTGGTGATCCCTCTTGCGGCAAGGTAGGTCTGGATATCAGCTGCAGCCGCAGTGGTCAGAGCAACACCCCCACCAGCCGCTCCCTTGTAATAGTAACCATTACACATCTCAGCAGCACTCATCGTTTGGACACCACCAGCCACATCAATAGTGTAACCTTGATGAACGTAGGCACCATCCGTTGCCTCTCCAACAAGCAGGTGAGGAGCTTGAGCAACATTCACAGCAGCACCACCAGCACCAAGTTGCAGAACAGTACCTTGAGAAATTGTGCATGTGGTGTCTGATGTTAGACTCATGGAACCCACACCTGCCTCAATACTGCAGCTCGCACTGGCCGCGTCACCAATTGTGATCACTCTCGCTGCCGCCCCTGTTGCTATATTGACAGGTTGGGCTACAGCGTCATTTCCCACGTTAATAGCACCTCCTGCACTATTCAGGCTAAGAGCAGTCCCAGCATCCAGATCCATGGCCAAGTCACACTGGAAAGTGGCGCCGCCAACACCTCCCTCCAAACTCAGTGACGCGGACGCTGCATTGCCTACTGTAATAACTCGTGCGGCGGCCCCTGTCCCCAGATTCAGAGCTTGGGCCACTGCATCGTTCCCCACATTGATCGCTCCTGCACTGCTATTGATGCTCATGATACCTTGGGAATCCAGATCGCACTGCAGATCGCACTGAGCCGTGAGGGCTCCCGCTCCGCCATCCAAACTCAGCGAAGCCGCACCGGCTGATCCCACTTGGATCACTCTCGCTCCAGCAGTCCCCAAGAACAAAGACTGGCCAATAGCATCCGCACCGATGGAAAGAGAACCAGCGGATGACTCAATAGCCACCGCCCCAACACTATCAAGGGTAAAAGCACCTGTGGAGTTGACAACAGCCGCTGCTGTTCCTGAGTGGCTGATAGTCATGTCGTCTGTATTTCCAAAACTTACCTGAGCCCCATCGTCAACATGCAATTCACTTCCCGAAAGCCACGGCATTAATACCTTACAAATTTTTATTTTCCATGTTTTTGTTTTTGGGAGGAATAAATATTTATAAAAATCCGCCTACCACTCAAACGAGTGAAAGGCATAGACTTATTTTTCTAAAGTTTATAAATATTTATATTTATACTAATAGGATAGTAAATGCTAGGCTAATAAGACCTCCAATACAAGCACCAGCCAATGCCAGAACTATCTTGTTCCTAAGTTCTCTCTTTGTCCCAGTGTAAAAGCCAGTTTTTAAGGCTTGGCTTTCCTGCTCTATTTCTGTTTTTTTACGTAAGTTTCAATCCACTCGCAGATGAAACTTATTAGACCTTCTCTTTCCTTTTCAGAAATTGGAGCAAGGGATTTCAACATGGTTGCAAAACTACACCCATGTTTCAAATTTCTGTGGAACCCAAGCACATCAAACCCTGCTGTAGATAGTGTTTTTCGTTTTGAGTATGCACAGATATCCCTTAACAAATCCATCCTTCCCATCTTTAGAGATGAAGCGAACTTTGGATCGGTAAGGTTCTTCCACCCATATGGATGAGCCCACATTTTAGTTTTGTATAAAACTCTCATATAATGAACATCATGAACATGTCGCTCCGCGACCTCCGGTTCCTCTTCATCACTCTGGTTTTGAAGCACTTCCTTTTTGAACACATCAACGAAGTTTAGATATAGGACATCACCTCCGGTGTCTCCTCCAGCAAATTTCAAAAGTTTGGGATTGGATACAACAAATGCGATTGGGAACTTCAGATCACCATCAAAACAGTGAACTACAAGAGCCGAAGGATCCTCGACACTTTCTTCAACAATCTCGAGAGGAAGTGGATCTGACATGTTATCATGATCAAACATAAATGTTTGATCTAAGATTATAAATTATGAATTATGAATTCCTAAAACACATAAGGGAACACGAGCAATACACATCTCTCCTGCTTTATGATGATCTAAATCGTTGTCCAAAGTTAATATTAGTTCCGTTGTTCCATCACTAATATTAAACTCACCAACTTTAAACCAGCATACATGACCATTCTCTTTCGCTTTAGCGTTGTCAATAAATCTAACGTTAGTGGCTGAAAGTTTTATGAGCATGTTATGAACAGGAAACTTAAAAGTTTTCTGTAAAATATTCACAACATTCGGTGATGTTTAATACACCTTTTTGATCATGATATTACCCCTTTTTGATCATAAAAACATCCCTTTTGATACAGAAAGTATATGAATCTCCTTACTACTAGGCAGAAAATAAGATGTTAAACTTCTAATCGTGGGGGGTACCCCACGACTTATTTGATCTGTGGTAATAAGAATAGTTCGAACCAATTTATAAGTATAATAAAGTGATGTGGAATGAGTAATCCATATATTTCCTTAAGATCACGGCGAAAGATATCATAAAGTGGAACCCCAGATCTGAATAGCGTGTTGATGGAAGCTGGATCCGCGGAGCGAAGCGACGAAGTCGCCGTTGTACGAAAACTCTCTTTAAGTTCTGAGATTACCTCTCGGAACGATCGGGGACAAGTAATTCTATATTTATCAGCATCGGCACCTCCGCCAAAACCACTACGCTCTACAATTGTTGAAAACCGACTCTTAGTATAATTAATTTGTGTATGAGTTGGTGGAGATATGATTTGTAAAGATAAGAGATTTGCATATGGCTTATTTATGAGTAAAAAACCTATGTCTTGACGTGAACCTACATGTAGGACTAAACTTCCACGATCCTTCGCTAAAGGGAATGAATCTGTTTCACACAAGATTTCAGTTCGTAATACTAATGGTAGCACTTGTGCGACCTCTCTTAATTCTAATCCTGAAACTTCTCTAATTTTCTCTATACACATGCTTTGCAGGGAGGAACGGATCATCATTGTTAATGATCATAAATATTTTAAATATAAAAATATTTAAGATCATACAATAGTATGATCATAATGCTTGTTAAACTTTCAGCATCCCAAGTCCGTTTTAATGATGGGTTGGTGGAACGTGGACACCTTGGCTGGTTCCACATACAAAAATTTGATGGAATAAACTATGGGGGTCAGTCCATCGAGGTAGTGCTTGATAGCGATTTACCTATGCACAATTCCGGACGGGTAGGTATGATTGATTTGCCACTCCAAGTATACGGAGTTCAATAATCATCATCAGACTCACACTCACATTCCATCCAGTCCAACGCTGACCAAATACCCCTATCTCCGCAGTTATATTTCTTCAAAATTCCTTTAATAGCATCTATCACAACACAATTTACACAGACGCAAGGCAAATCATCCTTGTGACAAGCAGTGGTTTCATCCCAATTTTTGCACATTATAATCATAAATATTTTAAATATAATATTTATTAACACTAAAGGTGATGATGTTTTTTGACTTAACAAGTTTGTATACTCTTCAGAAGCTCGCTGTGTATAGTTATAGAATGAAACCGCATGAAGAATTCATGGGGTCTCTTGGGGATTTGCCCCTTGCCCTTAGGAACGAAATTATATGTGATACGAGAGTAGATGACAGGTCCGGAGGACAAGGCGAAGCCAATGACGACCCATTTATGAGGTTCAACCTAACCCTACACCTTGGAGAAGGCAAGGAACTACAATTGTGTATTACTAAACACATTGATGGTTCCGTACATTTTAGTATCGAGATCGATATGTATATGAATTTTTATATCTCTCTTGAAGAATGTAGCATCTTTAGATTCGTTATACCGAGGGATATGGCTATTAACTTATTTACTCATACAATTTTAAGTTTACGGGGAGTTCCTTCAACCAGTCCTATTATGAAAATGCTAGAAGTAGAAGATGGGACAGAGGAAATGTTGTATAGCTTTTTTAAGCAAATAAGTAAATTTAATACTGAATATGCTAAAATTGAAAAGTATCTAACACCATATCATCGTGAACTCATTAATGTGTGGTTTGATGAAGTGGAAAATATTTAAAATTTAATATATATTATTATTAACATGTCGCTACGCGAAGAACAACGTATTGTTGACCTATTTGAGTATACACATAACGGCATTAGAATACTATTTAAGCAAAAAGAAATCACTCGTCGCTTTTGGTTTGGTATAAAAGAAACTAAGGAGTTTGGGCCATATCTGGGCTACGTTGAGTTACCCTCTGGTCTGTACTCTGATGAAGAGATTAGAAACATGTCAAAGCATTACTCTGACGACAGGATGTATCCGATAGGAAACGACATGTATGGTTCTGTTTTCACTATCTTTTATGATACCAATCCGAAGGATACCACGAGGGACGTTCGCTCGAAAGCGAACGAGGCTCATACTTTGAGCAAGGCGATAGAGAGTATGAATCAACTTGTGGACGAGATAAAAGGACGTGATTGGCACACAAGCGAAGCGACAAAGTCGCCACGGAGCGAAGCGAC
>ERZ1292632.2400-Hain-H43-01um-R2-2400-length-15701-cov-5_pt1 | contig 15701 bp, 11 predicted proteins | sample MGYA00564407_ERZ1292632 | MGnify/ENA primary metagenome ERZ1292632 (study PRJEB36523, sample SAMEA6512637) | groundwater metagenome | collected 2019-01-08 | study: AquaDiva: Metagenomics assemblies of 32 groundwater samples | reverse complement strand
AAGCGTCAAACTTATTCATACATGCTTCGTAATATATCACCGTGAATGGGCCGCGACCTTTAGTTGATAATACCAGATTTCTATTATGCTCGGAGAGGCGCTTCCGTAGGTTATCAGTGAAGCCAGTATACAGCTTGTTATCTTTGGTGTTTTGTAAAACATAGGTATAGAACATTGTCGTCTCTAACGGGATGAATCCTGTTTATTATACCAGTTATTTATTATCCCCGCGTTTGACCACCTAATACCTAGCTTCTAATGCCTAGAGCTTATTTACTACGACCGCTCAAGGAGAAGTCTAAGTTCCGACGGGTTCAATGAATACAATTCCGCTTGTTCAAGTGAGACCTCCTTTTTCTTTATAAGTTCGACAAGCGACCTATTGAGCGAAATCATTCCATCCTGAATGCTTGTTTCAATTACAAGGTCTATCTGATAAACCTTCCTTTCGCGAATAAGATTTTTGACAGCGGGATTCGTAATCATAATTTCAATAGCGGGAATCCTCCCTCCGCCAAGGCGCGGAATGAGGCGCTGTGAAATAATTCCGACAAGCGTTGAGGCAAGCTGCGAAATCGCCTGTCCTTGCTGTTCTGGAGGAAAGCTGTCGATAATGCGGTCTATTGTTTGTGAAGCGGAGTTCGTATGAAGTGTTGAAAACACCACGTGTCCCGTTTCAGCCGCTGTCATGGCTGTTGCTATTGTTTCGGAGTCACGCATCTCGCCAATCATGATAACGTCCGGGTCCTGCCGAAGAATCGCGCGAAGCGCGTCATGAAACGACGTTGTATCCTGTCCGACCTCGCGCTGTGAAACAATGCAGCGGTCTTGCGCAAACATATATTCAATCGGATCCTCAATCGTTATTATATGGTCATTTCGCGTGTGGTTTATTTCATCAAGCACCGCCGCGAGCGTTGTTGATTTTCCCTGTCCCGCGGGGCCAACCAATAAAACAAATCCCTGCTGGAGACGCGCAAAATCATGGAGAATCGCCGGCAAGCTAAGATCTTCAACTGTTTTTATCTGCGGAGGAATCAAGCGAAGCGCTGCCGCCATAAAGCCGCGCTGTAAAAACACATTTACGCGAAACCTCGCTTTGTCTTCGAAATTGTACGAAAAGTCAATTTGCTTCAGCTGGGCAAAATCTTTTTTCTGTTCTTCCGACAACAAAGAAAGCACAAGTCCTTCCGCATCTTCTTTTGTTGAAATCGCTTCTTTTGTAAGCGGAATTAGCACGCTGTCTACTCTGATTGTCGGGTGTTTCCCGACAGCAATGTGAAGGTCCGACGCATTTTCTCTCGCTGTCGTAAGAAGCAACTCGTTTAATTTTTGTTTATAGTCCATATGTGTAAGAAATTTTTAATCTGAAATTTGTCTCCCTGCTGGAGATGTCCCGAAGGGACAAAATTTTTATCCGCCAGCTGGCGACGCTCTTCGGGTTTTGGAACATTGATTCATTGTAACATTCATTGATTCATTGTAACATTCATTGAAAATTTCCCATTTTATACCGACTCTCTCATAACATCCTCAAGCGATATATCGCCGGCAAGTGCTTTTAGCACGCCATCCTGCCGTAATGTCATCATTCCCTGCCGTTTCGCTTCGTTCAATAATTTTCCTTCCGTAAACCCCGCGCTTATAATATCGCCGAGTTCTTGCGTCATTTTAAAAATTTCAATAAGCGCCTCGCGTCCAGACGACCCTTTCCCTTTGCATGTTTTGCAATTTTTATCTTCTCCCGGGCGATACACGGTGAATGGCGGCTCTGTTTGCAGCGCTTTTGCTTTTGCTCCTTTTGGAAGTTCTTTTAACGCTTCAATAATTACCTTCTCTAATTCGCCGCTCACGCTTACTTTTACTTTGCAATCCGGACACAGGCGAAGCACCAAGCGCTGTGCAACCATTATGTTAATTGACGATGAAAGAAGAAATTGTGGAACGCCCAAATCGGCAAGACGAGGAATAACGCCTATTGAGTTATTCGTGTGAATTGTTGAAAGAACGACGTGTCCGGTTAACGCCGCGTTCACTGCAAGTCCTGCTGTTTCCGAGTCGCGAATTTCACCGACCATAATAACATCCGGGTCTTGCCTAAGAATTTGGCGAAGCCCGCTCGCGAATGTGTATCCGATTTCAGGTTTTACCTGCGATTGATTAATTCCTTCCATAAAGTATTCAACAGGGTCTTCCAAACTTACCACGTTCACGTTTTCTTTGTTAAATTGCTGCATAACCGCGTAAAGCGTTGTAGTTTTACCGGAACCGGTCGGACCGCTTATTAAAATCATGCCGTATGGTCGTTCAGTCGCCTCGTCTAAAATGCCTTTGTTATATTCGCTTATGCCTAAACTTTCGAGTCCGCGAAGCCCTGTTTTCGGGTCAAGAACACGGATAGCAATTTTTTCGCCTAACGGCGTAGGAAATGTCGCAACGCGATAGTCAATATCTCGGCCGAACAAAAATGTTCTAAACCGTCCATCCTGCGGCGTCCGTGTTTCATCGAGTTTCAGTTTTGAAAGCACTTTAACGCGCGAAACAATCGGTTGCGCGAGATTTGACGGCAAAGATAAAATTTCCTTAAGTTCTCCGTCTAAACGAATTCTAATGCGAAGTCGCGATCTTTGCGGCTCTATATGAACGTCAGAAGCTCCTATCTCAACCGCTTGTTTTAACGTTGAGGCGACAATTTTAATAATCGGGGCGTCTTCCTGGCTTCCTCCGCCTTCAAGTTCGACTCCGCTATCTTCTTTCGCCGCCTTTGTCGCCTCGCTTACCGCCGCGGAAATTTCATCTTTATATGGAGAGTATTTTCTCCAAACAGAGTCCATATCAGACGGCGTTACTATATAAACCCCCAAGCTAACGCCCAGCTGTTTAGCAATAAATTTAAGCGCTTCTTGAGCTTGCCTGTCGTCAGGCCTTAACATTCCTACAACAAGCATCCCCTGCCGTTTTTCAATCGGAACAACCTTATACGTCAGGGATGTCTGTTTTGGAATAAGTTTTAAAACTTCATCCGTGATTTCGGCCACGCTTATTTTTTTATATGGCGCTCCCGTAAGCTCCGCTTTCACTTTCGCGACATCGATTTCGTCGCCGGCGTGTTCGTCATATAACATTTCTTCCGGTGATTTGCCGGAATATTGCGCGCTTGAAAGTATTCGTGAAGCAATCGCTTGCTCCACAATCCCGCGTTCTACGAGTTGCTTAAATAACTCTTGGTCTGTCATAAACTTTTAAAGCGGGCTAAACGGATTGCTTCTATTTCCAACCGGAGGAAGCGGCAACTGCGTGCTGTAATCCTGAAGAAGTTTGAATATTGGAAGATTTATAACTTCATTCGGGTCTATATTTGAACTGCTAAGTCCGCTAACGTTTTGCAGAGTGCGCGGAGGAATTATTTTATCAATAACTCCAGGATCTTTAAAAAATATGTAGTACCCGCCGGAGAGAACCAAAGCAGCTACAATCACTCCGGCAATTACGCCAACCCAGTTTACCGATGATTTTTCTTCTTCAATTAATATGGCCATAAATTTAGTTAGTAGTTTGTAGTGAGTAGTTGGCAGTACTATCGATCACTCTTGGTAGTACATTTCAACCTTTAGATTTAATTGTTCAGGACTGCCAGCTTGTTTTTGTCCTCCAATAAATGATGATTTGTAATTAAAAGACTGGACATTCGCGATTCTTACATTCGTTTCAATAAGCCTGACAAAATCCTTTAGCCCGGCATAGCTTCCCGTTACGTCTGTTGTTATTTCAAGAATTCCGATTTTCTTTAAAGATTCTCCGCTTTCAGACGCTTTCATTCCAGCTTCTTTAAATCCAAGCGCTGTTATTGTAGCTGAACTTCTTTTTGAAATTGCTTCTACTTGTCGCAACGCGCCTATTGTATTGACTCCGTTTGGTATAGTAAGCTCAATTTTCTTTTTATTCGTGTCTTGTGAAGTTTTAAATTTAGTAAACGTGCCATCTATCTTATTAATTGCGTCATTCTGGTTTGTAAAAAGTTCTTCTTTTGTAGCCAAAGTAGCACGTTTTTCATTTACTATATCCATTTCTCCTCTTATAAAATTCGCGTACGTAAAAAACGCCCCGATAAGGAAAATTCCAGCAAGTCCTATACTTAAAATCCTTCTTGTTGAAGCTCTCATCCCGTTAGAGAAAGGAAGCGCTTTATGCGGGTCCTTAAATATCGCTTGCCCATGCCTGTTTTTAGATAGCGTTCTCGGTTCATAGCGTCAAATTTATCTATACACGCCTCGTAGTAGACAATATGGAATGGGCCGCGACCTTTTGTTGATATGATTTTATTATCATTATGTTCTTTGAAGCGATTCCGTAAATTGTCGGTGAAGCCAGTATACTATTTATTATCTTTATTGCTTTGTAAAACATATGTATAAAACATCATCTTCTCTGACGGGACTCATTTTGTTTATACTAAGATACTAATGGTTTTTTGAAAAAACTTTCAGAGAATGTTATTGACAATGAAAAGTTAACTTTCCCATCTTGAAAGCTCACCTCGTTTAAAATGATGCCTTTAATATTTTTTTTGTCATTTTCCATGACGGCTATTTGCTGGCTTATATCGTTCAATGTCGTAGCAAGCCCGTTTATTTTAAGCTCGCCCTTTTTCATATCCATATCAGCTTCTGAAAAATAAACCTGATTGATTGTATTTTTTTCAAGAAACGTAAATATATTCGCGGTAAAACTCCTTTTTTCCAGAATAGATTTCAAATTCGCAACCTGCGAATAAAATGATACATATTCCTGTTGCCGCTGTTCAACACTTGCCGTGAGAGACTTTATTCTTGAATCAACATTTGCAATTTTACTGTCTAAATATTTTTCGTATCCAAAACTAAGACCTACTGCCGCAAGAACAGAAACCATAAAGATAAAAAAAGAAAACGTGAGAATGCGCCAAGGCATTCCAACGGAAGCTTGCGCATCCGCAAATTGGTTACCGGCGCCTTGCATTTGAGAATTTTGGCCTATCATATGTAAAAACGAAGAGCGAGCCCGGAAGCAACTGCGAGTTCTTTGTTTAGAGATTTAAGCATTGGCTCAATTTGATTCGGGAATCGAAAATTATCAAGAGTATCGGTAGCTGAAACAGATAATCCAAGCCGTTCCTTTACATACCCTTCGATACCAACAAGATTCGCCCCGCCTCCAACAATTATTACATCTTGTACGCTCATTTTACTCTTTTTCTCAAAAACATCGCGTACACGTCTCGCTTCTTGAAGTATAACATCTATAAAGGGGTAGAGCGATGTTGATAACTCATATTCATTTTCCGACTTTGAAAGCCCTTTCTTGCGTTTCAATTCTTCCGCCCGTATCGTGCTTATTCCGAGACTTCTGCTTATCGCCTGCGTAAGCGTAAGCCCGCCATAATCCGTTACACCTAGCTCATGTGAAACTCCCTTATATATCACCGCGACTGAAGATGACTCGCCTCCGATATCCAAAACAAGTTTCGGTCTATTATCAGAATCTCTGCTAAATACTCTCGCGAGTGCGTTCGTTTCAAGTTCAAGAGCAACAAGATTAAGACCCACCGCTTTAAAGATGGCGCGATATTTTTCAATTAAAACGTTTGGTATTCCGGTAATCATAATGCGCTGCACCTTTTCGCCTTTTTCAGTTTCAAACTCCCCTGTTTTTACCCAATCAATAGTTACTTCATCCGGCTTGAGCGGAATATATTGGCGCGCCTGGAATGAAATTGATTTCGCGGTTTCTTCATTGGACATTATAGGCATATCAAGCGAAGTGAAAAACGCGCTAAAAATTGGAATTGACGCTATTACGCGACTAGCCTTTACTCCTGTTTCGCGAAGCAAAGTTTCAAGTAGTGGTATAACATCGTTTTCAGAAATCTTCAATGAACTTGTCTGAAATGCCGCGTTCGCCCTTCGCAAGTAATCTTTTGTTTCAAGTATTCCGTATGTATCCAGAAAAAGCATTCCTCCTTTCCTGGAAACCTGAACCAACCGCATAGAAACAGTCCCTATGTCTATTCCTAAAACATGGTTCATTGAGAACACGTTTTTAATATCGCTTATGAAATCAGAAATAACACTCATGTTTACCCGACAGCAAAATGCTGGTTAGGGTATAGTTAATAATAACATGCGTGGATAAAACAAATGACTAAAGACTAATGACACAATATCCCGAACAACCCAAAGGGCGTCCGCCATCCGCCGAATGGCGGAGACGGATAAAAATTTCAAATTTCAAATTAAAAATTTTGTCCCTTCGGGACATCTCCCGCAGGGAGACAAATTGAAAATTCGCGGTTTTTGCCGTTTCATTCTTGACATCCTTTTTCCTCCGCAGTGCGTCTCATGCGGAAAGAAGTTTGAAACGCATACTGAACGCGTTATATGCGAGCAGTGTTTCGCGCTCATTCCGACTCGGAGCGGTTTTATGTGCCTTATCTGCGGAAGGCGCGTCCCTCAATTCGGCGAAGTTTGCCACCGCGAAGCGTGCTTCATTCTCGCCGCCGCGACAGATTACAAAAACCCGCAGGCGCGAGAAACGCTTCACGCGTTAAAATACGGCCATATCCGTTCCGCCGCGGAGCCGATTTCTGAAATTCTAGCGTATTACGTCGCGGAACTTATTCTCCATCATGGGCTTCCGACAGAAAACACAATCATCGTTCCAATTCCAATTCATAAAAGCAGGCTTCGGACGCGCGGGTATAACCAATCCCTTCTTATCTCGGAACTGCTTCAATTAAAACTGCGAAACGAGTTGAGAGTCGCCCCTGACGCGCTTATGCGCGTTCGCCCGACAAAATCGCAAACTGAACTTAAAAATTATGACGAGCGCGAAAAAAATGTTTCGGGCAGTTTCACGGTTCGGAATGCGGAATCTATCGCAGGAAAAACGGTTTTGCTTTTTGACGACGTTTACACTTCCGGCGCGACAATGCGCGAAGCCGCGCGAGAATTAAAACGCGCCAGAGCCAGGCGCGTCGTTGGACTTGTATTCGCGAAGGCGTAGACCGCGCGAATATTTTTGTAATCCATTATTCGTTAGAAAACTTGTCCGGCCTGCCCACATCTCCGCAGTCCGCGTTTACATTACATTGCTTTTCCGATTTCTCGCTCGTTCCTTTATAGAGTTTTACTGATAAATTGCAGAAATTGTTACTTGTGCAAATCGCCCGCGAAACTGAGTTATCGCGAGTGACCGGCCTTGCGAGCGTCTTAGTCGCCGACACGTTCGTCCAATTGGTAAACGTCCCATCCGGATAGCGGAGTCTTACACGGTACATATAAACCGTGTCCGGCGTCAAAGTATCATCAATGTAATACGGAACATAGTTTGGAGCGAGCCTTCCAAGCGTTACAAAATAATTCGCGTATGTCTCCGATATAGTCTGGCCATGAGCGGTAAATAAATTCTTCATGAATTCTTTAAATTCGAATAGTTTAGCTGAAATAACCGCAAAGCCGTCTCTATAAATTTCACTAATTGCTTTTACAGGTTTTTTAAACACCGAACCGTATACGGACGCCAGTACATTGCTATTTGCCGGAATTTTGATGTCGTTTGAAATCTGATTTATGAGAGGACTAAGTTGCGGAATTAAAATTGATATTTGTTTTGTTTCAATACCGCTTGTCCGCCTGGTAAAAGTCGCTTTAATAGTTGTGTCTTTCCAGATTTGCGTATTGCATACATTACTTGACTGTCCGTTGCATTCGCCGCCGTCCCAGCCATAAAAAACATACGATGATGCCGGTATGGCCGTAAGTCTTATTTGCGCGCCGGAATAATAATCGGTAGCGCATGGAGCGCTTGAATCAGTACATGTCGTCTCCGAGCCCGAACCTTGTCCGGAAAGTACGCGCGTCGTAACTTTATTTCCGTTCGCGCCGGACGGCATGAATAAAAATGAAAGCGTGCTTAATGTGTCCGCAAACCGCGCCGTAATCTGTGTCGTTCCGGAAACTGTGAATGAGCATACCGGATTCGTTAATCCCCCGCACGAGTTTCCGCTTATCCAATCCCTAAAAACATACCCCGCTTCCGGCGCCGCAGTGAGTGTTACCGCGCTTCCCCATTCGCTAGACGCGGAACACACCGAACCGCACACGATTGTTTTGGAATCCGTTACCGTCCCAACTACGGCTGATGGTTCTTTTGAAACTGAAACCGTGTAGTATTTTTGAATGAATTGCGCCGTTACCGCCGCGTTTCCGGAAACTTCGCACGTCGTAGATGTCGCGCTCGCCCCTGAACATGTTCCTCCCCATCCCGCAAACTTGTAATCGCTTGATGAGGCTGTCGCGGTAAGCGTCACTTTTACTCCTGCGTCAAATTTGGCGCATGCCGTTCCGCAATTAATTCCCACAGGGTTGCTTGTAACAGTTCCTTGCCCATCGCCTGTTTTTGTAACAGTGACAAGAAAATCCGTCATTTGATTTATAACAGCTGAAGAATACACATAATCCCCTTCGGCAACATCGTAATACGCTTTTATCGTATAAACGTATGCCGTTCCGGGGCTAAGACCGATATCGGTAAACTCCATGGACCCCGTCTGCGCTCCTTTTGTTGAGTAACTGCCTTCAAATTTTTTAACAGATATTCCGTCTCTAAAAACTTCGTACCGCGTATCTTTTAGCGAATTATCTTTCCACGAAACTCTTATGCTTGTTGCCGTTACATCCGTTGTTGTGGCTTCCGTCGGCGCGTTCGGCCATGTAGTCGCTTTTATTTCCGCTGCCGTATACGGCCCGCATGAAGGATTAGGTTTTGACGAGTTCACTTCAACGGCTCCAGTTTGCTCCGTGTACATGCTTGATATATTCGGAATCGCGGCGCAAACTTGCGCGCGATAATAGTATGTTGTCGCCTCATCAAGCCTGGTATCGCCGGAAGAAAACGGGTTAGGATTTGCAGTAAACGAACCTGCTTGTCCGGCAGGCAAGCCTGCCGTGTATGGTTCATACGAACTTCCGATTACATATTTCGGATTGGTAAACGCCGGGCTCAAGCTTCTCTGAAATCGCGCGTAATATGGAGCAAGTGTCGTGTCATTTTTCAGTAAAAGCGAAATTGAATTCGCGCCGGTCGGAGTCGCCGTAAAATCCGCGCTTTGTTTCATATCAAGTTTGATGCGCTGAACTTGAAATTGATACGGCGTTTTTCTTACCGCGTTATCTTTCCAGTTTAAATAAATAATGGAATCGCTGTTTGCGAACGTTTTGAGATTTGTTGGCGCTTCGCCCATCGGGTCGGCTGTTCTGCATGGAACGGCTGTTTTAGCCGAGATTGTTTTTGACGGCGCATACACCGCGTCCAGTTTATACCAATACTGCGCGTTGGATTTAAGTCCTTCGTGCCTATAAATTCCACTGCCAGCGGGTTTAATTCCAAATGATGTCCATGGACCGGACGCAAACTGGCTCCAAAAAAGCTCAAGCGTGTATTTTGCAGAAGTTGCCGCGTAATCCGAATTGACTGGCGGTGGCGTCCAATTTATTTCAATTGAAGTCACGTCTTTTGACACGCAGGAAAGTTTATACGGGCTTGTTATATCGCCCAGTTTCGCGCTGTTTTCACTTGAGACGCCGTTTTGCGTAATATCTGCTGTATTGGTAGTAGTAGCAACATCATCGGATAATGCAGTAATTGGAACCGGAGATTGCCCAATCCGCGTTCGCACAATCAACACTGCTCCGAAAACAATAGTAAGCGCAAAAACAAAAAACAGGATAGTCCGCATTTACTTTATTATACTAAATTTCATTTTAGATATTACTCCAATTTAGTCCTGAGCCCGCCGAAGGAGCAGAGAACTGATTTATAAAACCAAATCCGCTCCGGTTTTGCATCGGAGCGGTTGTTGTCTGCTATTCGTTATTTTTTTTACTCACTACCAACTACTCACTTCCCTTATTTGCTACCTCTCAATATATGACTGCCCGTATCTGCCGACATTGCGGCAGTCGCTATTTGTTGAACACTGCTTTTCAGATAATCCTTCTGATGAATTCCCTTTTTTTATAGTAGAATCACAGAAGCTATTTCCGGTACAAATCGGCGATGTAACAGTAGTAGAAAGAGTGCCAGCACTAAGCGCCTTCGTAGCTGTTAGATTTGACCATGCTGGAGTTGCTCCATTGACATACCGAACGCGATATACATAAACAATTCCAGGCGTTATATTAGTATCTTTATTAGTATCTTTATATGAAGCTCCAGTCGCGCCTGTTTTTATAGTAGAGAAGAAGTTCCCTTGTGTTGATTCGCCATGCGCTGTTAAAAGTTCTCCTGTTTGTTCAAGCACGCCATTAATTTTCTCCGCAAAAAATGTAAATCCATCTTTTGAAGCGCCTATAATCGCTTTTGCCGGCTCTTTGATTATTGTACTGTACATTGAGGCAAAAAACTCGTTTCCCCGCGATATCTTGAGGTCGTTAGAAATTTGCGAAGCTAATGGCTGAACATTAGTGAGTGGGAGCGCTATCTGATTCGCATTTGTTTCAATGCTGGCAGTAGCATCAGCAGTGCTCCCATCTGGCAATACCTTGCTTACGGAAGAACAGTTAGAACCGACGCAGGCGCTAATAGTGTATACATATGCCTTATCCGGACTTAATCCTGTATCATTGAACGCCGTCGCACTTCCACTAAGTGTGTCAACCAGATATCCATTGCGGGAAATTTTATAACTCGTATTTTTAGTTGAAACATCATTCCATGTTATTGTTCTTCTGTTTGCATCAACACGCGTAGCCTGCAGATTTGTCGGTTGGCTTGGTGGCGTAGTCACTGAAATCATGTCCGACGATGTATACGGTCCGCATGGAGGTGTTATTGAGCCCTTGTCGTTGAGAATCATGTTTACATTATTTACATCAGCTTTTACATACATACCATCAATATTCGGAATAGCCGAACAAGCTCTCGCCGCTAAATAAGAATACGTTGTCCATTCATTGAGTGACTTGTCTGCATAATATACAAATGAAGAATTAGGCGCCGCAATTGTTTTTCCCTCCATTGGATCATATTGCACATTGATAGCATCTTTAATGTCTGTGTAACTTCCGCCTGTGCCTTTTTGAAATACTACATAATATGGCGTTGATATTGTGCTATTTTTCCATCCTATGCGTATAGAATTTGGACCTGTCGGCGTGGCAGAAAGATTTGTACTTGTTTTCAAATCAAGCGCTATGCGCTGAATATCAAAAGTTGAAGCTGTTGTGAGAGTTGAATTATCTTTCCAGTTCAGATAAATTACCGGCTGTCCCGTGCTCGTGAGCGTCGCAAATGCCTTTAGTTCAGACGGGGTTTTTGATTCCGCTTTATTTGTAGTGCATGAAGTGGTTAAAGTGCGAATTCCTCCCGCTGTGTAATTTACACCAAGAGTGAATGTATATGGATTTGGCGAATTTGCCACAGATTTTATTGCAAATCCATTATTTTTTGTAACTGAATTGCCATCAAGCGTAAGCGTGTGATTTTCGTATGTCGCTGGATCGGAAAATCTTCTCGTCCAGTTTACTTGAACTGCCGTTGAACTTACTGATGCGCATGAAAAGTAGTATGGCTCAACAATAGCAGTTGAATACGTCCCTGCCGAACTTCCAAGCGAACTCCTTGTTGCTGTAACAGTTACATTTTGCGGCGTGCTAGGCGCAGTGTATGTTACGGGCGTTCCTCCATCCGTTGAACCGCCATTACTAAATGAGCCGCCACTACCTCCATCGGACCACGACACCGGATAATTATCCACCTGCATATTAAGTTTCTCGCGGATTGCAAGAACATTCTTGTGCCAAGGATTTATTATTATAGAAGATTGCGCTGGAGTTGATACATTAATTGTATGGTTTGCTGTGGCAGAGCCGTCGCTGTTTGTAATTGTTAATGTAACTGTAAACGGCCCATCCGCTGTGTATGCTTTAGTAACAGACGCCCCTGAACCACTGGTTCCATCGCCAAAAGTCCATGAATATGTCTGGCCATAATTACCGCCCGCGGTAAATGTCACAGTCTGATTGATTTGCGCTGACGTAGGACCGGAAATTGACGCTGTCGGAGGAGTAGGCGTAGGCGTAGGCGTAGGCGTACGCTGACCCACTGTAATTGTCACCGTGTTCGAATAATCAGACGTTCCATAACCACTAATCACTCTCAATTTTACTGTATATGTTCCCGGTGTAGAGTAAACTTTGCTAAAAGTATCACTTGAAGTACGCTCAAAATCATTTGAATTATCATTAAATTCCCATCTATATGAAGTTATCGGATATACCGTTCCATTGTATGTCCCACCTGATGAACCTGCTCCGCTAAAATTCACAGTTAACGGAGCATTTCCAGATAGTGGTGATGCGCTTAATATTGCGTTTGGTGATGAGTATGCTGGCGCAGGAGCACTAAAAGTCGCCGTTATGGTTTTTGTCTCTGCTGGCATAGTTACACTGCAAGTTTTACCACTGTTACTGGTGCTAGTGCACCCATTCCAACTGACACTTCCCCCAGATGCCGGTACTGCTGTAAAACTTTTTACGCCGCCTTCGGCAAGTTGGTATGTGGCACCGCTACTGACATTGCTATTACCGCTTGTGGTTATTGTTGCGCCCGTTGTTACTCCCGCCTTATTCACCGTTAATGTGTATGCAGTTGGGGTAGTAATAATAGTACCCGGAGTACTAAAAGTTGCTGTCACGGTCTTGTTACCATCCATTGTCAATACGCAAGGGTTGGTAGTGCCAGTGCAGCCCTCTGTCCCTGTCCCTGTCCATGACCAGCCACTAAATGTGCCAGATGTTGGTGTTGCTGTAAACGTCTTAGAGGCGCCGGCATTTAGAGTAAATTGGGCGCCAGGAGTAATAGTAATACCATCTGAATCTTTTATAGTTCCATTTCCATTGCCTGATTTATTTACCGTCAATGTGTAGGTCTGTGGAAGCGTAGTGAAAGGCACCTGACCACTTTCTCCTTCTTCCCCTGCGGAGTTCGTAGCTTTAGCTTCCACTAAATATGCAGTACCTGCGTTGAGACCAGCTACTTGTTCCAAAAACGACAGATTAGCAGCACTGACTGAAGTTATAAATCCGCCCGCTGAGGATAATGGTATATTAGTGGCATCGACTGAAGCTTTAAATGCGCCTGAGGAACCATAGTAAATGTTAAACCATTTAGATACTATCGTTGCGACTCCTCCTCCTACTAACGTGCCGGGGTTTATTATCTCGCCTTTTATATTTGCCGATGACGATGTTCTACTGAGCACACTCACTCCAACACTCGGCGCGGTTGCGACTGGTGGCAAGATGGTAGTAGCTGAAGTCCATGTTGCCGACACACCTGAAAAGTTTATCGGACCAATAGGCGCTTGAGCGCCTCCATAGGCGGCTGGTCTAGTAGACTTGCCCGAAAAAGATTTCGTACCGCCACCAATTCCAATCGAAACACCTTTCTTAGTTGGATCCGGATTATTTGGATTATAAGTCACATCTGCACTCCAAACTCCCGGGTAGCCTGGGGCGCTGCTGGTAAGTGTCACGCTTCCGTCAAGACCACCACCAGCATCCCTTAGTTTTACTCCACTGAAATTCAGAGTCCCACCTGACAGATATCCGGTTGTATAATAAAACACTGGTGCGTTTCCGGAAAAATTACCACTGGCATCTGTTGTTACATTTGATGTTCCACAACCAGTTACTCTTGAGAAAATACCACTGCAATCAAATACAATATAGTACTGCATTCCTGTATCTACATCCTCTGTAACCGCGTATCCGGTAAAATTACTAAGCCCGTACGTCGTTGTCTGAGCAAATGCGGTTTCAAACAAACTTGTTTGCATACCTGCAACAAACGCGACTCCGACCGCAATTACGAACGCAATTCCACTAAAGATTATGGCTTTTTTCATTTAGCTCTATTATAACACAGTAGTAGTTTTTGCTTAGTGCAAAGCCGATTTATAAACAATTCCATCTCACTATAAGTCCCCCCTAACCCCCGTGTTTTATTCAAGCTTGATTTTTGGGGAGGGATGTGGTAAAATTAGAGCAGTTAACAATTAAAAATTTAATAATGTAGAAAGGAAGGCCAGTAATGAAAAAACTCTTTGTATTTTTTGTTGTCGTTGCTTTACTTGGATTTGTGGTGCCTTCCGGTGCGCAAATCCAGCGGGACACGATAAACGGATGGTATCCGAAGTTGATAACGAGCGGAATTACGAAGTTTTACTCCAGACTCGTGCCAAACATCGATCCAGTCTATTTCTTTTTAGGCAAGATGTCGCAGCTTTGGGGAATGAACTTGCCAGTAGGGGAAAAAGTGAGAGTAATAAAGAAATTGGGGAAAGAATACGATATGCCGCAGTTTTTGCGTTACGCAGTAAAGTATAATACGGCCTCGATGGATAAACCCGACAGTTCAGTTTTTATGTTTAATTTTTTCTTCTCTCACGGCGACACTATAAGATGGCTCAGTGATATGCAGTTTATAGGAAAGAGAATACCAGTGTGGATAGGTCCTATGGAATCGGCTCCTTACCCCAGCCCTCTCCCCATTGGATTTGAATGGGATGATATAACTGCCGATACTGTCGGGATAAGAAAGTTTGACGCTATAGGTATCAGATTCAAAACTTATCGTGTGAATTTGGACTCGGTGGAGGTTATGTTTAATAATCTAACACTTGTCTACGCTGACGGCTCTAAAATTGTCCTTGACGACTTTGAGTCGGATGTCGTAGCCAAAGGGGCTTTTGAATTCCCGTCTGGAACATACAACTTCGGCTCGGTAAAGATTGGGTGGCAAAAAACGGCTAAACTTCGGGGAACAAACATCGGGAAATCCGATTTGTCTGTCAGCAAGGTTGAGACAACGGACTCATCGTTCTCGGTTTCACCTGCTACGGCAACCATCCAGCCGGATTCTTCTGTTGTTTTCTTGGTAACATTCGCTCCGAATGCCGGAACTGTATCAGGGAAAGTCCAGTACCTGATATTCCATCATAATGGAATAAAGGGCATTGATTCTGTGGCTTTCGTGGGAGACGTAACGACTGGAATAAATGAAATTTCCAACAACACTCCGACGACTTATTCCCTCGGCCAGAACTATCCTAACCCCTTCAACCCGTCTACGAGAATCAAGATTGAGATTCCGAAGTCTGGATTCGTGAAACTCACGGTCTACAATGTTCTCGGCCAATTGGTCGCGACGCTTGTGAATAGAGAGCTTTCCGCAGGGACGTATGAATACGAGTTCACGCCTGTGGAAATCGGAAACCTCGCCTCCGGCGTGTACTTCTACCACATTGAGGCGAAGGGATTCTCTCAAACAAAGAAAATGATGCTCATTAAATAATCAAAAGCCCTACGCATTATGTGTAGGGCTTGATTATTTTTTATGTGTTCCTATTTATGCGTGTACGCCGCAAACGCGACTCCGACCGCGATTACAAGCGCAATTCCGCCAAAGATTAGAATTTTCCCCATCTTGTGGTGAGCCTGCCCTGAGCCTGCCGAAGGAGTTAATCGAACCATGGGTTTATTATATCACAACAGCAGTTTTGCCTTATTTGAACAGCGATTTCCGAGCTTTAATATTAATCTAGCAACTGTTTTAAGCACAGACATTTGGCACCGTCTTCGATGCATAGTCTCGGAGAAATT
>ERZ1292632.2399-Hain-H43-01um-R2-2399-length-15702-cov-6_pt1 | contig 15702 bp, 17 predicted proteins | sample MGYA00564407_ERZ1292632 | MGnify/ENA primary metagenome ERZ1292632 (study PRJEB36523, sample SAMEA6512637) | groundwater metagenome | collected 2019-01-08 | study: AquaDiva: Metagenomics assemblies of 32 groundwater samples | reverse complement strand
ACTCCCGACACCAGTTTGGAAAACTGGAGTTATACCATTTAACTAATCCCGCTTTTCTTTCGTTGCTAGTGTACCATTCTGTTTCTAAAAACCAAAAAACCGCCTTTACGGCGGTTTTTTGTTAAAGAAAATATTCGGCTTATTTCGACTAGCGAGGAGTGGCGCGAAAATTAAATTTTCATGACATCCGAGCGAAGTCGAAATATGAGAGCGCGAAGCGCTGCTCTTATTTCACCGCGTCTTTCAATGCCTTCGCGGCACGGAACTTGGGTACGTTCATGGCTTTTACCTGAACAGCTTCCCCGGTTCTCGGGTTTCTGGCCGTGCGGGCCGCTCTTTTCTTTACCGTAAAGATTCCAAGCCCTGCAATTGATACCTCGTCTCCTTTCTTGAGCGTATTAACAATCGAATCAACGACCGTGTCTACGACGCTCTCTGCTTGTACTTTGGTGGTGCCGAGTTTCTCGTGCACCGCCTCTACGATTCCTGCTTTATTCATGATGGTTTATATATTGATTATTATGCGACCACTTGTAAAAAATCGTTAAAATGAACTGAAGACCATTATATATCAAGGGTTTTTTAAGGCAACAAGGGGGGGGATAATGTGTGAACAGCAAAAAATCCTTTCAAAGAAAGGATTTTTTGCCAACTTGTAACCCACGACTCACAACAAACAACTTAAAATCTTGATTTTATTGGTTTTTTTGGTGGTGTTGTTGGTAGTTAGTTGTTGGTTATTTGCTTATCTTGCATACTCAATTACTCTAGTTTCTCTAATTACATTTACCTTTATTTCTCCGGGGTATTTCAGCTCCTGCTCAATGCGCAGGGCTATGTTTCTGGCCATATTTCTTGCCTCAATGTCGTTCATTTTTTCAGGATTGACAAAAATTCTTATCTCGCGCCCCGCCTGAAGCGCGTATGATTTCTCTACTCCTTCAAACGATGAGGCGATAGCTTCAAGGTCGTGCAAGCGTTTCAAGTAGTTCTCGACGGAATCGCGCCTTGCGCCCGGACGTCCGCCGGAAATCGCGTCCGCCGTCTGGACAATGACCGATTCCAGCGTTTCATAAGGATATTCTTCGTGGTGCGACTGCATCGCCTGGATTATTTTTCTGTCTATGTTGAATTTCTCAAGTATTTTTCGCCCGATTTCAACATGCGTGCCCTGAACTTCGTGGTCAACCGCTTTGCCGATGTCGTGATATAGTGCTCCCGCTTTGGCGGCCTGAACGTCGGCTCCCAGTTCCTCCGCGAGCATTCCGGAAATATGCGCCATTTCAATGGAATGCTGGAGAACATTTTGGCCATAACTTGTCCTGAAATGAAGCCGTCCCAAAATAGAAACCAGTTTTTGGTCAAAATTGAACAATCCGCATTCGTACATGGCCTGCTCGCCTTTTTCTTTGATGATTTTTGATATTTCGCCTTTCGCTTTTTCAACCGCTTCCTCTATTTTTGCCGGCTGTATCCTGCCGTCGGCGATAAGGAGCTCAAGGGCGACGCGGGCAATCTGGCGGCGGACAGAATCAAAAGAAGAAATGACGATAAGCCCCGGTGTGTCGTCAACGACAAGCTCAACGCCGGAAGCTCTTTCAAAAGCCCTGATATTGCGCCCTTCTTTACCGATTATTTTTCCCTTTATGTCTTCGGAGGGGATTGCGACGGAAGTTACCATAACTTCCGAGGCGGTAGAGGTAGCCAAGCGCTGTATGGTCGTCGCTAGAATATCTTTGGCTTTACGGTCCAATTTTTCGGCATTTGCCATTTCAAATTTTTGGATTCTGGCGGCAATGTCGGTTTCGTAAGTCTTTTCCAGCTCTTTCAAGAGTTCGCCTTTGGCTTCTTCTTCCGACAAACCGGCGGCTTTTTCGAGCGCTTTTTTTCTTTCCTCCTCCAATTTTTCCGTTTTTTCCCGGATTTTCTTTATGTCCTCGATTTTTACTTTAATATCTTCAACTTCTTTGTCTATATCCTGTTGTCGGCTATCTAAAAGTTCCTCTTTTTTAATGAGGCGGTCCTCTGTTTTCTTAAATTCGGTCTCTTTCCTTTTTTCTTCTTCTTTAAGCTCTTCCATTTTCACCGCGACCACTGCATTTCCTTCATTTGTTATTTTGGAAGCTTCTTCTTTCGCGGCAATCATCATCTGCTTTATTTCAAGCTCCATTGAGCCGCGTTTGCCAAGGGAAACTATGAGGCGCAGGAACCACCCGAGTAGAATACCAACGAGACCGGCAACGCCGGCAATCAACAATACAATTTGTAAGCTCATGTTTAAGCGAAAAATTTCGCTTACGAAGAAACAAACCTATTCGGTTGTGGAAACGAACACTTGTGGGCTATTCAATCCATACGATATTAGATTTTTTCTGACGCCATCCATCCTGCCTGTGCGTTCATATGCCGCTACGCGGCAGGTGTTCGCACGCAGACAGGCCGTAACCGTAAATTCAGGGATTCCTCGAAAGCAAAATTTAGAATAATTGATAAGTTAACACCCCAATAGTATCAAGGGGGAGGGGGATTGTCCAACCACGCAAAAACCCCGCTGTTTCAGCGGGGTTTTTGCGTGGAATTGCCTCTTATTTGTTTCCGTTTCTGGTTTTGATTATGTCGTCTATGAGTCCGTATTTTTTGGCTTCTTCGGCCGACATATAGTAATCACGATCAACGTCTTTTTCTATCTGAGCCAGAGATTGCCCCGTATTTTTTGCAAGAATTTTACTTAGAGTGTCTTTGGTCTTTAAAATATGTTTTGCAGAGATGGCTATATCCGATGCTTGACCCTCCGTTCCGCCCATGGGCTGATGAATCATCACTTCTGCGTTTGGCAAGACAAACCTTTTTCCCCTCGCTCCAGCTGAGAGAATTATTGCTCCCATGGACGCGGCCATACCGACACAAATCGTTGATACATCCGGTTTGATAAAATTCATTGTGTCTAGAATTGCTAGACCGTCTTTAACATTTCCGCCGGGGGAATTGATGTAGAGCTTGATGTCTTTTTTCGGGTCTTCGTTTTCAAGAAAAAGAAGTTGGGCAATGACAATGTTGGCGACGTGGTCGTCAATCAGACCCCCCAAAAACACAATTCTGTCCCTCAAAAGGCGCGAGTAAATGTCATACGCCCTTTCGCCGAATTGGGATTTTTCTATAATAGTTGGGATAAGCATAGTTTTTAGTTGTCAGTTTTTAATTTTTAGTAAATGTGATACCAAACTCTATACGGGGGAAAGTATAGCAGAAAATTATATTTTTGCATCCGGTGCATGTTTAATGCCTGATTTTTACAGTTTTATGGTATTTTTAATTAATACTATCAACTACCAACTATAAACTATAAACTGATTTTATGCGTCTCCACCGATTTTTCATTCCTGGTCGTAAAATTTCCGGAGAAATTGAAGTTATAGAAGATAAATCTCTTCTTAACCAATGGCGCAATGTTTTTAGGTTTAAGGCGGGCAACCGGGTGGTTATTTTTGATGGGCGCGGAGATGAATTCATCGCTACAATAGAATCTTTAAGTAAAGGGGATGCGGTACTGCGCATAAAAGAAAAGAAGAAGGGGATTATGCCGAGAAAAAATCTTTGGCTTTTTGTTTCGCTTATCAAGAAAGACAAGCTGGAGTGGGTCGTGGAAAAAGCCACGGAGCTGGGCGTTTCCCATATTGTTCCTCTTTTGTCCGAGAGAGGCGAGAAAAAAGGATACAATGTTCTACGTTTGCGAAAAATCGCGATAGAAGCCGCTGAACAATCCGGCCGCACAACAATTCCACCGATACACGAGGCGCTTACCGTGCCCGAGGCGCTCAAAGAACATAAATTTTCTCTTTTTGTGTGTGACCCCCGCGGCGCTTCCAGGTATCAATTGCCCGCTCCCGATTCAACCTTTGGAATTCTTATCGGCCCCGAAGGGGGATGGAGCGATAAAGAAATTGAACTTTTCAAAGCACGCGTGGCGGAACTGATTTCTTTGGGGGGAACAACTCTCCGCGCGGAAACCGCCGCGATTGCCGCGACAACATTAGCTTTGTTTCTATAAATTATAAGACTTTTTATTGTCTTGACCCGAATTAGCTTCTTCCATAGTATGTGTTTACTTAGTATAGGTACGCCTTGCTAAGAACGAAGTTCTTTTTAAACATTCTATCTATTCTATCTTTGGAGGTAACATGGGTACGCCCGTTTTTCAGCCGTTCTCTATTAGCGAAGTATCAAATGCCATCATCACAGCCAAGAAAGCTGCTAGGATGTTTCGTGATAGGCAAAGCCGCGCGGTAGCGCTCAGGCATTTGTGCTGCCTGCTCCTGCCGATGGTTCCCTGGCTTGATAAGCCGCTACATGAGATTGTTGGCTCCCCGGTAGAAAAAAAATATTTGCCGGAACATATCAGAAACGACAGGGGAATGCTTTTGGTCTCAGGCTTCGCAGGGTTCTTTTTTCTCGTTCTTCGCCGGGACTTAAGCTTGCTTGGATGTTACCCCGCTAGTGACAGGGGACAAGCTGACGGAATATGCTACATCCCTCTTACGAGGGCTGGTGTCCTTGTAGACATGATAGCCGACAAAAAATACGAAATTGCCGGCAGTATTCCCTGGGGGATAGATTTCAAGAATTCACTCAGGGAATTTGTGGAAGAAGACCGCGACCTATCGGAAGCCGTTGAACACTTCGCTTTTCTAAAGTTTCTTTCCCTCATCGTTAAAACCGTCGGAAAAACTATTGCCGAACGGGAAGAGCGGCTCAAGACCATGCGTGGCAATTTATCATTCGCCGAGTTATTTGTTGACGGCCTAGATCCGCTTCAATATGTCCAGCCGCAGCCGCCCTTGACGGAGTACTCGGTTTTTAGGGACCATGGTCGGGGGACTGTGCGGAATTCAGGTGATTACTTCGTTGCACGGCATGTAAAAGAAATCGCCGAACAACTCAATGAACGGGAAAAATCTACGCCGATATTGTCCCCCGACGACAGTCGCGACGAATATCGCGTCAACGAGTTTCAGGCAAACATAAGAAGTTTGTCTGACCTGTTTTCCCGCCTAAGGGTGGCTTTGGATGACCGCGGCAGGGAAGGAGCGCGCGATTTCTCCAGAGAAGAAAAAACGGTTATAGGCGCTTTTGCCCAGAAGATCGGCAAGTTCCCGGTCTGACGCGCTAATGCGTGTTTTACGGCCACCTCGGTGGCCGTTTTCATTTCGTTTTATTTTTGGTTAAGCCACCGCATTTTTTCGGGAGACATTTTATATTCTAGTATTTTGCAAAATACTAGAATAACAAAAGTAAACAAATAAATTAAAAAAAGGAATTACTTTTGTTTCTCTAAACCGCAGACCGTATTTTACAAATATATTTCAAATATTTTTTATTGGCGTACGCGCTGTTAATTTTTAATTGTGGCAAAAATACGGCTGGACTAAGAAAATCATATTCACTCACTTTCGGTCACTCATTGATTTTCTAAGAACTCAAATACTTTTTCTTTGATTAAGAGTGAGGCGACGTATTCGCGCACGCGCTCTTCTTTTGCCTCCTTATAGTGCTCAAGCACGTGCTTAATTTCTTTTTCTATCTCCTCTTCGGTTGGTTTAATTTTTTCCTTCTCGGCTATTTTCATAAGAGCGAGTTCTATTTTGGCGCGTTTTTCTCCTTCCGGCAGCCATTCTTTCACCATTTCATCCTCCGTTTTTTTGATATTTTTAAGATAATCTTCAAATTTCATGCCCATTTTCTCCACATCGTCTTTAATTCTGGAAATCATTTTTCCGGTTTCGGAAAGGGAAATAATTTCCGGAATTTCGGCCTCGGTTTTTAAGGCAATGCCATCCGCCATCAATAGGCGGACTTTTTCTTTGGCTCGGTATTCTTTTTCCATTTTCATATTTTCCCGCAATTTATCTTTAAGAGCCGAAACGTTTTCAAAACCGCCCAGCGTTCGCGCGAATTCGTCGGAGAGTTCCGGTATTATTTGTTCGCCGCTTTTTTCATCCTTGATGGAACGGGATTTTCGCAGTTCCAAAAGCAAATCATCTATTTCTTTATCGGATACTTCGGCTGGCTCTTTTTTCTTTGCCGCTTCCTTCGCGATTGTTTTATAGTCGGGGAGTTCTATACCCGGAACTATGGCGCTTATAATTTTGAATCCAAGCGGGTTTTCTGCGGCGATTTTTGTGATTGAAATCTCGGGATTGCCGATTACGTCGAGTTTATTTTTTAAAACTATTTCCGGGTACGCTTCTCCCAAAGATATTTGCGCCATTTCTTCAAGAATCGCCATTGCCCCGAGCTTTCTTTCCAATACCGATTCCGGGGCCATTCCTTTGCGGAAGCCGTCTATTGAAACATGCGAAGAAAGTTCTTTTATCGCCCGTTCGCGCGCGCTTTCGAATTTTTCCGCGGGTATTTCCCCGGTTATTTCTATGAGCGACTTCGGGAGTTTTTTGATTTTTACGTCCATCCTGTTAGAAGTTAGTTTCTAAAGTTTTTAAAACTGATAATGAAACCGTTAGGCGCGTTCACTCGCTTTCTTTTGTTAATAACATAAATTTTGTGAACTTCTAACGGGAGTCATAAACAAGGAGTTTATCATTACGGAGCCAAAAAACAAACGCCCGATTTTAGGGCGTTTGTTTTTTGGCGGACATTTATTTTTACTGAAGATCGGTTTCTATATCCTTGAGCCCCGCATCAAGTTCGTCGGTTGATAGCGCGGCGGCGGCCTGTTCCAGCGCGGCGACATCTTCTGTCCCGGCCTGCGACGAGGATGGTTCCGTACCGGCGCTTTTCTTCCAGAGATAAAATCCTCCAACCAGAATGATGACAATTATTATAATTGCTCCAATGAGCGGCGCTTTCCCTTGTGTTTCTTGTTCCATGATAATTATTGCGGGTTAACTTTTATAATTTATTTATTGTCCTATTGCGCCGGAGTGGTTGTTGCGTTAGTGCGGAGACCCGCGGCGTTTCTTAGGGAAGAAATTGCTTCCACAAGATGGCCGTGGCCTTCCCTAATGATAGCGCGGAGTTCGGCGACTTTGTCCTGAACCGCCTTTATTGCGTCGCGTGGCGTTGTTGCCGTGGAGATTCCCTTAACGGCGGTTTTTATTTCCTCAAGCTTGGTTTTTGCTTCCGCGATTTTTGCTTTCGCTAGCCCAACGTGTTTTTTTGCTTCGGTTACGTTCGCGCCTTTCTTTTCAAATCTGGCGATGAGTTCGCCCGCGCGGACGATTTGCCTTTCCGTGTTCTCGATTATTTTTTCCGAACTTGTGACAAGTCCCTGCGCTCGTTTTTCCACGGCGTTTTTCTTTGCCGCTTCCAGGGGGCGCGTATCCGGCTTTTTTACGGCGGCTCTTTTTAATTTTTCTTTTGCCTGTTCCTTAACCTGCGCGGCTTTTGTTGCCGCCGTAGGAACCGTGGCATTCGTTTGCGCCAACGCTATCCCCGCAAAAAGAAGCGAAATCGCTCCTATCCCGATGCTTGCTGATAGTTTTTTCATATATTTAACTTTGTATTATTTATAATAACTTTCCCATTATACAACAAAACCCACAATCAAGGAGGCCTGTTGATAATTTTTAAAAACGTCTTTTATTTAGCCATTTTCTCCGCATAGTCTTTCATGGACTTTTCGGCTATTTTGATTGCCTCGTCGCGCCCCATCCATTCGCCGACAACCACTTTTTTCTTTTGCAATTCCTTGTATACCTGGAAAAAATGTCTGGTTTCGTCAAGAAAATGCGGCTCTATGTCTTCTATTGAATTTATTTTGCCGAATCTGGGGTCTTTTTCTGGAACGGCAAGTATTTTTGCATCATCCTCCCCGGAGTCGTTCATTTCAAGAACTCCTATGGGGCGTACTTTTATCAGACACCCCGGAACGAGCGGCTCATGCCCCAAAACCAAAACATCAAGCGGGTCCCCGTCTTCCCAGAGCGTCTGCGGCACAAAACCATAATTTGCCGGATAATGCATGGGCGAATAAAGGACGCGGTCAAAAATAATAAGCCCGGTTTCTTTGTCCAGTTCGTATTTTATGCGCGAAAGTTTAGGAATTTCTATTATTACGTTTAAACTTTCTTTTGTTCCGGGTTTGATATCGTGCCAAAGATTCATCCTGTTAGAAGTTAAATTCTAATAATTTTTTAATATTTATAGAAGCCGCAGGCGGATTCGCGTAAGAAGTATAGCAAATCAATAAATTTAGGTGAACTTCTAACAGGATTCATTGGATTAGTTTTTAGTTGTTAGTTTTTGGTTAAAGATGCGGGCAAAGCCGATTTATAGTGTCAGTGTAAGGCGTACCGCGGTTTTTTGCAAAAGATGGGTACGGTTATAAAGTTACTCTTTTCCTTCCTCCACCTCAACCGTGTTCCCGTCGCTTTCAGCTATGTTTTCTCCCGAAGAAGAAGAAATATCTATTTTGTATCCGGTCAATTTTGCCGCCAAGCGTACGTTTTGTCCGCCTTTCCCTATGGCAAGCGATTGCTGGTCTTCGGAAACTGTTATTTTCGCGTGGCGTGATTCCAAATCAAGCGTTACGGCAAGGACTTTGGCGGGGGATAGGGCGTCGGATACGAATTTTTTCGGGTCCTCCGACCATTCTATTATGTCTATTTTTTCGCCCGATAGCTCGTTCATGACGGTTGTAACGCGTACGCCGCGCTGTCCAACGCATGAGCCGACCGGGTCAACATGGCTGTCGCGCGACATTACGGCGATTTTTGAGCGTGAGCCCGGTTCGCGGGCGATTGATTTTATTTCAACCACGCCGTTTGCGATTTCCGGCGCTTCTTGGCGGAAAAGTTCTTCCAGAAATTTAGGATGGGTGCGCGAAAGGCGGATGTTTACGCCGCGCGGGGTTTCTTCCACCGAATAAAGATAGGCGCGGATGCGCTCCCCTTGCCTGTAGCGTTCGTTCGGGATTTGCTCGTCAAAGGAAAGTATCCCCGTCGTGCGCCCAAGGTCCATAAAAACATTGCCGCGGTCTATGCGCTGGACGATCCCGGACACAACCGTCCCTTGTTTTTCGCCGAATTCGCCTATAACGGAAGAACGTTCCGCTTCCCTGATGCGCTGAATGATAACCTGTTTGGCCGTTTGGGCGGCAATGCGCCCGTAATCGTCCTTGGCTTCAAGCGGGAAAATTATTTCATCTTCCAATTTGGCATCCTTTTTTATTTTTTTGGCGTCATTGATGAGAATATGGTGTTCCGGATTGAATCTCGCGCGTTCATCAATGGGCTCTCCTTCGGCCGGTTTTTCCTCCTCCTCGCCTTCTTCTTCCATGCGCACAAGAGATTCATCAACTACGATTTTTACTTGGTAGAACTCGGTTTTGCCGGAATCAAGGTCAAACTTGGCACGGACAATTTGCCCCTTTTTCCCGTAATCTTTTTTGTAGGCGGCGGCAAGAGCCTGTTCTATGGCGTCTATAATTTTTTCTTTTGGTATTTTGCGCTCTTCCTCAAGCTGTTCAAGCGCCGACTTCATTACTTTTAGGTCTAGCATGGAATTAGTTTATAGTTATTAGTTTTTTCGGCCCGAGGCCGATCCGCCTTGGGCGGAAGTTTTTAGTAAGATACATCCTTCTTGCTAAACAATTTACTCGCCTTGCTCGTTAATTTAACAAAAAAACCCCTCGTGCGGAACGGGAGTTACTGGGTAAATGATACTTGGTTTCAAAAAAAAGTCAAACTCGTTTAACTTTGCGTATATGGGTCGTCTATGCGCGAAGTCCCTGTCCCCGGCTGGGTGCCCATGAGTCCGTCGGACGTCATTTCCACGCATTCTTCCGCCACAAGTATTTCGCATTGCCCGGAATTTTTTTGGTATGTTCCAAGAAGATACTGGGCGTAAAGAGCGTTGTTGTTTGCGTATATTCTGGACGAGGAATCATTTACCAGCTTTAGAGTACTTTCGGACGCATAGTCGTTAATGTACACAAGATTGTTTGAAGTGCAGGTGCAATTAAGCGTCATATTACGCATACCGCCATACGGTGTTTCTCCGCCGGCATCCTGCGCCGCCGCGTATTCCAGCGTTTTTAACGGCACGAATGACACTAAAAAAAGCGCCGTTAAAAGTAGCCCGACTTGTGAAATTTTTTTCTCCATGGCGTTTAGTTCCCCGTATCCAATAGAATAGCAGTTACATCAACGAGAAGTCGATACGACGCGCTGGTTCCGTTCTTGTTCCCGACGCTTATTAATACGGGAATTTGCGCATTCCCCGAGGAGTTTACCCTCTCTCTAATGTTTTGGCTTATTGCCGTTACCACCGCGGCATAATTTTTCTTCGCGCCGGCGCTTGCGTTTAGCGCCTGCTCTTTTAACTTGTCGCCGGTTGAGAAATGAAAATTTATTCGCAAGGTTATTCCGTCGGGGGAGGCGATGCCAACATAGTCATTCCTTGGCTCGCTTGATATCAGTACCGAATTCCCGGCCGCCGTAAAACCGGAACCGCGGATTACGACTTCCTCGGTGCTTTTTGTGACTACTGTTGGAGAAATTGAGGTAATGACGGGAATTTCTTTACTGTCGGAAGGCGAATTGGCCAATTTTTCTGTATCCGCTTTTGATTTTGAAAGAAATGAGCGCGTGTATGAGCCGACTACTCCGGTTGGGGAAGAGGCTCCCGCTGGCGTTAAAATATCAAAGCTGTATTTTTTCTGGAGTTTAATCACGGCTTTTTGCGTCATTGCGCCGAAATAATCGGTTTCATTGCCCGGCGACCCGGCGCCCGTTTCCGCCACCCGCGTGTCGGCGTCGCTGTTTAAAAATTTTTGGAGTTCGCGCACGTCTTTTCCCCGGTCGCCCAATTTTAAATTGCGAAAGAGTACGCCGTGAACTGCGGCTGGCAGCGTTAACATTATTATTACCGCCACCGCTCCCAATATTTTTCTCTTTTCCATGGGTAAATGATAACAGCAAGCACGGCGGTTTTCCATCTTGGAACAATCGGGGCTTATCTAGTAAGAGAAACCTATTATATACTTATAGATAATGCGCATCAGCGAGGAACAGTTTAAAAAATTTTTGAAAGATTCGGGGATTATTTCCGCCGCCGACATTGAGCGAGCCGAAAAACAAGCCAAGATAAAAAAAATAGACCTCGGAGAATTTATGGTTTCGGAAGGAAAACTTTCCGAGAACGATTTTAGGCGTCTTCAGGCGTACGTGGTCGGTATTCCGTTCGTCAGTTTGAAAAACGAGAAAATAGACTTTGAAATACTTTCACTTATTCCGGAGCCGATTGCGCGCAATCACAATATTGTAGCTTACCGCAAACGCGGCGGTGAGCTTGAAGTGGCAATGCTTGATACGAACGACCTTTCAGCCATTGATTTTGTGAAAAAGAAAGTCGGGTTAAGAGTTTTGCCGCGCCTTACTGACGTGGAATCCATTAAAAACACTCTTCAGCAATATACCCGGACGCTGAAGGCGGAATATGACGACATAATTAAAAGAGAAGCCGAGGCGCTGAAAAAAGAGGCAAATAATTCGGATGAATCGGAAGAATCTCTTAAAAAAGCCGCGGTTGACTTGCCGGTTGTGCGCATCGTTGACGCCCTTATTTCCCACGCCATCGCTTTAGACGCTTCGGATATTCATATTGAGCCGGAAGAAAAAGATTTACTTATTCGTTATCGCATCGACGGCATCCTTCGTGATGCCATGACGCTTCCTAAAGAGGCGGCAACCGGAGTTTCTGCGCGCATAAAAGTTCTTTCCGGGCTAAAGCTTGACGAAAAACGTTTGCCGCAGGACGGCCGCTTCAAAATTGAGCGGGAAGGGGAGAGCGTATCGTTCCGCGTTTCAACTCTCCCGACATACTTTGGCGAGAAAACGGTAATGCGCCTTTTGCGCGAATCTTCTTCGGGGTTTACCCTGGAAGGGCTTAGTTTTCACGGAGAGGATTTGGAGCGTTTGCACCAGGCGTTGTCTCAATCTACGGGAATGATTTTGGCTACCGGCCCTACCGGTTCCGGCAAAACAACCACTCTTTATACTATGCTTGATATTTTAAATACGCCCGACGTCAACATCTCAACCATAGAAGACCCGGTTGAATATCAGATGAAAAGAATTAACCAGACGCAGGTTAAGCCGGATATAGGCCTCTCTTTCGCAAGCGGGTTAAGGTCTCTGGTGCGCCAAGACCCCGACATTATAATGGTCGGTGAAATCAGAGACAGCGAAACAGTGACGCTTGCGGTCAATGCCGCCTTAACCGGCCACCTGGTCCTTTCCACTCTTCATACAAACTCAGCCGCCGGCGCTATCCCGCGCCTTATAGACATGGGGGCAGAACCATTTCTTTTAGTTTCCACTTTAAACGTGATAATCGCCCAGCGGTTGGTCAGGAAACTTTCTTCCACAAAAGAAAAATATCTGCCGACGAAGGCGGAACTCTCCGCCTTGGGAGAAAAAGTTGACCTTGAGCGGGTCCTTAAATTTCTCAAGGCTGAAAAAATCGTTTCTCCCGTCGCAACTTGGGGCGAGATTCCTTTTTATCGCGCCGCCAAAGGGAAAGGGGAAGATGATGGATATTCAAGCCGCATAGGCATTCATGAAGTAATGAATGTCAGCCCGGCCATAAAGGAACTAATCATTAAAAATTCTACCTCGGACGAAATAGAAGCGCAGGCAAAAAAAGAGGGAATGATGACAATGCTTGAAGACGGCATATTTAAAATCGCAAGCGGCATTACAAGCATTGAAGAAGTTATGGGGGCGGTTAATCAATAATTATTTATGCAGTTCACGTTTAAGGCGCGAAATAAAGAAGGAGGAATAATTGAAGGAGTTCGAGATTCTTTCGATAAATTGTCTCTAGCTCGCGATTTACGCGGAGAAGGGCTCATGCTTTTTTCCGCCGAATCGCTCCAAAAAGGGAAAATACTGGAAATTCTGGCAAAAATCAATCTCATAACTTCGTTTATAAGTTTGCGCGAAAAAATTGTATTTGCCAGAAATCTTTCAGCAATGATTTCCGCCGGGCTCGCCCTTTCTCGCGCCATTGAAATTCTGGAAAAACAGACTGCCAATGAAAAATTCAAGCTCGTCATAGCCAGTCTTTCGTTTAATGTAAAAAAAGGGAAAACTTTAAGCGAGTCTCTCGCGGAACATCCTAAAATTTTCTCGCCGCTTTTCATCGCCATGGTTCGTTCGGGGGAAGAGTCCGGCGGGCTCGCTAAGGCGCTCAATGAAACAGCCACTCATCTTGAGCAAAGCTATAATTTAATCAGGAAAGTCCGCGGGGCGCTCATTTATCCCGCCATCGTGGTTACCGCGATTGTAGGAATAGGAATTCTTATGCTCATTTACGTTGTTCCAACTCTCACATCAACGTTCAAGGAATTAAAAGTAGAATTGCCGGTGAGCACAAAAACAATTATTTTGATAAGCGACTTGCTTGCCAATTACACAGTTTCTTTCCTTGCGCTTCTTGGGGCCGCCCTATTTTTGTTTTTTCTTTTTCTTAAAACAAAAATCGGGGGAAGAACTCTTGATTTTGTCCTGCTTCGCCTCCCTGTTTTAGGCAGTCTTGTTAAAGAGGTGAACACCGCGCGCACTACGCGGACCCTCTCCTCTCTTATTGTTGCCGGAGTTCCGATTACCGGCGCCATTTCCATAGTTAAAGATGTTCTCCAAAATTCATTTTACAAAGAAACGCTTGATGAAGCCCTAATTTTAGTTGAAAAAGGCTCGCCGCTTTCCCAAATGTTTAGGGAAAAAACTTCGCTTTACCCGGTCATGGTCGGGGAGATGATGGAGGTCGGAGAGGAAACCGGGAAGCTTTCCGACATGCTTGCCGATGTGGCGAAATTTTACGAAGAAGAAGTCGATTCCGCTACGCGCGACCTTTCAACCATTGTTGAGCCGGTCCTGATGATTATCGTCGGCGGCGCAGTCGGGTTTTTTGCCGTTTCCATGATTACGCCCATGTATTCGCTGATGAATAATGTGTAAACACGTGTCAATGATTTCAAAAAGCACCATGGCAAAAATTAAATCAAAAAGCGGGCTAACGTTGGTTGAAATTTTAATCGTCATCGCCGTACTCGCGATACTTACCGCGGTTGTCGCCGTCCCTTTTTCTTCTTTTCGCGAAGCGCAAGCGGTCAATTCTTCCGCCGCCCTCCTGGTTTCGTTTCTTAAAGACGCGCGAAGCGCGGCGGTTTCTTCAAAAGGTTCGTCGCAATACGGCGTTCATTTTGAAACCGCGCGCGCGGTTTCTTTCAAGGGCGTCGCCTGGAGCGAACCATCGCCCGATAATCGCGAAATACCTCTTGATTCGACAGTTTCCATTTCCTTGATTTCTCTTGCCGGGGGCGGCAGTGATGTTCTCTTTGAACAGCTTACCGGCGAGACTTCTCAATACGGCACGATTGAGGTTTCTTCCAAGGCAAATCCATCTAAAAAAAAGGTCATAACTATTCTTCAAAGCGGGGTAGCTTCGCATTATTGATATAATTTATTTATGCGCCTTAAAGGAAGAAAAAAAAATTGCGGATGGAGCCTTATTGAAATCATTGTCGGTTCGGCCATAGTTACTCTCTCGATTTTCGGTGTTCTTTCCGTTGCTAAAAGTTCCCTTGAAGCGTCGGAGCGGGCGCTTCGGACGGCACAAGCGGGGTTTATCCTTTCTGAAGGAGCCGAAGCCGTTCGGTCAATGCGTGATTCGTTATGGCAAAATATTTCGTTATTGTCCACGACGACGGTTTACAGGCTGTCATTTTCAACAAGCACGAATAAATTCGCGACCACAACCGGGGTTGTTTCCATAGATGGGTTATTTGACAGAACATTTTCCGTTCGCGATGTCGCAAGGGACGGAAACGGCAATATCGCGTCTTCCGGTGCTTACGACAGCGGCACAAAAAAAATAATTATGAACGTTTCATGGCTCTCTCGCGCCGCCACGACGACGAAATCGGTTGAGTTTTATATTTCCAACATATGAAATTTTCTCGTAAAAACGGAGGTTATACGCTCCTTGAACTCATAGTTTATGTTTCCGTGGTCGCGCTTCTCGCCGTCATTTCGGTGCAATCCACGCTTTCTCTTACGCGCACATTTTCTGAGGCCAAATCTTACGGCGATATTCGCGAAAGCGGCACGGCCTCCCTTGAACGAATAATAAAAGAAATACGTTTCGCCTCGTCCGTTAATCTGCCAAACACGACCTTAAACTCAAATCCCGGGCGCCTTACTCTCAACACTACAGACGAGTTAGGCAATCCGAAAACCGTTGAATTTTATGTTAGCGATAACAGTCTGCGTTTAATAGACGGGGGGGTTGATAAGGGGGCTTACCGGGACTAATATTTTGCTTGATAGCATTATTTTCCGGCAAGCGACGACGGCAAGAAGCACGCTAATTAAAATGGAACTTACTATTCGCGATACCCGTTCCGGTAATTCCCGGTCGGCTAATTTTTACGGAAGCGCGGTTACTAGGGGGGCATATTGAACATAAAACATAGAACCATGAATCATGGACTAAAAATTTCCGCCCAAGGCGGATCGGCCTCGGGCCGAAAAAACTACCAACTAACAACTGCCCAAGGTGGTCAAGCCGCAATCACCGCCGTGGCATTTCTTTTATTGGTGTCATTATCGCTTGTTTTTGGCGTTTCCAATTCCGCAATTCGTGAAGTAAGAATCGCTTACGACTCATTTCGTTCAGTACAAA
>ERZ1292632.2398-Hain-H43-01um-R2-2398-length-15708-cov-6_pt1 | contig 15708 bp, 30 predicted proteins | sample MGYA00564407_ERZ1292632 | MGnify/ENA primary metagenome ERZ1292632 (study PRJEB36523, sample SAMEA6512637) | groundwater metagenome | collected 2019-01-08 | study: AquaDiva: Metagenomics assemblies of 32 groundwater samples | reverse complement strand
AAGCAGCAGCAGCAGAAGCAGAAGCATAAGCAGCATAAGCAGCAGCAGCAGCAGCAGAAGCAGCAGAAGCAGCAGCAGCATCAGCAGCATCAGCAGCATCAGCATAAGCAGCATAAGCAGCAGCATCAGCAGCATCAGCAGCAGAAGCTAACGCTTCTCTTGATATTGTTCCTTCGCCAAAAGCTATTGCGGCATCAATAGCCGCAATACTTCTTTCATCTTTCATTAGATGTCTGACAGTATTAGCACAATGTCCTTTAGCTAATGTCAACAACTGTAAATCATGCGGGTTAACTTTTGCGAATAGCCACGTAAGCCAATCCCCTCTTGGACACGTTTCATAAACCTTTTCCCATGTTTTATTCCATGCCCAATCACGAGCACCTTTACAGGCTTTGCTTCCATCAGGTAAGCGTAGCAATAATTCATTCATATTTTTCATTTCTTTTTCCGTTTTATTTAGTTTTAAAAATTATTTAATTTTCCATATTTCAAAAGGCAAATTTGTCCATCCCATTGTGCGTGGGATAACGCTCCAAGCAGGACTCGCTCCTGCACGAGTTCACAATCTAACCTATTATCTCTTGCTCTTTCATAGGTCATGTATGACCTATTGTTATTATATGTTTCTTCTTTTCTTTGTTCCTTTTTTTCTTCTCTCCTTTGTTCTTCCGCATGAAATCTATTAATTATTTCTAATGCAAATTTGTAATCTTTTTTTGCTTGTTCGTATTCTTTTTTAGTAATCATTTTGTGCCTCCTTTCCATAGAGCCACAGGTCAAACAGCCTTCTTTGGTACATCCTTTCGTTGAACTTCTCGTTATAATAACAATCGTTTTTCAATGTCGGATAACCCGCTTTTAATTTGTCCAGGATTTTGTATTTTGTAAAACGTGGTTCTCCGTACTGGTATAAGAAATCAGCAACGCACAATAGCTTCCCTCCTGTCAATCCTGTCAGCCTGTATGCCTCTTTAATTGCTATCTCAAGGTCGTTTAGAAGCCATGCTTCGGCTTCATACTTATCAACCTTCTTAGGACAGTCAGGAGCAATAACCTCTTTTCTACGTATCCAATCTTCCGTTGTAGTATTTTCATTTGGTATAACACACATGTCTAATATCTTTTTGTATTTTATTTGGTGTCCATATCCGACATACCAGAAGTCATCACTCTCGTATGCTTCGGGTGCATAGCCTTCAAAGTATTTGATTGTATCAACAAGCCTCAGCCACATCTCTTCTTTTATGCCATAAGGGTAATAACAGAAGTTAGTGTCGCAGTCTGGATTGCTGCCTACGGCTTCAATAGGTGCTTTCTCCCGCACGTTCTTATTGTCTTTAGTGCAATACCCTATCATTATCATAATTGATCCGATAAAGACAAGCATTGACATAAACCAAAAATCTACTCTTTGAAATTTAAATTTATAATTAGGTGTTGTCATGTTCTCTTCCATTGTATTCATTTTTTAATTTTTTAAATAATTCATAATATTCTTCCCATTTGGGATTTTTATCTATCAATTTTTCTGTTGAACAACTATGTATATCTAAGTGTTCTTGCGGAGTAAGTAATATTATATTTTTTATATCTAATCTACTTTTAGGATAAATCTTTTTATTAAGAACATGGTGAAACAAGTTAGGGAATAGTTTGGTTCCTTCGTATCGCCTCAAATCAATGCCGCTAATGAACGATCTCTTGTTAGATGATATGTAGATACTACAGAACATTTCGAACTCCCCTGTAGCTTCTTTTGCCTTTAATCCAATTCTTGGTTTACTTTTGGCATCGCATTCTTTGCATCTGCCATGAGACCAGATATACTTCTCTCTATTACAATCCTTGCATCGTTTAAGTTTCCTTGCTATCATACTTTGTTTTTAGTTTTGCTATATGAGATTCACATAGACTAATGATTTTCTTTAAGTCCTTTACTGAACATATCTCTCTTATGAGTTCTCTTATTGAAGAATGAAACAATGTACTATTATCACAAAATTTCTGGTCACAAAGGTACATAGATTGTAAATATGGGACACTAAAATCTTCGTATCTTTTTATCTCTTCATATTTTTTTCTATACTGTACTATTCCACATCTATCAATATTAATGAATTTTGCTATATTGATATCAGTAATCTTAGGGATGTATTTCTTCGCTAATAGAGCAAACATAATTTTACCATAAGCATAAGGTCTTTCTTTGCAATGTTTATCTATTTCGCATTCCATAACATTGCTGATGATGTTTCTTATTGTTGTAAGGATTAGGATTTCTTCTTCTTTCATAATTTCTTATTTTAAGAACGTAGGACGAACTTTAACCCTAAGACAACACTTAGTACTACTTTTGGATTATCGTTCATCCTATCGCTCATTAGATGCCTTAAATCAAATTTTGGCAAGCAATATCATTTTTTCAAAATAAGAATACCATCTATCATAGATTGGTTGTGCTTGTTCTGTAAAGGTATTTTTCTTTTTATATACTTCGCTTTCGTCAGTGATGTATTCACAACGAAACATCTCATCTATCATAGCATCATAAGCAAGGGCATCGCTTAGTGTTTTTATGTTTACACAAATCTTCATAGCTATTGTGGTATATTTGTCATCGGTTAATTTTTTTAAGTGTTACTTTTCCAATCTGAATATCCTATCTCAAAGGCAAGAGGATCAAATATCCTTAATAGTTTTCCAAGTTGTTTCTTAGAATTGTAATTACTAATCTTTACTTGACTACAATAACAACCTCTATTAGGATTTGAAAGGTATTGTAGTTGATTAAAGGCTTCTATCCATCCCATTTCATTGTATATTTGATTAAGATATTCTTCGTAATCTTTTTTTGTCTTTTTCATCTCCAGTTGATTTTAAATTCTCTGTTATAACAATCTCTCAGTAGTGCTTTATCACCTAAGTAAGTCATGCAGTATTGTATAATCTTATTGCATACATTATCGTAATGCTTATTCATTTTTATTGAAAACTGCATACTTCCAAAACTTCCTTTGAAGTGAACGGTATTTGCAGATTCAATAATAGATATTTCCTTTAGTTCAAACCATTCTCTATATGTTCCTTCAAAGTCTTTTTTCTTTTCTCCATGGTTCCACCACCATATTGTGATGGAACTGTCAAGTATCTTCTTAAATTCTTTTGTCATTTTATTTATTTTTAATTTCTTCAATATATTGCTCCAATCTACCATTGATAAAATCCAATGGTTTCATTTTATTGGATCGTTTGGGAATATATCGTTCCATATTACCTTGCATTCTTCGTCTGTAAGTTTCTTACTACACCATGCAGGAATAGTAGTAACATCTGGTATCACAGCAAATCTTTTTAGCTTTAACATCCTATTACAGGTAATTACACTTCCTGATGTATTGATATCTGAACAGTTCTCACATTTCTCAGGAACTTGTTTAACGACTTCTGGAGAGAATATCTTTCCAAATTGAGAGAATACCTCATTAAGCTGTTTCGTTGCATTAGAGAGTTCCTTTTGTGGGTCTTTTTTTCTTTTTTCGGAAATACCAACAGACCTTGTTTTTAATACAAAGTTTTCGCTAATTAATTTTGCTATTGAATCTGTATGTCCAGATGAACGTGCCAATAGTTCAATATCATCTCTTGGTTCTTCTATCTCTTGATAGAACTCACAGGACTCTCCTCCTTCATTATGTAATCCTAATTGGCATACACAGGTAGGAACAATAATAGTATCACTTCCTGTTAACATTGAACTATGTTTACATTGTAAGTGTTCCTGGCTTTCTGGCCATTCATAGATAGTGCTTCTATTGGGATTCATTATACCTCCTGGTAATAATACCTTTATCGTATGACCGCAAGTATTACAATAATCACTTAATCCTTCTAATCCTTCAAATTCTGATAATATCTCATTATTATTAGGGTCTGTCCATCGTATCTCTCTTACATCTGAACTACCACATCTACTACAATGATATGTTTGTTTATTCATAATATTATTTATTTGTTACGTATAATGGAGGACCTACCTCTATTTCACTTCTAAGAGTTAAATCCATAAATTCACTTTTCTTAATTCTTATTGCTTTCTTTTGTCCTTCTATGAATTTATAATGCTTCCATGTACGAGCATCATCTTCTGTCAATACCTGTATCTTAATTATTTTTTCCATAATTTTAATTGTTGTTTTGGTTTTTGTTCTTCTAATATCTCTACACAGTCTTTTTCTACCCAGAAGGAAGTGGAGTAGTCCTCATGATCCATCTGCACCTCATAATGCCTTCCAGTAATATTGAGGACTATTCCCTTCTTTCCTATCAATTCATTATTCTGACTTCTTTTTACTACTACTCTCATCTTTTAACTGTATAGGCATGATAAGATAATAGTAGTTATTTGCATTCTGTACTGGAGTAATGATTACAGGCTTATTATATTCAGAGAATGTCATCGTTATCTCATCAGCATCAATATTCTTAATCATCTTAAGCATGATACGAGGGTTGAAGGCTATTCTTAGTTCTTCACCTTTATACTCACATGCAGAACGCTCTTTAACACTAAACAGGTCTTCTTCTGTTACCTCTTCCTTGTAGTCTCCTATAAACAAACCATCAGACTTTAGATTGAAGATTATTCCTTCTTTCAATGAAATATTATTAAAGGCTATTGCTCTCTCTAAGGAGCCCTTTAATACTTTCCTGTCAATAGTAAGTGTCTTGTCATTGTTTTTAGGAATGATAGATTTATAGTTAGGATATTTCCCTGTTATCTGTTTAGTAAGAATAAATACTTTTGCATTGACAGATATGCTTAACATTGTCTCATTACTTAGTATTACTATCTCATCATCTTCCGAACTAAACTTTGACAATATACTTGCTGTCTCTGGTGGTATGATAATATCAAAAGATCTTTCTCCTTTTTTGTTTGGTGATAGTGTCTCTATATGTGATAATGATATTGCATCTGTGGCAGTAATCTGAATATATGTTTCTCCTACTTCACAATACAATCCATTCATAGTTTCTCTAAATGGATCATGTCCTACTGTCTGAGATAATAGTTTGTAGGTATTAGCATATTCCTTACCATAGATAGTAAAAGCATTTTGATATTCTTCTGTTTCAAGGAAGACAGGATAGTCGTTGATATTTCCATTAAAGATGAAATATTCTCCTTGTGTCCATATTATCTTAACTCTTCCACTTACAAAATCATTGGTAATCTCTATTTCTGTATCAGGAAGATAGTTTATAAGCTCTGTAATCTCGTTTCTATGCAGTAGGCATGCAAACCCGTCTTCACACTCTACAGCATCACCTATAGCGTATATGAAGGTATTGAGGTTAGTGTTCCTCATCCTTATCTGACCTTTGTATTCTTCTAAGACCAGGAAGTCTAGTATTGGAACAATGTTACCTGTGGTGTTTACCTGAGTTTGTTTTATCAGTTTCTTTAGTTCTGTTGTATTTATTTTCATTTTATTTTTATTTATAACATTCCTTCATCTGCAAAACTATAAAATTGTTCTAGATCACCTGATATGATAAGATGATCCATAAGTACCATATCTAGTATCTTTGCACTTTCTTTTATTCTTTTCGTTAAGTCTATATCTTGTTGACTAGGCTTTAAATTACAGCTAGGATGATTATGGATACAGATAAGCCCTGCTGCTCCTGATAGTATTGCAGGAATAAATATCAATCGTAAATCTACAACAGTGCCTGTTATTCCTCCAGTACTATTTCTTATCCATCCAAGACTTCTATTTACCTTATTGACGTATATTACCAAGAACTCTTCTACTAGCTCTACAGTATCTAAATTAAGAAGTGTCTTAGCTACTTCAAATACATCTTTTGATGTCTTTATCTGAAAGTTCTTCTGTTCACCTGTTTTGAATTTAAGAGAGATCTCTGGTAGTTGGGATTTATATTCTTTCATACTATTTCAAGTTTAAGTTGTCTTACTATCATCCATTGGCAATTAGAAGAATTAAATCCTTTAGAAAGTAACCATTCTTCTTCTCTATTTTTAAGTTCTGATGGATTAACATTAGTAATTATTTTTACTTCTGCTGTTTCAAAATTCAATACTATTATTGTCTTCATGGTTCTGGATTATAGTTATAGTTGTCTTGTGGTAATGGTCCTTCATTAGCTTCTTCTTCCATTTGTCTTTGTATTTGGTCTGCTAACATTCTATCATATTCTTCTTGTTCTTCTAAAGTAGGATGTTCATTAGCAAATACACTTTGGCTAATATCTCCTTCTTCCGGAAACAATACAGGATTGTCTAAGTTATCATCTATTTCATAGAATAGACAATTATTAAGTATTGCCTCTCCTACATTAGTTATTCTTGTATCATAGATGTCTTCTGCTAACACACAGGTCTGCGTATCATCAATATGATTCTCTATTACAAATTCTTTTTCTTTCTCGTGATAGGTTATTGTCTTACGACTGATAACAGATACTCCAAGATAGCATTCTAAGGAGATACCATTTGATAATCTCTTTAGCTCGTCTAAGCTGTCAATTCTTATTCTGTCCATAAATAGTGTTTTTATAATTCATTAGAAGATTTTATGTTCCAACCTTTTGTTTTAAGGTCTTCTTTTATTTCTTTTCTTTTCCTTTTTGTTAATGATGGTTTTTCAAACATCCATGCAATAGTATTACTCCATGTTTCTACAAACCATTGTTGCATTCTTTTATTCATCGTAATAGTGTTTTTAATCGTTTATAGGCACGTTCAGTCCTCAGACAATACAAAGTACCATCCAAAGACTAAACGTTCTATAAAGTGATTGTTTAATCAATTTTTGGTGTTCCACAATCAGAACAGGTCTTTATAATTATAAAGTAACTTCCCTGATTATACAATTTGTTGTTTTCTTCTAAGCTATCGCCTTTAGTATATTTGCTTGGACGTAGATATGTCCTTTCTACTATCTTTATCTTATGACAGAAATCACATACGTCTTGTTCTTGTTCTCCCATATTATTTCCCTTCTAATATAACTTCAGTTCTTTTAAGATTACATCCATACCATTGTTCCCGTGCCTGTAATATTTTATCAAATGTTTCTAAACATTGATTAAGATAATCAGACAAAATAAAATCAGGTGTATCGCTTCCATTTTCTTTACTATATCTATTTATTAAATTTTCTAGTTCTTTGGAGAATTTACGTTCTTCTATTTTTTCCTCTATTTCTATTGCATCTTTAAACATTTCTTTTTGCAATAAAAATATTTGTTCTATAACTTCGTCAGGAGTTTTATTAGTCTGACTTTCGGTAGTAATCTTTGCTAATGCACCCAATAGATAACGTCCTTCTATTCTATTCGTATCAATTTGTGATATATTAATTATCCTTTCCATTTTATTATCCTAATTTAAATTAAACTGTTCTACAAACATATTTGAGATATTGTTTACATCTTCAAGTAATGTAACCATATCACTTCTCTCTGGCTTTATAACATAAGTCATAGCATTATAGAAATCCCACAAGGAACAAGAGCTATGATCTGCAAACATCTGTTCATCTTTCTTTAGTAATCCCCTGGTAACATCAGATACCTGAGTAACATTAAGAGGTGCTACTACTCTTTTACCCATATTAGCTGCATTAGCAATGATTAGTAGTTTGCCAATAGTCTTAACCATATCAGGACCGGTAACAGTAATCTCTCTCATCTTGTTTATTATCCTTGCATCTTCTTCTGCCATTGCAGGAAGTATTGTACACCATTGTTTGAAAGAGGTAACCATCTTATCATAATCTACATTTTTACCAGAGCCATAGGTGAACATTCTATTGCTACCAAAGATACATAGGTTGGCACAATCATTAACATTCTGTCCGTATGCTATCTCTAATCCTTTGTCGTGATAAGAGAATGCTATTACAGGATGATAGTCCATATCATTCTTATCAAGTAAAGTAATCTTACCTGTTATTCTATCAAGCAACCAGGCATCAAGAGCTTTCTCTCCAAACTGTGCTTCTACCTGTTTGATTAGTTTTGTCCCTGGGCTTTTACCAATATAGATATTGTTTACTTCTGCTGTAGGATTTACTGTTTGTACTTCTGCAAGCAAAGTATCTATAAATGAAAAGTGAGTTACGGGGCGTGTCCTTGACAAACCACCAATGTCTTCTGCATTGATTGTTCTCTTAAGCTCGCTTAGACTTATTGTTTCTGTCTTATTGTTGTCAGTAAACAACTTCCTTGATATTATTTCAGTCATATTAATAAGGGTTATCAGTTAATTTTTTCTTTTCTTTACTTCTATCTCTGTTTATTGATTTATACTCTCTCTGAATACATGCTGACACATATTGTATCCATTTAAGATAATCTATATTTCTCCATACTGTTGATAAACAATCAGCAATACCTTTTACTAAATAGATTTCTTTATTTCTAAATGTTACCTCAATACTATTATTAGCATTGTTAGGATTAACAAAGGTTATGGTCTTTATTTTTTCAGTCTTCTTTTCCATATAACGATATTAAAATGTTAGCTTGTATTGATTTCTTGTCTGCATTGACAAGTCCTTCTATGGTAGTTTTAACGACATACTTCTCTAAATAGTTCCTTACATCTGGAGCTTGTTCTCTTGGTATATAACCTAACTTTATTTCTGCGGGGTGAGAATACACAGCCACAGCTTGATTATCGTAACGATTTTCGTTATCTGGGACAAGCCTTACCTCGTTCCCTCTATCTTCTTTGAGTAGGTAGTTTCTACCATCGGCAGTGAACTGTACACCTACGATCTTAGATATTATCTGTCTTATTGGTTCCATTTATTATATTTTATGTTTTTTGAATTCTTTTCTACATAGGCAACAGAAGAAACTCTTACTACCTATCATTAGAGGAGCCTTACAGCATTCAGAAACGACGATCTCTTTCTGTCTGGTATATTCTTCATACCGTTGGTCAGAATCCATCTGACGCTTCCTTTCAGCCTCTGGGATGTTTGGCTTAAGATAAGCCCATATACGAAACATATTTTTAGTCTTTCCCATAACTAATACAAATCAAATTCTGTTGCAGTACATTCATCATTTTGTATTGCCTCTATCTTTTCTAATTTTCTTATCACCATCTTAAGACAGTTCCTTAAATGCTCAATAGACATCTCATCAACATCTATCTTGGTACCATCTTTACAAGTCCAGTAAACTTTATTAGGCTTCTGTGATTTTTCCATACTCGCTACAATAAATGTTGTTACACGTTTTACAGTTATTACCATTGCTATTAGCATACCATCCATGCTGGTCATGCTCTATCAAGGTATCTATACAGCTATCCACTGTCTGTTCCATCTCTCTTATCCTTAGTGAAGCTTTATTAGCCATTACAGGATCAGGGTGATTAATATTTGTGTTTACAAGGATAGGCTTAAACCTTACTTCCTTGCTCCAATCAAACACAAGATATAGTACCTGCAATTCATAGATACGATTATAAAGAAGTATCTGAAAATGATTCATCCATTCAGGTTTGCCCCAACAATAGTCTCCATATTCAGAAGTAAGATCTCCTGTTCCTTTGATGTCTAGACAAGCCATATCATATTTCACTCCTTTGTCTTTGAAAGGTGATATAATGTCAGCAGTACCATAAACCCAAACAGTAATATCTTTTCTCTTACCATAAGGCCATTGTATCTTCTGTCTTACCTGTACGTTCTTCATCGTACCTTCTTTGATAACTATGATACCATGCTGTTCCTTTCTCATCTCCCACATGTCGAAGTGTTGGTCTATCCTCTTCTGGTCTGTAAGTTTATTACCTGTCTTAGCATGCCTGGGAAGGTCATCTACTATCTTACCGTCTGCACCCTCACCAAGCAACCCACATTCAAGATACATACCTTTAAGCATACTTTCTGTTGGATCAGGTTTAGCTATTGACTTCTCTATTTCTGTTACGAAGATCTTTAAAGGACAGTAATCTCTTTTCTCTCCTTTGTAAAACATCTTACTGATAAAACTACTAGATATGTTTATCTCCTTTATAGAGCCATCATCGTTGTAACAGATGATACAATCTCCTCTACCACCAGTAAGTGTCTTACGAGTAATAGTAGTAGCTTTTTTTACTAAAGATGCGAAGTCTTTAATCTCCATTCTTAATTAGTTTTAATGATTCAAATAATCCTGTCTCTAATGCTTCTTCATAAGTATCATAAAAAATATTTTCTCTAACAGATATGTTATTAGACCATTTTACTATACCATCTATAGCTCTCGGAGCACAATATATAAATCTTTTATGTTTCTCTCTTAACCATCGTTGTAATAAACATTGTGTAGGAGCACCTATTGACTCTTTAGGATATAAAGTTCTAAATCGAGGCCATAAACCATAATCTAATAATTTTTTTTCATTAGGATTATAACCACAAAAACAATTTTCTAAATCATCAAATCCTTTTTCTTTTGCTATTACGGCTGTTTCAAACGAAATTATTTCTTCAGTCATTATACAATAAGCATTTGTTGGTCTATAAGATGTTGTGCAGCTACAAGCACATCAGCACTACTATTAACACCTACTGACTTTCCTTCTTCATCAATAGTCATCCCTTGGAATCCTATCATAGCTATACCACGTTCTATTGCATAAGCTCTTCTGATAACATTATCCCTGGTCAAAGGATCGCAGTTGATAACATAGTTGAAGAAGTAAATAGCTAATGCATCAATATACTTCAATGCTTTTGGAAATACTAACTGAGCAGCCTTTATTTCTTCTTGTGTACTTTCAGCAGTTAATAATTCTTGTAATTTTCCTTTCTTTTCATTCATCTTATAGTACATAGCTATTGCCATCTGTTGGCTCATAGATAGTGCTGTTTTCTTAATTTCTATTGGGTCGTTATAAGAACTACCCTTGCCACTTGGTCCTGCATTACCAGAATCAATAGCATGGTTCTTTAGCTTCACACGTCCCTTATCATCTACTTGTTTATCGAATGAAATCTTATCGCCTACCTTGTACTTGGCTACTTCATTTTTCTGATTGTACTCAGCATCTTTTAGAGGTTCATCACCATCTAAATCTACTTTAAAGGAAAAGAATGTTCCACCTTGGGAACTATTCCAACTTCCATTGCTTACTATCCGTGTTATGGTGCCGGATAAAGCGCCTTTCTGTCCTGCCATATTATTTATCAATTATTATTGTTTGTAATATTGTTTCTTTGTCCTCACTCACAAGCTGTCCCATAAACATCATATTATTTGTTTTAGCTAAATTTAAAAGTTTCTTACGTGAATCTTCACTATAAAGAGAAAAGTCCCCTAGATTAATGAAACCACTAGTGTTTAGCTTTGTCAGTAGTTCTATGATAGCAAGCCTTACTTCTGTGTTGCTATTGGTAGTCTCGTCCAATACAAGACCATTAAGAATAATTTCCTCTTCGCTAATTTCAAGTCCTGCCGGTAATAATGAATTACTAAAGATATTTTTAATCTCTATTTTAGTCATAGATATTTTATCTTCTAAATTTGTAATCTCATCAAATAACTTGTCTCTTTGCTTTATAAGCTCTGTATTGGTAGTCTTCTTCTCTAATAGTGTTATCTCTGTAAGCTTGTTGTTACCTCTTGTTATCTTTTCATTTAAGGCATCAATAGTTAGAGAAAGATATAGTTTATCCTTTTCTAACTCTTTAGAAGTAATAAGATCAGTTATTTTTGTATAGATAGAATCCTTTTCTGGTAATGACAATAGATAGTTGTTCTCTAATCTTACAATGAAGTTTATTAATTGTTCATAGTTTTCACTAAGGTTTTCTATCTCTTCTTCTAACTTCATTCTTACTATAGAATCATCTTTATGAAATTCTTTTTCTCCCTTTAGTTTATCTAGAGCATCAACAACGACCTTTTTAGAGGCTATAACAGTCTTTTCTTCCTCAGTGAGGGTATTACCCTTAATTTGATTTTCTATGTCTCTGAGGGCTTCCTGTGCCTCTCTACGTGAATAATACAAGTTACCTTCTGTACTCTTGTTCTTCTTATCAGAAATTGATAGTTGAAGTGTCTGAAGTCTATTTTTCTTTTCTTCACCTAATAATGGAAGTAAGTAGTTATTGATAAAGTTCCTTCTACCTTCTGCATACTTCACATCATTGAGTACATTTTCCACAGTAAGCGGATAGTAATTACCTACTAACTCTCTAATCTTTTTAGGATCATTAATAGATTTTATCTTTCCTTCTTTACCTATGTATGCAGCATTAAAGGAATATTGGTTATCACCTTCTATTGTTGTAGTTATCTGTATAGGCTCTTGTCCTTCTCTGACATATTTGAAAAGGATGTTGGCTTCTTTCTCTCCTGTCTTTATAGGAGACTTTACGAAGTTCTTAGCCATAAGGCTTTCTTCTATTGCCTGGATTGCTGTGCTCTTGCCAGTACCATTGGCTCCTACAAACGCTATTAAGGAACCTTCACCATCGAAGTCCTTAGTATCGTATTGTTTGAAATTATGAATTTTCAATAAAATTTTACTCATTGTATATTTGTTTTTATTATTTCTATTTTTGCAGGTTCTTTCCCTGAAATACAATTATTATATTCTTGAATAGCTTCATCATATACTGAACTCATCGTATATGGTACAAAATTGCCATTTTTTCTTGTATAGTAAATAAAGAATCCGGCTGTAATTGTTCTTTCTTTAATAAACTCGTATTTATCCTTCTTTTTAAAAAACCACATTTTTATTTGTTTTAAGACGTTTTAACCTGTTTATAGTACTCTACTATACTTTTTGTATTATCGTGCATTACACACTCTATTAGATAGCTTAAATGAAACATTTGATAACAGTCACTTGCTTTCATTTAAAAACGTAAAGCAAGTTTTGTGTTAGGTGCAAGTTTTTTTAAAAGTTTTTTTGCCCACGCTCTCCTAAAATTTTTCAAATTTTTAAAAGGTTTAGAGTTCACTTAACAATAACATTTCTTTGTCCCAAGCACCGAGTATTTGCCAGTAAAAACCAAACGGGCTTTGTGCCAACAAAATCGGGTCTAATTTTTCACGCTTCTTTACAAAATCCTTATGTTCGGCAATTACATAATATACGGGTGTTTCGCCTGTAATTTTCTTTGTAACCTCTGTATATTTTTTCATTATCTCAATCGCTTCTTTTGGAAATGTTGGCACAAATAAATCAGAGGTATTTATTTCCAATTTGTATTTTTCCAGTAGCGTATCAATTTTTTCATCAGTTGTGTTTGGAAAGCCCGAATAAAATTCAACTTCATCACGGTATTTTTTTCTGTTCTCCAATCTTTTACATAATCCCTCAATTTGCTCTTTAGCGTATCGTTGGTTTAGTAATTTTGTTTTGTCTTTCAATGTTTCAATTTTCTCATCCAAATTTTCAACGGTAAAAGGAGTTGGCACAGTTTCCAATTCTCCCATAACAGAAAGCGGAGTTGCTGTAATTCGTTCATTTTTTGGTGGCACTGCACCGCCAGTAGCATTTACTGTTATCATTGTATTGTCAAATGCAAATGGTGTCATTGCAACTGTTCCGTTATAGTTTTTATAGTAGTCATACATTTGCCCTACTATTTCTCCATCGGTTTGCATTACCTGTCCTTCGTTCATAATCTTTCGTAGTTGCGGTATATATTTCAAATACAGTTGCAACATTTCTTCCGCTTTTTCGCTTTCTGATTTTTTGGTCTTTCTCCAAAAAAATAAACCTTTTGTTTTGAATGGATTTTTCATTTTTATAGTTGTTTAATTGTTAATAGTAAATAGCCAACGCACCCCACCGAAAAAAAACTTTTTAAAAAACCTGACACCTAACATCGGCTTTGAAGAGATTATTTTTTACTTGCATCTCGTTCCACATATTAATTTCTCCTGCCATGTAGATTGCCTTTAGTTCATCAATGTTTTCTTCGATGATTACTTTTCTCGTTTCTTCTGCTGTTTTGATTTCTTCTTGTGTAAACATTTTATTTAAGTTTAGTTGTTTCAATCCGTAAAAAATAACCTCTCAAAGCCGTATCTCGTTATAGGAAATTTTCTTTATTGTTTTTTTGCCCACGCACATTTTTAATAATTTTTTTAAACTTTAAAATAAAGAGGTTTGCAGTTTCGCATTGTTAATTCTCTGTTCCGCTTCATCAAAGTATTTATCATTCATTTCTATTCCTATAAATTCTCTTTTCGTTTTTACACACGCTTCGCCAGTCGTTCCGCTTCCCATTGTATTGTCTAAAACGGTTTCCCCTACATTCGTGTAGGTCAGTATTATTCGTTCCATCAATTCCTGTGGCTTCTGTGTTGGGTGTTGGCTTCCATCCCTTTTATCAACTTTCTTGCAGTCAATAATACTATCAGGCAATTTATACCATTGCTCCTCAATCGGCTTTCTTTTTATTGGATTTATCTTGCCTTTCCCGAACTGTTCTCCTAAACGACCAGCACTGTCATTTATCCTTGCACACTCTTTAAATTCGTGTGGTGTTCGTTTTATCATTTGCGGATTGTAAGTAGGTTGCTTTTGATAAAACACTAAAATATTTTCGTGGCTTCTCAATGGTTGAATGTTACCTATAAAAAATCCTGTTGGCTTATTCTTTTTCCAAATCATTTCATATTTGAACCACTCAATATTTGAGGCAATAAGCATCGTTGTAAATGGTTGGTTTCCGAATAACACTATTGCTCCATTTTCTTTTATCAGTCGTTTGTAGTTACTCCAAAGTGGCTCAAACGGTATCACGGCATCCCAAGCACAGGCAGTCGTTCCGTATGGCAAATCGCATAGGATTAAATCAATACTCTTATCAGGTATTGTCGGCATTATATCTAAGCAGTTTCCTCTGTAAAGCATTTTAAAGTTTAAAAAAATTATTAAAAATTTCCCTCCCAAAAAGAAAAAAAACAATAAAGAAAACTATCCTATAACACGGGCTTAAACAAAATTTAAAAAATGCTTCTTTTATTTTTTTCATTTGGTATTTTTTAAACTTCGTTAAGCCCCATCCGTTGTGCGTAATGCGCCTAAGCATCCATGCTCCAACATTCATCACAAACTGTAAAGGTTATATTTCCAACTGGTCGTTTGCATCTTATACATATATTTCTCATACACGCACATTCTTTCACCATCTCTTTACAGTTTGAGCATGGCGCACTACGCACAACATCGGCTATAATTCCATTGCCGTCCTGTTTGATAAATTTTTCTTTTTTCTTTTTCATATTCTTTAATTGTTAAAAATAAAAATTTCCTTTTCTATTCGGCAACGAGAATATAGCCGTGTCCGTTATGGGTAATATTTAAAAACTTCCCCACCTTGTTCTTTCATCAGAATGTTGCCTAATTTTTTCTTCCAACTCTTTGCTGTAAACACCTTGTAGCATCGGCACTTGTTGGTCGTTATATCCAAAGGTGGCAACATTCCCGTTTGGAAATCTGTAAGTAGCCATCACCTTGCTACTGCCACTAACAAATGCTTTATTCAATGCCTCTGTTTCGGGGTCTAAATAAGTTTCTTCTTCCATTTTATATTTTCGTTTTTAAGTTAATTTATCGTTTCAAAGTCGGCACTAAATAAAGCATCGGTCGTTACAAGCAATAGGGCGGTAGAGCTTCTAATAAAGTTCTCGTTAGAAAATTTT
>ERZ1292632.2395-Hain-H43-01um-R2-2395-length-15715-cov-7_pt1 | contig 15715 bp, 16 predicted proteins | sample MGYA00564407_ERZ1292632 | MGnify/ENA primary metagenome ERZ1292632 (study PRJEB36523, sample SAMEA6512637) | groundwater metagenome | collected 2019-01-08 | study: AquaDiva: Metagenomics assemblies of 32 groundwater samples | reverse complement strand
AAGAGAGCGGACTCTGACTCCGTCAATCAAGGTTCGAATCCTTGTCGGGCATCCACAATTTCGCACCACGCGCTCCACTATCGGCGCTTTGGCGCTTCATTCGCTCAGACAATGTTCGATCCGGCACGCCGGCTGTTGCGCTTGGACAGTGCCGATCAGCATGGCATCAAGTAATTTCTATTAACCACTCAATCGACTGATCGCCGGTCTCGATGGACTGCGTCAGCAATGCCTCGTCACTGTAGATGACCACCCAGTCGGGCAGTTCGGCTTTCACGGCGCGTGCAATGGCATAGCCCTCGGCGACGAAGCCCCGCAGATCGAATGCAGGGTCAGGGGACTTCAGGGGGTTCTGGGTGTCATGCCAGCGTTGCCAGTCCTGAATGCGCTGCCACAGAGGATCGCTGACCCGAAAGCCATCCATGCTGCTATTCGGAACCGACGGTGCATTCCACACCCCATCGGCGCAGAAGTCGCACATGATGCGAACAGCTTTAACTTTGTCTGCCATTATTTCTCCAGTGCATAACAAGGGGCCGGGCACCTCGCCCGTCCCATCTGCTCTGGATTGCCGTCATTATGAGCAGGTTTGCCCGCCCCGTCAAATATTCTCCCCCACTCCGTCCGTGCTCTCCAGCAGCGCATGGACGCGATGGGGGGCGGAGACTTCGACGCGGCTGGTGACCTCATATTGGGCCTTGGCCTGGCGCACATTGCTGTCGGCGGGGACGCTGTCGGTCAGCCAGACATTGCCGCCGATGACCGACCGGCTGCCGACGATGATGCGGCCGAGGATCGTCGCGCCGGCGTAGATGACAACATCATCTTCGATGATCGGGTGGCGCGGGATCGCCTTTTCAAGGCCGCCCTTCTCGTCGGCGGGGAAGCTGCGCGCGCCGAGAGTCACGCCCTGGTAGAGGCGCACCCGGTCGCCGACGATCGCGGTCTCGCCGATCACGACGCCGGTGCCATGGTCGATGAAGAAGCTGTGACCGATCCGCGCGCCGGGGTGGATGTCGATGCCGGTGGCGCTGTGCGCGATTTCCGACATGATCCGCGCGACCAAAGGCGCGCCCAGCTGGTAGAGCCGATGCGCCAGGCGATGGTGGATGATCGCCAGCATCGAGGGGTAGCAGATCAGCACCTCGTCTACGCTGCGCGCGGCGGGATCGCCCAGGAAAGCGGCATCGACATCGGTGTCGAGCAATTCGCGCAAAGCAGGCAGGCTCTGGGCGAAGCCGCCGATGATGCGCGCCGCCTCCCGGTCCAGCACGGTGGCCGGCTCGTTCTTCAACGCATAGATCAGCTCCAGCCTGATCTGCCCGTAAAGGCGGCTGAGCACGGTCTGGAGCGTTTCGGCGACGAAGGCGTCCTCATTATGGAGACGCACGAAGCTGGGACCAAGCCGCAGCGGGAAAAGCGCGCCGCAGAGCGCCTGCATGATCTTCGTGAGGTTCGCGCGCGAGGGGAAGCCCTCCGCGCCATATTCGGCGTGATGGCGCTGCGCCTGCCGCCAGCGGCTGCGCGCCGCGCCCAGATCGGCCACCAGCTGGTCCAGATCCCAATAGCCCTCGACGATGCGATCCCCGTCCGGTCCGTCCGCCATCATATCCGCCTCATGCACTTCGACACATGCCGGCATAGCTTGGCCGCGCGGGGGGCGATAAACGAGTTTTGCTTGGGGACGGACAGTTTCTCTTTTAGCCGCGCCCGGTTGAGCGCGGCGCGGCAAGGCAGATTTCGGCGCGCAGCCCGCCTTCGGGCCGGTTGGCGAGCAGGAAGGTGCCGCCCTCCGCCGCGACCGCCTTCTGCACGATGGCGAGGCCAAGGCCGAGGCCTCGGGTATTGCGCTGGCGCGCTTCGTCCAGCCGGGCGAAGGGGCGCAGCACTTCCTCCAGCCGGTCGCGCGGAATGCCCGGCCCGTCATCGTCGATGCGGATCAATATCTCCCCGTCCTTGCGCTCCAGCGACACGCGCGCGCGATGACCATAGTGCAGCGCATTTTCGATGAGGTTGCGCACCGCGCGGCGCAGCGACAGGGCGCGCACGGTCATTTCCAGATGATCGGGGCCGTCATAGGTCACGTCATGGCCGTGATCCTGAAAGGCGTCGACCACCGTCGCGATGCTGACCGCGACGTCGCTGCGCACCGGCGATTCGGGCTCGCTGTCGCCGCCGAAATAGGCGAGCAGCGATTCGAGCATCTCGCCCATTTCGTCGAGGTCGTCGCTCATCGCCTCGCGCAGGTCAGGGTCGGCGACGCTCTCGACCCGCAGCTGCATCCGCGCGAGCGGGGTGCGCAGGTCATGGCCGACCGCCGCGAGCGTTTCGGTCCGTTCGTCGATCAGGCGATGGATGCGCGCCTGCATCGCGTTGAACGCGGTGATGAGGTTGCGCACGTCGCTGGTGCCGGCTTCGGGCACCATCACCTCCACCCCCCGCCCGATCCGGTGGGTGGCGTGGGTGAGATCGCGCAGCGGCGCGAGCGTGCGGCGGATCAGCAGCCAGCCGGCGATCAGCAGCGCCAGCATCGGGATCAGCGCCAGCCCCATGCGGCCGATGGTGAAGGCCCATTTGCCGCCCGAATGGTGCATCCCGAAATAGAGCCAGCTGCCATCGGGCAGACGCAGCCCGCCATTAATCTCCGAATGGCGGCCAGGGGTCAGGCGGAGCCAGAGGCTCGCTTTCTCAAGGCTGGGTTCCCAGTCGATGATCTGTCGGCGCATCCGCTCCAGTCCGGGCGAAAGCGGCGGCGGCGGGGGCGCGGCGGGAGACCAGTGGACATCGTAGCGGTCGGTCGTGAGCTGGAAGCTGAGCGCCGGCCGTTCGCGGCTGGGATTTTCGGACAGCAGCTTGCGCGCGATGACCAGATGCTCGGCGAGCCGCCGCGCCTCGTCGTCCTGGAGCGAAAGCTGGCTTGCCCGCTCGTAGATCAGCGTACCGACGGCGAACTCCAGCGTCACGGTCGCCAACAGGATCGCGAACAGCCGGCCGAGCAGTCCGATCGATCCCCGCAGGCGCCACCTCAAGCGCGGCTGACCTCTGCGTTGAACATATAGCCGACGCCCCGGACGGTGGTGATCGGCGCCGGCCGATCCGCGCTCGACAGCTTGCGGCGCAGGCGGCTCACCAGCACGTCGATGCTGCGGTCGCTGCTGTCGCCCATGCGGGTGCGCGAGAGTTCGATCAGCCGTTCGCGAGCGATGACCCGCTGCGGATGGCTGAGGAAGGAACCGAGCAGGTCGAACTCGGCACCCGTCAGGTCAACGATCGCGCCGGTCGGGGAACGCAGCTCGCGACGCCGGAAATTGACCGACCAGCCGTCGAAATGCGCTTCGCTCTCGCGGTGATCGTCGGGGCCGCGCTCGACGCCCACGCGGCGGAGAATGGCGCGGATGCGCGCGATCAGTTCGCGGGTGCCGAAGGGCTTGGGCAGATAATCGTCCGCACCCAGTTCCAAACCGACGATACGGTCGGTCTCGCTGCCCTTGGCGCTGATGAAGATGATGGGAACGTCGCTCTTGCGGCGAATCTGGCGACAGAGATCGATGCCGTTGGTGCCCGGCAGCATCACGTCCAGCACGACGAGATCGACCGGCCCCGCATCGAACGCCACCCACATTTCCGGGCCGGACGAGGCCGGGCGGACGAGGTAGCCATGTTCCTGAAGCGCGCGGGCGGTGAGCGTGCGGAGCGGCGGATCGTCTTCGACGAGGATGATCGACGGCGCGGTCATGGCATCGGGATAGGGGCGGCCCCGATCCGGGTCAACTGTCCGCGAGGGCGTAGGGCTGCCGATCGTTCCGGCAGCAATATATTGTAACAGGCGATCGCCCGCCGGCCCTGATGAGGGGGCCGGCGGGCGTGCCGATCAGAAGGCGGCGGTCAGCGAGAAGACGACCGTGCCACGCGCGATGGACTTGCCGAAGTCCTTGCTGTCGTTGACCATGAAGTTCGGCCGCAGATATTCCTCCTCGACCCGCGCAATGTCGGTGTCGATATAGGCGACGCTGGCGGTCAGCGGCGTGCCGGGGATGGCGACGTCCGCGCCCACCAGCCAGTCGAGATATTTGCCGGTCGGCGCGACCGACGTGCCGTTCGGGCCAAGGCCGCTATTGCCGTTCGACCAGCCCAGATGCGCCTTCAGCGAAACAGGGGTGTCCGGGATCGAACCGCTGATGTCGGCCCACAGGTAGAGATTGTCTTCCTTGTCGCCCGGATCGAACACGGTGCAGGCCGCGTCGCTGCACCATTTGCCCAGCGCTTCCTGCTTGGGGGCGTAGGCGACGCCGACCAACCCCTTGACCGGGCCGAACTGGTGCGAGAGCTTGATATAGGGTTCGGCGAAATCGGTTTCGTCCGCGCCCGACGGATACATATACCAGGTCAGGCCGACATCGACCGTCGTGCCTTCGCCCAGCGACGCCGAATAGCCGGCGATCAGGTCGAGTTCCATGTTCGCGCCGCCAAAACGACCCCAGCCGCCGAGGTTCGAGCCCCAGGTGCCGACATAGAAGCCGCTTTCATGCGTGGCGGTGATGCCGCCCTGAATAGCCATGCCACGGTCGCTCTGCGACACGCCGCGGAAGCGATAGTCGGTCGTCAGGCCGACGCTGCCGGTCACGGTGACGGGGCTGGCGGGTTCTTCCTGCGCGAAAGCCGGGACACTCGACATCAGCGCGAGAGCGGCACAGGCGATTTTGTAATTCATGAACATTCCCCTTTACGAAAGAATGTTCCGTCCTGCTTCCACCGGCCCGAAAGTCTGTTGCGCTTTCAGTTTGCGGCGGACGCGCTCTGAATATGCTGATCGGAGAGAAACTCAAATTAAAAAATGCCGCATCTGCGAAATGGCGCTTGCCGCTGTTGCGAAGTTGCAACAACCGCTGCCGAGCGCAAAAGTGCCCCCCCGCCGGGGGGGCCGGCGCGGCGGCACGAACGACGCCTGGGAGGTGGGAGGTCAGGCGACGATCTGGCGCATCCTTCCGGTCGCGCCGAACAGTTCGACAGGCGCCCCTGCCCCGCGCCGACGATCGACCCACTCGCGCAGCATCTCGGCGCAGGTATGGTCGATATGGCGCAGCCGCTCGACATTCAGGATGACGAGGCCGGCCGCGGGCAGCGATTCGAGCTTGGCGGACAGCTTGGGCAGGTTGAAGAAGGTCGCCGTGCCGCGCAGCGCGACCTCATGCGCCTCGCCCCGGCTTTCTTCTTCGACCTTGAGGCCCAACGTCCGGGCATGGGGCAGCAGTTCCAGTAGCGACAGGCCGATGCCCACCAGCACGCCGGTCAAAAGGTCGGTCGCCACCACGCAGATCAGGGTCGCCGCCCATACGAGCGCCGGCAGCGGCCCGTAGAGGTGAAAGAGATGCTTCACATGCGCGAGGCTGACCAGGCGGACGCCGGTGATGACCAGCACGCCGGCCAGCGCCGCCATCGGGATTTCGCGCAGCAGCCAGGGCAGCAGAGCGACGAAGCCCAGAATCCAGATGCCGTGAAGGATGGTCGACAGCCGGGTCTTGGCCCCAGCCTGCACGTTGGCCGAGGAGCGGACGATCACGCCCGTCATCGGCAGCGCGCCGGCAAAGCCGCAGAGCAGGTTGCCAACGCCCTGCGCGCTCAATTCCCTGTTGTAATTGGTGCGCACCCCGTCATGCATCCGGTCGACCGCAGCGGCCGACAGCAGCGTCTCGGCGCTGGCGATGAAGGCGATCGCGATCGCGGTAGTGATGATCGTGGGGTTCATCAGTTGTGCGAGCAGCCCGGCCTCGGGCGGCGTGATCGCGCCGATGATCGATTCGGGCACTACGACGCGCGCGACCGGCAGGTCGAACAGGAAAGCGGTGAGTGTCGCCAGCACCACGCCGACCAGAGCGCCCGGCATCAGCTTCATCGAGGCGGGACGGAACTTCTCCCACCCCAACATGCCGCCGATAGTGATGAGGCCGACCATGAAGGCGGTAGCGGCGTCCTGATTGGTCAGGCCGAAAATCTGGCCAGGCATCGCGATCAGATTGTGCAGGCCGCTCGACAGGGGCTTGTCATCGAACAGCACATGGAACTGGCCGACGACGATCAGCACGCCGATCCCCGCCAACATGCCATGGACGACGGCAGGGGAGATGGCGCGGAACCAGCCCCCTACCCGCGCCAGGCCTGCGATAACCTGGATCGCGCCGGCCAGGATCAGGATCGGCCCCAGAGCGGACATGCCCTGTTCGCGCACGATTTCAAAGACGATAACGGCAAGGCCGGCGGCCGGGCCGCTGACCTGAAGCGGGGAGCCCGCGAGCAGGCCGACGACGATACCGCCAATTATGCCGGTGATGAGGCCCTTTTCCGGCGGCACGCCGGAGGCCACGGCGATGCCCATGCACAGCGGCATCGCCACCAGAAACACGACGATGGATGCAGTCAGGTCGCGGCCGATCGTGCCGCCGGAAAGGGTCTTGAGCATGGCTTACTCCGCGGCCTGGGCGTAGGCAGGGGCAGCCGCCAGCCGGCGCGCGTGAGGCTGCGCGACGGGAAGCGGCTGGCCTTCGCGCAGCGGAACGAACTGGCCGGTCTCGCCGTCAAGGCCGAGCACCTGGCCCGCATGAATATCGACATACCAGCCGTGCAGGGCGATCTCGCCGCGCGCGATGCCCGACGCGACCGAAGGATGGGTGCGCAGATGGGCGAGCTGAACCACGACATTTTCGAGCGCCATGTTGCGCAGCTTTTCCGCGTCGCTAAGATCGGCGGGATAGCTGTCGCGGCACACCTTCTGCGCGGCGAGGCTGTGACGCAGCCAGGCGGCGACATTGGGCATGGCGGTCAAGTCGGCATCGGTGGCGAGCGCCTTCATTGCGCCGCAGTCGCTGTGACCGCACACGATGATGTCGCGCACGCCCAGCACCATGACCGCATATTCGACCGTCGCGGTGACGCCGCCAAGCTGGCTCGCATGGGGCGGGACGATATTGCCGGCGTTGCGGCAGACGAACAGGTCGCCGGGCTGCGCCTGCATGATATGTTCGGGGACGATGCGCGAGTCGGCGCAGGAAATCATCAGCGCCTTGGGGCTCTGGCCCTGGCTCGCCAGCTGGTTGTAAAGCGCGCTTTCGTTCGGAAAGACCTTGGTCTCGAAGCTGAAGACGCGACCGATTAGCTCGTTCATGGAGTCTATCCTTCTCATATCGCTTGGCCGATCGGGGGCGGATCGGCGGAATGTAAAGGATAGGGACGGGGTTTTGCTGCGTCGCAGCGGCTTTGTTAAATTATGTGTCTGACTAATGGGCGACCGCTCAGCGGCGCTCGGGCGCGACGCTGAACATATAGCCCGCGCCCCGCACAGTGACGATCGGCGCCGGCCGTCCTTCGCTGAGCTTGCGGCGGAGGCGGCTGACCAGCACGTCGATGCTCCGATCGGACGACGGCGTTTCGCGCACCCCGGCCAGCTCCATCAGCCGGGCGCGGGCGATGATGGTCTGCGGATGATCGAGGAAAACGCCGAGCAGCGCGAATTCCGCGCCGGTCAGGTCCACGCGCGCACCCGACGGCGCGGTGACTTCGCGGCGCGCGAAATCGACCAGCCAGCCGTCGAACAGCACCTGATTATGCCGGCGCGTGCCAGCCGCCCGCTCGCCCCGCGCCCGGCGCAACACCGCGCGCAGCCGGGCGGCGAGTTCCCGCCCCGAATAGGGCTTCGCCATATAATCATCCGCGCCCAGTTCCAGGCCCACGACGCGATCGACCTCCGAACTGTCCGCGCCGACCAGGATGATGGGGATGTCGCTCTTTTCCCGGACGTCGCGGCACAGATCGAGCCCGTCCGGCCCGCGCAGCGCCGCGTCGAGCACCAGTGCGCCGACCGGCGTGCTTGCCAGCGCGTGGAACACGTCATGCGCCGATGCGGCCGGCACGGCGCGAAACCCGCTTTTTTCCAGATAGTCGCGCACGTCGCGACGCAGATGCTGCTGCGTCTCCGCGACCAGGATCAGCGGCGGCGTCATCGCGCGCGCCCGGCGGAGCGGACGAGGGACGCAGTAGTGGCGCTCTGCGGCATGGGCCTCCTATCCTCCAGCGGTCGCGCCCGCGCGGCGTGCGCGACCAGTGTCGGCATTAGGCGGTGTCCTTGTCTCCTGCATGGGCAGGCCGTGACAAAATATTGCTGCGCATTGCCGGCGGCTATTCGGCGGCGACCAGTTCGCGCATGGCCGGTTCGGCGAGGCCGTCGATCACAGCGCCCAGCCAGAGCGCATCGGCAGCGGCGCGGTGGCGAACGAGACCGAGCCTGTCGGCGCGCGCGACGGCCGCGGCGATCCGCGCCGAATCGGCCCCGCGCTCGTCGAACAGCGTGGCGACATGATCGATGCGGAAGGGCGCTGTCCTGCCCGCCGCCCGCGCCAGGCAGTCGAGCCAATATTGGTCGATCGGGCTATCGGCGATGATGCGGGCGTCACCCGCCGCGGCGGCCAGTTCCGCCATCACCGTTTCCGCCGGCAAACCCTCGGCCGTCACCCGCGCTCGGGACAGGCCGTGCAGCGCCTGCGCCTCTTCGGTCCAGTCCCAGTCCGCCCAGCTTTCGTGCGGGCGGATGAGCCAGCTTCGCGCGGAGCCTCCAGCGGCGATGGCGACCTCGATGGGGAAGGAGCGGCCGTGGCGCGGCAGGCACGACGCTTCGAAATCGATGGTGCGGATGGTCAAGGGCACGGCTCCGGTCCTGCATACGGAAAGCCCCTCCGCTCCTCCGCCTGCGTCGATGCCCCCTCTGCGCCCCAACTATGTCAGCGCGAAGTCAGGCGCCAGCCCTATGAGGATAAATCATGCGGAGCGACCCAGGGCTGCGCCGGGACGCTGACGAAGCAGTCCGCTTCTGCTAGGCGGCAGCAACAGCAGGGAAACATGCATGACTGTCATCGCCGCCTATCTCTATCGCCATGGCCAGCGCATCCGCCCGGTCGCCATCGACGAACGGATCGATTGCCCGGAGGACAAATCCGAATTCATCTGGATCGGCGTCGCCGACCCCAGCCTGGAGGAGATGCAGACGCTCCAGCGCACCTATGGCCTGCACCCGCTGGCGGTGGAGGACGCGATCAACGCCAACCAGCTACCCAAGGTCGATATCTATGGCGACCAGCTGTTCGTCGTCGCCCGCACCGCCCATGTCGAGGATGGCGCGATCTGCTATGGCGAAACCGCGCTCTTCATCGGCCACAGCCATCTCATCAGCGTGCGCCACGGATCGGCGCGCGCGCATCTGATGCTGCGAGCGGACCTGGAGGCTGTGCCGCAGCGCCTCGCCCAAGGGGTGGATTATGTCGCGCACGCCATCCTCGACTTCATCGTCGATGGCTATCTGCCGATCATCGAGGGCATCGAGGAGGAAGTGCTGGCGATGGAGCAGACGATGCTCGACCAGTTTCTCGGCCGCGCGGAGATCAACCGCATCTTCAACCTGCGCCGCCAACTCATCCGCTTCCAGCGCATCCTGGTGCCGATGCAGGAAGTGGCGACCAAGTTCGTCAAGATCGACCTGCCCTGCGTCGATGTCGAAGCGCGGCCCTATTTCGCCGACGTGCGCGACCATGTGCGCCGGGTGCAGACGATGGTCGACGATCTGCGCGAAATTTTGAACAGCGTGTTCGAATCGTCCAACCTGCTGGAACAGCAGCGCACCGGCGACATCACCCGCCAGCTCGCCGCCTGGGCCGCGATCCTGGCGGTGCCGACCGCGATCGCCGGCATTTACGGCATGAATTTCGAGCATATGCCCGAACTCAAGAGCCGGTTCGGCTATCCGGTCGTGCTGGGCGTGATCGCGGCGATCTGCGCTATTCTCTATGCGCGGTTCAAGAAGCTCAAATGGCTGTGACGCTTGGCCTTGGAGCGGCTACCAATATTTGGTAAGGCCGTCCCATGAGCAAGACCACCTCCGTCGCCCTGGGCGATCATTTCCGCGAATATGCCGAACGCAAGGTGCGCGAGGGCCGCTACGGCTCCACCAGCGAAGTCATCCGCGCGGGGCTGCGCCTGCTGGAGGATGAGGAGCGGAGGCTGGAGGCGCTGCGGGCCGCACTGATCGAGGGCGAGGAGAGCGGCATCGCGACGGAGTTCGAATTGAATGCGTTCCTGGCCGAAATGCATATGCGCCATTTGCGAAAATCTGCGTGACAGTCGCGTTCACACCAGCGGCGCATCGCGATCTGGCTGACGTCTGGTTCTATACGTTCGATCATTGGAGCGCCGCACAGGCCGACGCCTATGTCGGCGCCATCCACTCGGCGCTGGCGATGGCGGCGGAAAATCCTTCGATGGGCCACCCGATCGACGAAGCGCGCACAGGTTATTGGCGAACAAGGCCGGTCGCCACATTTGCTACTTCAAACGCGAAGGAGACGCGATCACCGTCATGCGCGTCCTGCACGAGCGCATGGACGCGCTGAGGCATCTTTAGATCACCCTTCCCCGTCACATGAAGCGCAGCATGACGCACGTCACATAGCCGCCCCAGCAGGCCGTGGGCACGAACAGCCAGGGCGAGCGGCGGTCGCGCGCGTTGAGCAGGAAGATGGTGGCGAGCGTCAGCGCGACTGTCGCTACAGTGCCCCAGAAGGCGGCCGGCCCCATCAACAGGCCACCTGTGTAGAAGGGGAAGGCGAGGCAGAAGGCCGCCAGCGCCATCGGCGCCCAGCTGCGCGCGCCGCTGTCGCCCGACCGGCGGAGATAGACCCAGCGGGCGAGCCCCATCAGCGCGAGCAGCACGACCCAGATCGTGCCGATCGCCCAGTCGGGGGGCAGCATCGGCAGCCGTTGGTTCCGCGCCGGCTCCCCGGCCCAGCCGACCGCAAAGACGAAGCCGTTGAGCGCGAGCGTCAGCCCCACCGGCAGCGCCAGATTGGCGATCATCCCCCGCAGACCCGTATCGTTGAACCCGTTCATGCTATAGCTCCTTGTCCGATAAGGGGCATATTAACTATATCATTTGCTATATTTAATATGGCCGTTGGGACAGGAGGCAACGAGACAAAAGATGGCGCGGACGACCGGGGCGAAGGGCGCGCATCATGACGCCAGGCGTGCGGCGCTGCTGGAGAAGCTGCGCGCACGGCTGGCGGAAGGGGACGGCGCACTCCCCTCGATGCGCGAGTTGGCGGCGGCAGCGGGGGTAAGCGTGCCGACGATCACCCATTATTTCGGCCGGCGCGAGGGGGTGGTCGAAGCGGTGCTGGCGGCGACCCAAGCGGACGGCGCGCCGCATCTTGCGCGTGCGGCCGCGCCGCAGGGCGATTTCGCGGCGTCGATGGCGGCGCTGGCGGCGGACATCGTGGAGGGCCACCGGCAAGGGCTTGGCGACGTGCATGTCATCGGCCTACGTGAAGGGCTGCATCGGGAAGGCAGCGGCCCTGCCTATCTCGACCATATCCTCGAACCGACGCTGGCGGCGGTGGAGTCACGGCTGGCGGCGCATCAGGCCGCCGGAGACATGCGCGCGTGCGATGTGCGCACCGCCGCGCTGGCCTTCGTCGCGCCGCTGGTGCTGGCGGCGCTGCACCAGCAGGCGCTGGGCGGCGCGGCGATGCGGCCGCTCAATCTCGACGATTTCGCCCGGACCCATGCCGAGGCGTTCGTGCGGGGATGGGCGCCATGATGCAAAAAAGGGCGAGCCGTTCGGCCCGCCCCTCATTCGCCACAATGGCTTGGTGGCTCAATATACGCGCGCTTTCGGCTTGATATATTCCGCCTCGTCCGTGAGCGTATAATCATGCACCGGACGGTAATCGAGCTTCACGCCGCCGCCCGTGCCGCCCCAGCCGTCGAACCAGCTGACGGTGTGCTTCATCCAGTTTTCGTCGTCGCGGTTCGGGAAATCCTCATGCGCGTGGGCGCCACGGCTTTCCTTGCGGTTTTCCGCGCTGACCATCGTGCAGACCGCCTGGGACATAAGATTGTCCAGCTCCAGCGTCTCGATAAGGTCGGTGTTCCAGATCAGTGAGCGATCGGTGACGGCGACATCCTCCAGCCGCTTGTTGACCTGCTCCATCTTGGAAACGCCCTCGGCCAGCAGCGCGCTGTCGCGGAACACGGCGGCGTGCTTCTGCATCGTGTGCTGCATTTCGAGGCGGATCGCGGCCGTGGGCGAGCCGCCCTTGGCGTTGCGATATGTGTCGAGGCGGCTAAGCGCCAGATCGGCCGAATCCTTGGGCAGCGGCTTGTGGCTGCCATTGGGCTTCAGCGTCTCCTTGAGGTGCAGGCCGGTCGCGCGGCCGAACACGACAAGGTCGATCAGGCTGTTGGAGCCGAGGCGGTTCGCGCCATGGACCGACACGCAAGCCGCTTCGCCCACGGCGTAGAGGCCGGGCACCACGACTTCGGGATCGTCGCCGATCTTCGTCACCACCTGCCCATGATAGTTACAGGGGATGCCGCCCATATTATAATGGACCGTCGGCGTCACCGGCAGCGGCTGGCGGGTCAAATCGACGCCGGCGAAAATCTTGCCGCTTTCGGTGATGCCGGGCAGACGCTCGGCCAGCACCTTGGGATCGATATGGTCGAGGTGCAGGAAGATATGGTCCTTGTTCGGGCCAACGCCGCGCCCTTCGCGCATCTCCATCGCCATCGAGCGGGAAACGACGTCGCGCGACGCCAAATCCTTCGCCGACGGCGCGTAACGCTCCATGAAGCGCTCGCCCTCGGAGTTGGTGAGATAGCCGCCCTCGCCGCGCGCGCCCTCGGTGATGAGCACGCCCGCGCCGTAGATGCCGGTCGGGTGGAACTGCACGAACTCAAGGTCTTGCAGCGGCAGCCCCGCGCGCAGCACCATGCCGCCGCCGTCGCCGGTGCAGCTATGCGCCGAGGTGGCGGAGAAATAGGCGCGGCCATAGCCGCCCGTCGCCAGCACGACCGCATGGGCACGGAAGCGGTGGATGCTGCCATCCTCCATGCAGATGGCGACGACGCCCCGGCATTCCCCATTTTCCATGATGAGGTCGATGGCGAAATATTCGATGTAGAAGTCCGCGTCATATTTCAGCGACTGCTGATAGAGCGCGTGCAGCATGGCGTGGCCGGTACGGTCGGCCGCCGCGCAGGTGCGCTGCACCGGCGGGCCGGCGCCCATATTCTGCATATGGCCACCGAAGGGACGCTGGTAGATGGTCCCATTCTCGTTGCGGCTGAACGGCACGCCGGCATGTTCCAGCTCGATCACGGCGGCGGGCGCTTCGCGCACCATATATTCGATCGCGTCCTGATCGCCCAGCCAGTCCGACCCTTTTACGGTGTCGTACATGTGCCAGGTCCAGTGATCGGGCGAATTGTTGCCGAGCGATGCGGCGATGCCGCCCTGCGCGGCGACGGTGTGGCTGCGGGTCGGGAACAGCTTGGTGATGCAGGCGGTCTTGAGGCCCGCTTCGGCGCTGCCCATGGTCGCGCGCAGGCCCGAACCGCCCGCGCCGACGACCACGGTGTCGTAGCTATGGTCGATGATCTTGTAGGCTTCGCTCATTATTCGACGACCCCCGTGAAGGCGATCTTGGCGATCGCGAAGATGCCCGCGGCCGCGCCGCCGATCGCGTAGAAGTTCAGCAGCAGGATGCAGAAGAAGTTGAGGCCCTTGTCGTGGACATAGTCCTCCAGCATCACCTGCATTCCCAGGCGCAGGTGCCAGAAGATGCTGACCAGCATCAGCATCAGCGGCACCGCGACCAGCGGGTTGGAAATCCAGCCGACGACGCTTTCATAGTCCAGGCCAGGCAGGCTGATGAGGCTGAACAGCAGCCACAGCACCAGCAGCAGGTTGCCGACGGCGGTGTAGCGCTGCGCCAGCCAATGATGCGCGCCGTGCCGCGCGGAGCCGAGACCGCGGACGCGGCCGATACCCGTACCGGTGCCCATCAGAACGCCTTTCCGAAGATATAGAGCCAGAAGAGGATGGTGATGAGCGCCGAAATGGCGAAGGTCGCCAGCGACCAGCTCTTGTTGGTCTTGAGCTCATAGCCCGCGCCGATGTCCAGCACGAAGTGGCGCAAACCCGACACCATATGCTGGAAGAAGAACCAGCTCAGCCCGATCATCACCAGATAGCCGATCGGCGACGTCGCGCATGTCACGAAGAACGCATAGGCGTCCGGCCCCATCGCCGCCGCCATCAGCCACCAGACGAGCCCGAGCGCGCCGACCGTCGCCAGGCCATTGCCGGTCACGCGATGCATGATGGAAACGGCCATGTGCGGCCCCCATTTCCAGATGGTCAAGTGCGGCGAGAGCGGCCGGCTTTTGGTGCGCGCCATATCTACCCAGATCCCTGATGCTTTATCCTCGAGTCTGGTCCCCTTAAGAGCGAAGCGCCAAGAGGGCAAGCGATGCAACGCTGGACGATCGGGCAGGTTGGCGGCTGGGGTGCGACGCGAATTGAGCGGTCAGGCATAAGGAGTGATTAACCAACGCGCGCTATCAGGGGCGGAGCAAAAAACATCACCAGCAGGGGCTGTCCTTCATGTCGTCCATTCCTCCTTCCTCCCACGGGACGTCGGACTATCTGGCGGGGATCGATCCAACCGGCGCGATCGCGAACGCGGCGGGAGAGATCGGCCAGTTGATCGGCGACGATCTGGAGAGCGTGGGCGCGACCTTCTATTCGGTCTATATGCGCGAAACCGGCCTGGATCAGCAGCTGAGCCCCCAGGTGATCGCCCGCATCCAGACCGAATCGACCGCCTATGCCCGCGAAAAGCTGCTGCATTTCAGCGCGGGCCGCTGGGCGCAATCGGCGGCCGATTGCGTGCGCCATGCACGCAAACATGATGTGCCGGTGCGCTCTGTGCTGAGCGCTGTGGCCGCTGCGAACGAACGCATTGCCGATCTCCTTTGGGAACGCTGCGCCGACGAGGCGACGAAGCGACGGCTGCTGCGCACGATGCAGACCATTGCGATGATCGATTCGGCCTTCATGACCAATGTCCTGTCGAGCGATCAGGCCGAAGCGCAGCGGGCCGAGCGGCAACGCTATGGCACATTGTTCGAGCAGCGCATCGTGGGCGAAATCGATGGGGCGTCGAAACTCGGCGAATCGCTGCGCGAGCAGGCCAAGGATGCGTCGGCCGCCACGCGCGGGATGCTGGGCAAGGCGTCCGAAGTCGCCGCCGCGGCCGAGCAGTCGGCGCTCGCCATGCGCGAAGCCGCCCGCACCTCGGCCGGCCTGATCCGCGCGATCGAGGACGCCCGCACCGAAGTGGAAAGCGCCGCCGAAGTGGCGCAGCGCGCCTCCGCCCAGTCGGGCGATGCGGTCGCCATGTCCTCCACTTTGTCTGATCATGCCAAGTCGATCGAATCGATCCTGGGCCTCATCCGCGACATCGCTGGGCAGACCAATTTGCTGGCGCTCAACGCTACGATCGAGGCGGCGCGCGCCGGTGACGCCGGACGCGGCTTCGCTGTCGTCGCGCAGGAAGTGAAGAGCCTCGCCAATCAGACCGCGCGGGCGACCGACGAGATCGCCGGCAAGATCGCCGACATCCAGGCGTCGACCCGCCTGTCGGTCGAAACCAACGAGCGCATCCGCGACACGGTGGGCGAAGTGAAGGCCAGCGCCGAACGCATCCGCCACGCGATGGACGCGCAGGCGCAGACCGTCACCATGATTACCGCCGCCGTGGACGAAACCGCGCTCGCCGCCGACTCCATGTCCACCACCATCTCGGCGATCCGCCAGGACACCGAAGTGGTC
>ERZ1292632.2392-Hain-H43-01um-R2-2392-length-15718-cov-5_pt1 | contig 15718 bp, 24 predicted proteins | sample MGYA00564407_ERZ1292632 | MGnify/ENA primary metagenome ERZ1292632 (study PRJEB36523, sample SAMEA6512637) | groundwater metagenome | collected 2019-01-08 | study: AquaDiva: Metagenomics assemblies of 32 groundwater samples | reverse complement strand
CTTGGAGATAGTCAAGGCCATGACTGCCATGATTCATTATCCTCAAATTTCTTAGGAGACACCGGCTGGAATTAGTTACCTTCAGACCTGGCCCACCATAATAGTTGGCACTGTCGCCATCAAGCGTCATGCCCTCGACTACTGACCAGTCAGCTACTAGGTCTATAAGCCCATTGGCCACAGCTGCGCCCTTCTTCAGGATGGTACGGTCAATCCCGGCTCCAATGAGCCAGAGGGGAGTAGTATTTGCCCAGGCCGGAGCTGTTGTACATACATAGGTTCCTGCCGGAATGAAAAGCTTCCAGTGCCCGGCAGCAGTTGCTGTGTTTATCTTGGCAATGTAATCGGCTCCGGCAAACTGGCTGACATCGGCAAGGCCCATGACTGACTTGACGTTTGTGGCAGAGTAGCTGGCAAAGCTTATGTCGTCAGTCAGTGTCTTCCCGCCAGAGGCAGATTTTATGAAGAGCTCTGACCCAGTGATACCGAGCTTCGTTTCCATGGCAACGATGGCGTCCTTCGGGTTGTTATGATAGTCCTTGGAAACTACCAGAGAAACAGTATCTCCTGAAGCATGGGCGGCTGCCGTGCTATTGCTGTATCCCCTGGTAAAGCCAGTCAGGTTGTTGCCGGTCTTCCCGGTGTACTTAATTATCTCGTTATTGATGAGGATGTTGCCACCTGTCGAGGGGAACCTGGTGGCTGAAGTCAAGGAAGCAAGTGTAGCCGAAGATGATAAGGCGGCAGACAGCGTAGTGGAAGCCAAGTCAACGGCCTCATAGAGGCTGTTGTCATCATCTAGACTGGTTGGGTAGTTTGTTGCCATGTTTATCTCCTAATCCAACGGAGTAAGAAGAAAAGGAAACTCCCTACCCCTGTTATCCCTAGCCAAATGCCAAGGAGCTTACTCTGCCACCGCTCCAGCTTGCTCAAGCGAGCTTGACTGTGGTTGATGACTTTATCCAGCTTGGCCTCCAGGCTGGCAAACTGCCTGTTGTTATCGGTTATGTGAGACTTCAGAAGCTCAAAGATGCCATCAATATCCATGTTAGTACATCCCCGATGCCTTCTCGTAAAGCGTTACTCTACACAGTGCCATTCTGGGGCCAGCCTGAGTCTGGTTATTGTAGAATTGGAGCTTTATGACACGCCCCTTGGCATTGATGTCCAACTTGTTGTAGACTAGTTCCTCTCCGGCTGTCCCGCTGGGCCAAACAGCATTACCCCAGTACCCTCTGCCCCACTGAGAAGCTGAGACGCCACTTGCTACCCTTCCAGGTACGGTTACTGTTTGGATAACGGCGGGGTCATAGTCTTGGTAAGTCCTTAAGGTCATGCTGGCTCCCCCAGGCTGCCTTGACTCAACATCAACCCGCCGGAGGAGCTTCTCAACCTGGGGACTCCCTAAGTCCTCCCACCTGGTATCTACCTGAGTCGTTATGTCAGTTCCATCATCACTGGTACCTTCTATGGTATAGACACGGCCCCCGTAGTTACCTACTACAAGGTCGGCACCCGTGGTGGTTTCTCTGGTGGTTATGGCATTGATACCCAGCTCGTCCCAGGTGGCAAATTTTGGCTTATTGTCGGCAACGTTCATCACGATGCAGAAATCGTTAGTAGTTGCTCCCTGGCGGCTAACAGCCCAGATGATAGACTCGAAAGGACGGTAGTAGGCACCGCAGATATAGGGGCGACGGCCCAGGTCAAGGCCCTTGAGCGTATTCGTTAGCCGTCCAGTACTGACATCGGGCACGTTATAGGCAGCGATAACATCAGAAGGCTCTATCACACGAACCCGATAGTGCTGGTCTATGAAGTAGGCCCTATCATCAACGTTGACAAAGGCCCTCTGGTGGGGGCAGCCAATTCCCTCCAGCAAGACATTGTTAATGAAGGGAGGCGTAAGGGTTGCATTGTAGGTAATCTTCTGGAGGCTATTCTGGCACAGGGCTATGACCATGTCACCAAAGGGGACAAGCCCAGTAATATAGTCATTCCCGTAAGTCCTGACCCTGATGGTATTGCCTACTGACCAGGTCTCATAGGTATTGAGCTCAGCATAGCGTACCAGGCCGAGGACGGTAGAGATACCACTAACAAAGAGGTAGTTCCATTTGGTTGCACAGTAGCGAGCAGTCGGGGGACTCCCCCCCAAGGCTGCTATGTTCCCTGTCCCTGTCCACTTCCACGGTGCATCGGGGCCAAAAGCAATGAGGACGTCCTGGAAAACAAGGAATGTCCAGGGATTGTTTTGGCCAGAGGTTATGGAGATAGAACCAGTAATATCGCTGAAGGTTCCACTGGTATCCTTATAGACCTTTCCCCCAGCAACAGTAACAAACTGCTGGCTTGCTCCCCCACTGTAGATGTAGTCGAAAAGGCCCTGGATAGCTGGGGTACCACTTATGGCGGTAGCGTTGAGCTTCGTCAGGCCAGGCCGTTCCTCCAAAGTCCCACCGTTCCACCACCAGTTGCGGATTAGGGATAGCTGGTTAGGGGCAACTTTGACAGGGTTAAGGTCATCATTAACGCCACCAGACCAGTCGCCAATGGAATAGGGGACACGTTGCTGAGGCATGTTACTTCACTACATTCTTAAGGAGTTCACGGATGCGAGGTAGCAACTCAGCCCAGTCAGTCTCAGCTAATCCTGCGGTGGCTGGGCCATACTCAGCACTACCGGCTAGAGCCTTCTGAAGGAACCCAATATCACTCAGGCCGGCTGTGGGTTGCTTGGCTCCTTCTACCAAGGCACGGCGAAGCCCCTGGGGATTCCCGTGGAATTCACTCAGTAAGCTACTGGTGTAGGGATTTATTGCTGCACCCCCCTCAACAGGTAAACCCAGGAACCGTCGGATTGCATTTTGGGTTTCCGTCTGATGTGATGGCATTTGCTGGGCTCTGTTCCACCGACTCTCTAGGGCTAAGCCACCCCTTGGAAACAATCCGCTTCTATAGATAGATTCCATAGGCGGAGTAGGGACACCCCCCCTCCCCGAAAATCCATAGCGACCAAAAATATTTGGCTCTTCTATAATCCCCAGGCGGTAGAGCCTCTGGGCAGCAGCCCGAAGAGCATCCCTAAGAGTTTGCCTTGCTGCCAATGTTCCAGCCTGTATCCCTACAGGAGCAGGCCCACCCATGACAGCCGATTCAGGCCCACCTAACCATTTCAGGAGGCCGCTATATTCTTTAGTTGGTTCAGGGATGGTAAATGCTGGCATGGGCTACAGCCCTAAAATCTGGCGGTACCTTGCCCGTCTTTCAGCATCCCACTGCCTCAGGGCAGCCAATACCTCAGAGAGGCCCCCAGTATCTAGCTCAGGAAGCTGGGAGAGGGTGGTATCCTGGGCGGGTTCACTCCTATCCAGCTTCCCCAGTCCCTGGAGGCCACCACCCAGTGCTTTCAATAGGCCACTCCAGTTAAAGGAACTTGGTTGGAACCCTATGCCAGGGAAGCGCTGTCCTATGGTAGGAGCAGTACCACCACGAGTAAAACGTGAGTAGTCAATGGGGGCCTGAAGCTGGTTCCCAAGCCCAAACCGTGAGTAATCAATAGCCATTTAAGCCTCTCTTAACTCGTTATTGGTAACTTGACCCTAAGCAGAAAATTATCTTCGCCTACCAGGGTAGGTTCCCACTTGCCCATACGGAGGACTCGGCCAGTATCGGGGTTATCCTGGGTAATAAGCTGGCCGTAACGTACCGCCAGTCGTTTCTCAACCTGGGCAGCATTGCCAGGGTCATCGGCAATGCCACTCCTACAGGTATCCAGGAATGCATACCAGACAAAGACCATGTGAAAGATGTCAGGGATGACACCAGAACCAGGGGTATCGGCATCGGCACTCATGTCTGCGAAGGTTCGCCACCCCTTGAGGCGTACCGTAAACTTGCTGTCGGGGATGGGATAGAGACGTACCTGGACAAGGCCAGAAGCATTGCGCCCAAAGAAGAGAACAACATGGGGAGACCCATCCGAGGTAGGGTCAGGCTGCCACTCATCCATGACGGTATCTTCCCCTATGGGAATATACAGCGGTGAGGTAAACTGCCGTACTGACCTTATGGCGTCAACATCGCTACCCAGGTTATAGATGTCCTGAACAATTTCGTAGGTAGAGCCAGCGGCTGCCGAGCTATCATGGGCTGAGGATAGGGTTAGCTGGGTAGCAGAATCTACGGTGGAGACGAAGTAGTAGTTGTTTGCATTGGTAATGCGGAACCGTGCCAAGGCAGCCGTTACGTTGCTACTGCTCCAGGAGGTACCACTTCCAGTTACGATAGTTGGAGTACCGGCGTCTATCGTTACTGTGCCTGTACTGTAGGGAGCAACGGTCTGGAATGACCACTCCTTCTCCCGGCAGCGCCAGTAACGAGCCTGCATGATGTCCCGCATGGCCTCATTGACCATCCATTTGAACTTTGCCGCAAGGCCAGTTGCTGAGACCAGGGTAGAGACCCGGGACTGCTCAAATAGGTCGAGGCAGCGGTTAACAAGTTCCAGATAATTGGCCATCGTTTCCCTATCCTGGCTGTTTAGCGGTAAAGACAGCGGTAACAGTCAAGCCTGACCCGCCTGCCCCACCTGAGAAGTTCGGGCGGTAGTAGATGGTTGATTCCTGGACAGCCTCCAACCCGTTAGCTACCTTGGAGATGGCGGTACCCTGGGGGTCAGATAGGGTATAGAAGGTAGTATTATCATTCGACCCCTCGAACGTCAGGGTAGAAGTGCCCCAGGCAGTAGCCACGTAGGAGACGGTGACGATGCGGAAGAAGGCTAGATTAACGAAAGCAGCCCCAGTATCACCAGTTGCCAGGCCGCTCCAGGTTACAACTATATTGCCGCCGGTGACAGCGGTACCAAATACTATCGTAGCCACGGGTTGCCTCCTATCCTGGTTGGCGGGCGGTGAATGCTAAGACCACGCTGAGGGCTGAGCCTGTACCAGCACCGAAGCTAGGACGGTAGTACAGGGGAGCTTCCAGGATGACCTCCAGGCCATTGGCTATCTTCGACAGGGCATTCCCCTGGGGGTCGGCCAGGGTATAGTAGTTAGTGTCGTCATTGGAACCTTGGATAGTCAGCGTGGATGTTCCCCAGGTGCCAGTATCGTACTGGACGCTGGCCAGGCGAAAGAAGGCTGGGTTGGTATAGGCTGCCCCTACGTCCCCACCAGCCATAGCTGCCCAGGTTATCTGTAGGTTGCCGCCGATGAGGGCGTTGGTTGGTGTAATCGTTGCCATTTATAATCTCTTCCTTTGTATAAAGTAATCGCTGACAGCGACTGCCCCGCCGCCATAGGTAAGGGTAGCATCTGCCCCGGTTACGATGAAGGATGCAGACTCTGCATTCATCATACGGGCAGCCACTAGAGTTGCATCAGCTCCGGTAAACACGAAGCTTCCAGGCCCTGCATCCATCAGACGGGCAGCCAATAACCCAGCATCGGCTCCAGCAAGGGCGAAGCTTCCGGGCTCTGCATTCAGAACCCGACCAGCCACCAAGGTTGCAGCAAACCCAGTTAGCGCAAATGAACCCGGTTCGGCGTTTATTAGGCGGGTAGCTAACAAACCAGCATCGGCCCCGGTAAGCACAAAGCTCCCAGGTTCTGCATTCATGGCTCGGCCAGCCGCCAGAGTTGCGGCAACCCCGGTAAGGACAAAGTTACCCGGTTCTGCATTGATGACTCGACCAGCCGCCAGAACTCCATCAGCTCCGGTAAAGGTAAAGTTCCCTGGTTCTGCATTCATCAGGCGGGTAGCCAGCAGTCCAGCGGCAGCTCCGGTAAAGACAAAGCTGCCTGGCTCCGCATTGATGAAGAATCCCTTCTGCAGGGTTGCAGCAAAGCCAGTCAGGCTGAATGCAGCAGGCTCGGCATTGATAACCCTATCGCCTATCAAACCTGTAGCAAAACCAGTAAGGGCAAAGCTGCCTGGCTCGGCATTCAGGGAATAGGCTACTGCCGGGGTCAGCACCTGGGGGTGAGTCTCCCCGGTATTAAGCGGGATGACAGTACCATCCCCCAGTACCCTAAAGTAGTAAGTTGTATTGCTGCTGTAGTTCCCAGCTACTGGCTGGATGGCGATGTCCAGCTCGTTAGTCGTGCTGGCTGCGATACCAACTACGTTCGTTCCTGATTCGCAGTATTCATTCTTCGTGGTCGCATCGGTCAGCTTGTTAGTAGTTACGAGGTTCCCCTCGGTAGCCTGGCCATTGGCATAGTTCCAGTGGTTAGCAGCGCCAAAAGCTATGAAGGTGCTATCATCTGTGCTGTACTCTACAGAAATCGTAACAGAGCTATCGGCCTTCCCACCCGTCTCCGCAATGCAGACCCTGAGCCGGATGATGTTTTCGTTATCGAGGGTTGGCCGGGTATTCTCATTCGCTAAGGCCGCTGTCGGCTCGGCTCCATCATCCGCATACCATCGCCAGTTCTGCTGCTTAGGCGTATAAGTACCGCCACCGCCGCCAGCTATCGGCCAAACCCTAAATCTCCTCATAGCGAAATCCACATTCTTCAAGCCTGGGGTCGCCAAGGAGGGGATAGAGGACACAGCGCATAGGCTTGTCAAACTGAATAGCACAGGAGTATATAGGAACCCGTTTCATCTCATCTTCCCAAGAGTCAAGAACTAGGTGGGGACATCCTAGAATCTGGCAACACCTTCCGCAACGCCTACAAGCCCCCAGGAGTCTCCTGCCGTCAACCTCCAAGACACGTACATGACTGGGCTTGGAGATATCTATGATTGCCCTATCCACCCAGGGGTGCACCTTTTAGCCCAAACTTTGCAGCGTCAACCGTCAACTCAAAGTGCCGACAGCCGCAGACCCGGCATTTGCTAATGAGCAAATCAGGCCGCTCCTGATAGGCTTCCAGGTTAGCTGGGTCTTTGCAACAATCCTTGCGGAGGTCAGCCATCCTAAGCCACCGTTAGCAGGGTGCCAGTGGTCTCGGAGTTATTAAACTTCAGACTGAATGTCTCTCCCGCATTCAGCGTCAGTGCCGAGCCGTAATCCCACCAACCTACCAGCGGGTCAACGGGGGAGGTCTGGGTATCGTTGTAGGCCACTGGATACCGGAACGGGCCTATGGTGCCGCCGCTGGCCGTCCACACAATCTTCGTGCAGGTTACGGTTGCGGTGCCCGTTGCCTCCGCCAGGGTATTCTGAGCATCTTCCCCACCAGCGGTATAGCCGTTGCCAGCGCCAAGTTCCACCATGTCTGTCTTGATGGTATCGGTAGCCAGGGGAAGCTCGTTGGTCAGGAAAGCCTTTACGACATGACCAGCGGCGGTAAAGTCGTGCTTGCCCGTGCAGAGCTGCTCGACAAAATCCTGAAACTTATTGTATACAGCCATTTAGGTCTCCACAATGACGGCTTGATTGATCGTCTGTCTTGGCTACTTTACTGGTAATATATGCCATAAGATAACCCTAAGAACCATGTAAGCATGGCAATTACCCGTCGCTTTACACACCAACTGCCATCTGTTCCGCCGCCCCTGGGCCAAGTGACATTGCCCCAGTATCCCTGCCCCCACTGAGAAACAGTTTGAGAATCCATTGTTATTCCTCCGGCGTAAACTCAACAGTTATACGGAACTTCCCTGGCCGCTGCTCCATAGCTGGATCAAACCAGCCTGTAGAACAGGTATAGGTAGCCGTGGCAGGGTCAAAGATGTTGTAGTCGTATATTGCCCTGAGTAGAACCCCGTTTATTTCGGTTACTTTAGTTAGGGACTCCTTACCAGGAACCGCGGAAACTTCAGCCTCATCATTGGAAACTCCAGCCACATCATTCAGTTGAAAGGCTAATTTCCCCATATTACTTCCCTTCCCCTCCCCGATAAACAGTTGGCCCCGCTCCTACTATGGAAGCCCAGGTCTTATAGATGCTTGCCTCAATATCGTGAGTTGGCTTCCAACCTGTTAGCTCCCGGGCCAAGGCATACGACCCTCTTAGATGTTTCACGTGGCCTTCTCGCTCGTCAGTATGGCTAACAAAGGTAGTTACTGAGGCTGTTCGGCGCAGGCCAAAGCCAAACCTAGAGGCTATTTCTGCCACCATGTAGGCCAAGTCCCTAATTTGATAGCTAATGCCGCTTGCTAGATTGACAACTGTTCCAAGTGGTAGCTCAGTAGCAAGCCAGAGTCCCCTGGTCACATCATCAACATAGACCCAGTCCCTGGTCGAGCAGCCATCGCCATAGAGGGTCATAGAACCAGCCTGCATTACCTGGTTAATGAATTTAGGCACAACTTTCCGAATATCTTGCCCTGGGCCAATGTTGTTAAAGGGACGAACAATAACGATAGGGAGACCGTATGTCTGGTAGAAGGCATAACACATCCTGTCCTGAGCAACCTTGGTAGCGGCATAGGGAGAATGGGGACGTATTGGGTAGTCCTCAGCCTGCCTGAACCCTTGACGGTACTCTTCCTCAGTCATAGAGCCATAGACTTCAGAGGAGCTGACCTGGACGAACTTCTTGGTCTTGTGGCACCGAAGGGCCTCCAGGAAGTTAAGGGTTCCACCGACATTGGTCTGATAGAAAACTCCTGGGTCAGCAATGGAGGTATCAACATGCGTCAGGGCTGCTAGGTGGATAATGGTATCAGCCCAGGAGACAGCCTCTTCGACCTGCTGTTTGTTGCGAACATCTTGGCCGTAGGCTAAGTCGAAACCACGTACTTCTATCTCTGGCTCCTCCAGGGTTAGGTAGCGGAAGAGACGGCTCCCAATAAAGCCAGCCATACCTGTAATCAGGAGCTTCATCTCTTTGGCCTCATCCAGACCACCATCTCCAAGCAGATGTTCCAGAGGTTGTCAATGGCCCAGCCCAGGAAGGGCCGAAGCGGGAAGCGGTTGGCCCAATCCTTGTCCTTGGCCAAGACATGGGCAACTATCTCTATGGCCCAGAACTTATCCCTGGTCATGAAGCCGGGACAGTGACTCCAGGTCTGGGGACTCCACTCCTGCAACCAGTAGAAAGCTTCTGGTGACCAGAGGCGCAGGTGGGTAGGGTCAGCCCAGGAATGTCTGTGCTGGACATGGGGCACTCGTGCTACCATAGAACCATGCGAATGCAGAACCCGCCATGCCTCGTCAAAGAAGCCCAGGGGATTGGATAAATGTTCTATGACATGGGAGACGTAGATGGCCTTGGCAGAGTCATTGGCAAAGGGCCACTTCTTCTGAGCATCGAAGACCCTATCTACCCCAGGGGCAGCAGCCACATCACAGTTTACGAAGTTAGGGAGGGGTCTCAAACCACAACCGATATTCAACGAAGCCAAGCCAGCAATTTCTGGACTAAAGACCATCGGAATCTGAACGATAGCGTTGGACGATATGACTACCTCGGCGGTACCAGGACGGACAAATAGGTCGAGTACATTAAGCAACTTTAGTAGCCACTACCCCAATCTCACCTATGAGGTGGGGTGCGTAGAGCGGGACTTTAGGTAAAAGCCACTTGCGCCACGGCCACCACCCCAGCAGCCACATGGCTTGCGGCTCCAAGAAGTACCAGAACTCCCTGAGCTTCCATGTCTTCTGGAAATGGCCATCAAACCCCTGGCCTGAGCTGCCCTGGAGGGCGTAGAAGGCAAAGGTCGAGTAGGCCCGCTTATGGACGAAGCTACCCCAAGCCCACTGGTTAGCGAAGTTCGGGAGACGCAAGGTCATGATACCTTTGGGGTGGAGGACTCTGTGGGCCTCGTTGAAGAAGCCATAGGTATCGTCTAAATGTTCCAGAAGATGGGAGGCATAAATGCAGCCAGCAGAGTTGTCCCCAAAGGGCCACTCCTTCTGGCAGTCAAAGGTAACATCAACACTGGGGCCAAGCCCAATGTCGCAGTTTACAAAGTCCTTGGCCCTAACCTGGCCACAGCCAATGTTTAGCTTCAGGGCAGGGGCATCAATGGCGTAGGGCACAGTGGCACAGGTTCCTTGCTGATAGTGGCGAATCAGGATAAAGTTATCACTCCATTGGCCATCAAGTTTCATGGCCTTTTTACATATCCCGGCAACCCAAAACAACTTCTCATATAGGGTGTTGCATCTGGTTTCTCTGCTGCCTCTCTCTGCAACCAGATATTTCCACGAGATGCACCCTCATTAAAAAGCTCTTTCGTAGTCATATTCTCAAAGTCATCTTTTAAATACGGATTCGCTTTGCTCATAAAGCCTCCTTTTTTGGTTGACACCGCTGTTTATACAGATTGCCGATGGAAGGCAAACCCAGATACCCAATCTCAGTATTGGCGTACTTCAAGGCAGTACCGTAACCCGCTTCCCAAACTTTTGTGCATCTCCAGTGCCAAGAAGAATTGAAACCAATTCTTTGCCAAAATCTGATTTTCCTGCCGCATCCACAGCAACGCCCAGTCATGTGGCCAGCTCCTCCACCATAGCAATTACCAATGCCATTTAAGTTTCACCGATATGCCTTCGGGCCGTCTCTATTACGTCCCTAACCTGCTTCGAGGTATAGGCAACCCAGACGGTATCAATAGGGAACGAATGCTTTTCGTACAGGTCAGAGAGCAAGAAGGTTGGCGTCTTAGCATGGCGGGCCAAGTGGAAGGGTAGGGACAAGGCAGTTATGACGATGCGGGCCTCTGCCAGGATACGAGCCAAGGTTGGGACTGTCGTAAGGCCCCGGAGGTCAGTACACCCTGGGAAGCTGCTGTCAGGCTTCAGTCCTACAATGATAACTGTAAACCATTGCTTCAACGCTTCTGCTATCTGCTGCCATACGGCTGTATCCACCATTGGCATAGTCTCAGCCTCCGGTGCCAAAATAGCGGTATTGGGCCGTAGCATCGGATGGTTGCCACCTTCCCTAATAATCTCATAACAATAGTGCCAGACCCTATGGGCAAAGAGACTTGGCAAGACATCCTTATCTTCTGGGCAGAGCTTTATACCAGCAACCTTAGCTACTAACTCCGTCCAGCAGCCGTCTTCATTAAGCCATTTCGGTCTGTGGCTGAGATTGATACCGTTAATGCCTTTAGGAAACTCAAACCAAGGTTCACAATTACATTCCCTGATGGCATAGGGATGCTCGTCATCAATCTGGACACTGGCGAAGTACGTCTGCTCCCAGAGGATGGGGACAAGCTGGTGGCAAAGGCCAGAGGTTATCAGATGGACAGGCCCATGCTTGTGGGAGAGTGCCTTCATGACAGGCAAGGCATAAATAAGGTCGCCCATCTTGCCGGGGTGGAAGATGTAGAAGCTATCCTTGGCAGCGTTTCCAAAGAGCTTAGGCATTTTAGGGCTGCTGGCCCAGGCAAAAGCCTCCACTATTTATCCCCCAGCCAGCCAGTACTGATGTACAGAAGGTAGCCCTTAATCCAATCCAGGTTACGTGTTGCCTCATCAATTAGCTTACACAAGCCATACAACCTGTCATACCGCTCATCACTCATTCTGGCACCTCCCCGTCTTTTACCGCTCCCGGCCCTGCCTCTGTTATAATTCCGCCAGTTACCCTGAAATCGGGCGCCATGACTTTCTTGCGGTAATCACTCAGGCTGATAACAGAATCCTGTACCTGGGCACAATGGATTGAGCTATCAACCCAGACCTCGAAGCCAGCATCAACCACCTTGGAGTAGAAGAAGATATCCTGGCCATAGCCATACATTTTGCTATCCTCCTTGCGGTACCCCTCCTTCAAATCAAACCAAGGCGGCGGAATAGTCTCGAAGACCTTGCGTTTCATAAGGACACAACCCATACCTGGGCAATGAACCTTGAAAAAGCTGTCTTCAGGGAATATGGAGATAGGGATAGCCGATGCAATGCCCGTAAAGACACTGGCCCCACCCTTCATGTAGAGACAGGGCTGGCCTGCGCCATTGCGAAGGAAATAGACACCAGAACAGATATCCTTCCCATGCTCCATGAGCTTCACCACGGCATAGAAAGGCATCAGCATATCCGATTCAGTCCAGAAGATATGGGTACAGTCCGAATCCAGGAGTTCCCTAACTGTAGTGTTGCAGGCTGAATGGAGATACATCCTGTCGCTGGCTCCTATAATTGGTACCTTCCCAATCTTGTTCAGTGTTAGGTACCTGCTGGTATAGGCAGCCAGGGCCAAGTGGTTAGCATAAACTTGGGGGTAGATAGGGCCATAGGCTGGCATAGCAAAGGCAACCCTGGCCTCACCATCAACATGGAAGTTCCGTGGAGCAGCCCATACAATAGGGTCAGGCATTAGCAACCCCTGTCCCAGCCTTCTTCCCAACCTTCTTTCCAACCTTCTTTCCAACCTTCTTCCCAGCCTTCTTCCCAGCCTTCTTCCCAGCCTTAGCTTTCCTGCTAAGGCGAAGAATTTTTATATTCTCCGCTTCCGGCATATCCGCTATCGTGTTACCCCTGATATTTCTAAGGACAAGCCTGGGTAAGAAGAGAACCTTTAGCTCCTCAAAGAACCTTAGCGAATAGGCTTGCACTACCTCCCTCCCACCACAGGGACACATGAAGCCAGCCCTTATATGCTTGTGTGTTACCAACCCCCTACAAGCCCGGCAGCGATAGAAGGGGCACTGGTAAACCTCATAGTCGCCATAGAGCTTCCTAACCCGTTTGTCTGACCACCCGTAGATATGTTCCCGGAATCCCATTACTTATTTTCCCCTCCTAGACATTTACAATAGTCAGCCGTTTTGGCGATTTCGGTATTGTTTGTCCACCTAATCCGGCGACACTCTTTACAAATGTGGAATGTACCGCACCCAGAGATTTTAGAGAGAAAGTAGCCACTTTCTTTCTCAGGAATTGGCGGAAAAACATACATCAAGACCGCAAACACGCAGTCTCTACAGATGTTAGGAGACGAACCATCTCCCAACACATTTCGTACAGGGCGGTACACCATAAATGGTTGCCTTCACCTCTTAAAATGCCTCATTTCTTGCTGGTGGCACCCAGCGCATTTCCAGGTATCAGGATAGACCTTTGCAGGCTCAATGTTGGTAGCCGTACAGTGGAAGCGTATATCATAATCGGTCATGACACCCTTGCACTTCCAACACTTAGGTTCGTAAGACCCATAACTATGGCTGGATTCAACAAGCATTGTCCCTCCCTGGGGAGCCCGGAAATGAAGCTGCGGCAGGGTGCCGGGAAATCACCTTTTCGTGGCTAGCGCACTAGCCGCAGCTTAGACTGGAAGCATAAACCTTCACATACCTCTTATGAATATCTTTCTCGACAAAGTTGCCGAGGCAGCGCTAGAGGCTATGGAGGCCAGCAATACACCATAGATAGGCTGCAAGGTCACAGCGGCGTTGGAGGCCGTGGTGGTGGCGATGCTGTCGAAGTAGTTCTGGCCAGCAACGGGCACCAGAGGTTCGCCAGCCGCTACGGAGGTATCGGTCTGAAGCACTATGCTGGAGGCCCTATACCCATAGGACTGGGCCAGGGTATAGTTACCAGTAGCGGATGCCATAGAGACATCCAGTACCCCAGCAAAGCCCCAGAGCTTGCCGGTATCAGGCTGGATGACCTGGACACCATTGGCATCGGTTGTGGTTTCCCAAATGACAACGGCATTAGCGGGCAGGGTTGCCGCCTCGCCATTGTCCACCATGATGAAGACCCTTTCGGGGTCGGTTCTATTTACGTGCTGAATAAGCATGTTCTATCCTTACTCCCCTAGTATCAGGCAGAGGGGCAGGCGGGGACGGAACCTGCCCGGCCTGTGACTTTCAGCGACCCAATGCGAAGAAGCGCCCAGAGAAGCCCTTAGTATCGTCAACGGTTCCAGTAATGGTTCCGCCAGAGACTGACAGCTTAGGCTGCTGGGCACCTACTGCACCCTGGGCTAGCGTCAGGCCATAGTCATAGATGTAGTTAAGCCCGGTGGCAATAGTAATTGTCGAATCCTTATCGGCGGTAGTAAAGGAGCCCATTGACTTCCTCATATCACCAAGGACAGTGATCTTGTCTATTGTGACTGTCGTGGCCATTTGGATTCCCTCCTCTAGGCTACGAAGCCAGTGATTTTGCCATTGCCCCGACGGTGAGGCGTTGTCATCTCGCAGGAAGCCTCCACCAGAGCAACCTTGGCGTTCTGGCCGTCAGAGATGGAACTCTCAAAGGGTGTTACCTTGAAGAGCTTGTTTCTCAAGACGGTCAGGCGCAGGCTCTGGGCGTTGACCATAAACATGTGGTTATTGGTCTCGTCCTTGTCGAAGATGACGGGGACAGTGTGGAAGACTGCATTGGTAAATGCAGGGTCAGCCCCAATCATGGCATCGTTACGGGGAATGAAACGGGTCTGGTTGAATAGACGGGCTTCGTACCAGGTATAGACTGAAGGGCTGGTTACGATTATCTCTGGCGTAGAGCCTATGGCTGCCAGGTCAACCCACAGCTTCCTCATCTCCTCGATGCCGTTAGCGGCAAAGGAAGTAGGACTTGCTGCATTCTCATCGGCTGCCCACCAGGTAAAGGTTGCCGCAGCCAGACCACCAGCAGTGCCTGCACTATCCACTATGTTGCCCATGCCATTCAGGGCCGTTCCACCATCGCCATTAGTCCCGAAGGCATCGCCGTTAAAGAGGTCACGGAGAGCCATCGTGGACTGCTTGATCTTGAACTCAAGCAAATTAACAACCTGGGCATCACCGGAGTTCCTGTCCAACTCTTCCTGAAAGACTACAATGCTATCACTGTAGTACTTCCAGTTGAAGCGGCCCAGGGTAGCTCCATCTTTTGGGGTTGTCAGCGTCTGGGCAGTATAGGCTCTGGAAGCAGCAGTGCCACCTAACCCATACCATACCCGAACCTCGATTGACTCCCCGCCCTCACGGTTGTCATAAGCATCACTACCCTTTACACCCCTAAGTAGGTTGGAGACCCGTCCCCCAGTAAGCCAGCTGGTAAAGGCGTACTGGTCGGTTATCTGGTCAACAATCTTCCTTTCTAGGGCACCCAGGGTAGTAGTTAGTAATACATCCCAAGTACGGGTTTCTGCGTACCCGGCCATATGATATTCCTCCTAAAGGCTGGTACCGGTAAGGCTACCAGCCATGTTTCTTCTTGGCAAATTCAAACGCAGCCTTCACGCTGTCAATGACAGGCATACCCTCAGCGGAAGGAGGCGTTGTAGGTGTAGCCGTTGCCATTGCTTTGGCCTTGGCTACCTTCCTACCTACAATACGTTCAGCAACTTTCTCCAGGGCATCTTCCGACTCAGTGATGGCATCAAGATAGAGACGCCGAATGAGACGGTAGGAGGGAAAAAGATTAGCCTCTGGCGGAATCTCCCCAGATTTGATGCCTTCCTCCAAGAAACGCTGCATTGTTTCCCGAACGGGCTTCGTACTGGGGTCAGCCAAGTTAACCTCAAATTCCTTCTCCAAGCGAACCAAGTTGTCCCTAACCGTGATGGCAGATTCTTTTTGGAGCCGTATCTCCTCTGCCTGCTTGAGGGGCTTCAGCTTCTCTTCAAGAATCCGTTCAACAATCTTGGCTAGGTATTCCTCAGCTGCCTTCTGTTCTGGAGTAAGTTGGGCTTCAGGCTTTGCTGGCTCTTCAATCTTTGCCAGAGCTGCCTGAACCCGTTCATCTGCTACTAGGCTCTGAAGGAGAGACTCGTTCTCCAGAAGCGACTCTAGGCCCCCGTGTTCATCCACCTGGGCCTTCAGCTTGTCGTACTGACTCTGGTAGAAACGCTCTTCCTG
>ERZ1292632.2388-Hain-H43-01um-R2-2388-length-15748-cov-5_pt1 | contig 15748 bp, 31 predicted proteins | sample MGYA00564407_ERZ1292632 | MGnify/ENA primary metagenome ERZ1292632 (study PRJEB36523, sample SAMEA6512637) | groundwater metagenome | collected 2019-01-08 | study: AquaDiva: Metagenomics assemblies of 32 groundwater samples | reverse complement strand
ATAGTTGCGGTCGCAACGGAAACAATTAGTGTTTGCGTGGTGTAAGTACGTACCCGGAGGTAGCGTTCTTTGCTACCGGAGGGTACGTACTTAGATCCTACTAAGTGGTTCTTTCTCTTTCCACATGGGTTTTAAGTACTAGGTTCTTTATAGAAGGTTCTTTCTTTTTCCTTTGGGTTTTATCTTTAGGTTCTGGTTCTAGGTTCTATCTCTTGAACTTGCAGGTCCTTATGAAGAAGGAGAGGATAGGACCTTAGAAGAGAAGAAGATCCTTAACGCGCGCGTAGCAACGTTCTTGCCACCCCGGACTGGTGAGGGACCGTCCGCAGGCGGATTCAACTGACGCGAATTAAGTTTCAGCGATTGACAGGAGCGTCGCTGTCTGCCAATCCTGAGTCGGGGTCGCGTGTCCACCTGGCGCACCAGAATTCGGACGTGGGACGCAAGCCGAATGTGCTGACGCCGGCCTCGCAGTTTGGATACTCCCAGTGTTTACACGTCAGGCACTCCCTGCGAGAGAAGTCGTGTTCGTGCTCGTCCAGTGCGAGATATGCGTTTTTGGCAGACTGTATCACCTGTTCGTCCGTAACAGCACCGAGCTGGTGAATAATGTACTCAAGCGCCCTTCTCACCTCTTGGAGCCGGAGCCCAACGTCCACGGGCCTTCCTCCCTCTTACGCGAATTCGGTGCGCGTTGTTGACAAGCGCCGTGCGCGGCGGTCATTGTGGGGCAATCTTCCATGTGTTGCATACCCAGTCTGGGGTGATGATAATAAAGCATGGTTCGGCCCGGTGTGTGTCGATTGTCAGGATGCCCCTGTCCGGGTGGTTGCGGCACCCGAGGCACGTCACGTCGTTCGGATATTGGCATTCGGGAAACGACATGTCACAGTGCGGGATGGTATCACATGATGCGCCACAAACCATGTGTGCGCCACGGTCCTGGATGTGGCAGACACCGCCCCACGCCCAGAGAGACGGGCCTCCGCATCCGTGTAGAATATCCCTCCAAAGGAGGGGAGTATTCATTGGTTACTCCTCATCTTGGGTCAATTATTGGCCATAGTGACTGTGTGGTCGAGCAGTCTCAGCAACTGGCTGGCTATCGTATTCTCCAGGTCCACCTCTAGCCGTTCGACAGCCAAGGCCAGGATTGCCACGTTGGGCTCAAAGCCAAGCTCAATCTCCGCAACCCCTCCTGTCTCAAAAGAGGTGTCGTGAACAAACACGCAACGGATCTCCCAGTCGTCCAGACGGAGGTATTTCTGCCAGGTGTCAACGAGGCGGCGTGCCGTGTCGTTGCGGTCCTTTTGGGTTGGCGTTCTGGGGTGCTCGGTAACTACCCACTCAGTCACGGGGCATCCCCCTTCTGGCCAGTGGTGTCTGTGCCGGCATACTTCTTCTGCAGTCGGGCCAGTTCTTTCATGTCGCGACTGCGCCTATTCTCTTCCTGCTTCTTTCTGGCAGCAGATGTGTTGTCTCTGTTTTTCTTCTCATTCTCATCCCTGGCGTGCCTCTCTTGTTCCGTCTCGGCCCTGTATCCGACAATGAGAAGACTCTTGCCACCATAGCCATCGTATTCCCACCTCGTGCGAAAGCCCTCGAAGCCGGGAAACTGCTCCGAGAGTGTTTCGTGTGTCGGCAGGTCTGCCACGTCGCCCGCCGGGTCGAAGTCTTTACATAGAGGCTGTTCTACTTCTGCGACTGCATCACGGCCTTTTATTGCTTGGGTGCGCCATGATACAATGGTTGGCCTGCATTTGGTGCTAATCACAGTGTAATCAGCCACCCATAACCCCTCTCTACTGCAACGTTTTGGCCACAGACAACCCGGCCACCGCACTATCACGCGGTACCCGTATCAAAGCCGTCTTCCACGACACCTATCTTCTCTAGACACGCCGCACAGGTAAACTGAAGTGGGCCGCCGGTTGGTTTATTGCACACCCCGCACCGGTTGTCGTCAAAGCATTCAAGAGATAGTTCTCCGGTCACACTGTCGGCGTTTTCCACCAGCTCGGGAATGCCTGATACTTGCGCAACCTTATGGTACTCATCGTCTTCGTAGATATTGACCTCAATAGCCTGATTGCGAAGAATATCAACGACCGCGCTATAACGCGCCAGGGCCACCTGTTCGTCGGTAAACAGTTCTGCCAGGATTACCCAGCCAGAGTCATTCTGGTACCTAAGTTCCCACATTATTACTACCCCCGTAGGTTCTCACCACAACACCCCTTTCTCAATAAGCCCCTCGTTGACGCCATGGCCGGCAGTGAGCGGGTCGGGCACGCCGTCGGGTGTGAGCCTGCGCCAGACACAATTCGGGATCATGCGGTAGCTTCCTCCCATTCTGCAACACGCATTGCCCGACCCACGAAGGCCTCTTGGCCCATCCGTGTGATCTGGCCCTTTAGCCAACGCCTCCGGCCATCCAGGTATGCGCAGACCCTTGCTTGTGCATCGCTCTCGCTCAGATACAGGTATCGACAGTTGAGGTGAAAGTCGGGTCCCGCTGGTGGCACCCCAAACTCGTCTGCGGGCTGGTCGAGGGGATTCCAAACCCAGATGCCCGCCGCATAGGCACAACCCCCGCCCGACAACAGGATGCTGCCACACTCACAGGGGCACCGCGTGAGGTCGCAATACTCCGTTTCGGTCCGTGTGAGCCACCATCCGTATTCACCCGCCGGAATACGCCGGATCGGTCCGCCGTTGCGGACCCACTTCGGATAGGTCACAAACAGATCGTGCGACGTGTCTTTCGCATCGGCCAACTGGACTGCCTGCCAGAGTTTCACTGAGTAGCCTCCTCTGCGAACGTAAGTTGTCCGCCGTCTTTGCCCAGCTCCTTTAGCGCCGCACGGGCGCGCTTGCCTTTGTCCTGCGCCACGGGCGTTAGCGCGAAGGACATCAGGCTCGGCCGGTGCCAGTTCAGCGGGTCGGCGTACCGCCGGAGAGCAGCGAGCGCGCGGTCGAGTGGTGTTATGCCCATGCCCTGGCCTCTGCATTCCATTCACGCAAGACCTGGGCGATGACACCGCGTTGGATGGCTTCGTTCATGGCCTCGCGCGCCTTCATCTGTGCTTTTCCACGGTCGTCCTGTATGCGCCAGACAGTGGGTTCCGCCTCACAAGAGTCTTCCACTTGTGGTATCGGGCGCGTTTCTGTGTGGCCTACCACGAGGCCATACCAATATGCCCGGTTGTCGCGTTTTGGATCGCGGGGGAACCAAACCCCAGCCTGCCAGAGCCAGCGACAACCAAACTCATCGCTGATCAGGGTCACGGTAAGCAGGATATATGGCGAGCATTCGCTGTGTCCTGTGTGGTTGCGCGCCGTGTAGCATTCCTCACCGGGGGACTTCTTCCATCGCAGCGTCATTCCGCAGGCCCCCACTTCGCGAGCCGGAACGGCAGGTCCTCGGGTGTTGGCGGCGGCCTCACAATCTCGCCGTACCCCGGCGCCACATCCGCCGTTGACCAGCGGTGCTGCTTGCTGTAGTGGGTCACGCCCGCCGCACGGCACTCCGTGGCTAGGTCGTGCTGCCAGTCCTGGTCGCACGGTCGAGCGCCGGCGCCACCCTCACAGCCGTCGACCACCCATGAAATTCGGTCGAGCCACGGCTTCAGCGACACCTCGCCAAGTAAGGGCTCGGCCGAAACCCACAGGTTCGGCCACCCGCTTTCCAGGAGCAGCGGCACCCGCTCGTCGGCGGTCGCCTGGTCCTCGACGGAGACGCCCGCCCACACATTGCTCCCAATCTCTGAGAGACAGCACATTGTCTCGCGCATTCGTTCTGGCCTCTTGGTGAGAACAATGAACACGTGTTCCGGTGTGGCGCGCATTGTCTTGATGACCTCAAGCCGGAATGTGAGCGGCACCTCCTCGTGAAACAGGGCGCCCGCCGGCGCGACGAACACGACCGAGGGCTTCCTAGTGTGGGCTGGCTGGCTCAGGCGGTTAGGCCATAACTTGACCTCGGTGCCTCCCATCACCGGGAACCGCCGGAGCAGGGCCTGCGCCCAGCAGTTGCGGCAACCCTCAGAGCATGGCGTGCAGCCGGTCGTGATTGACCAGAGCCTGTCGGCGTACGGGATCTTCGTGTAGGGTAGTGACTTGTTCACGGCTTCGCCTCCCAGTCGGGGCAATAGCCCGCAGGGTCTTGACCGCTCTCACACTGTTCGTCCTGGAGCAGCCGGCACGTCTCGCACCGCATGTCGGCCGCCTCCCGCAACTCGCGCAGGAGCCGCTGCACGTTCTCGGGGGAGAGCAGACACGAACTGTCTATCACGCCGTCTCCGTCAGTGCGTCCGAACGCGGGGACGGCCAACTCCCCCTTGAAGAACTTGAGATTGTCTCCGCTCAATGCCCCACCTCCCTTTCGCCAAAGATCACCACACCGGCAAGCGCCAGGGCCACCACCTCAAGGCATAGCCCACACAATGTTTTGTCGGAATACGGCGGGTCTCTGTCCAGAAAGTAGTCGTCAACGGTGCGCCGTTCTTGTCCACAAGCAGACACCAGTGTCTCCCAGACACCCCCCTCACACTCGTCTGGCTCCTCGGCCCATAGGTGTACCGGCTCACCATATCCCTCCGGTCCGCCGTCGTGGTGCCATAGCACACACCACCGCGCGTCTCGGGGTATCGTGTTCTCGCTCAAGAGGGCTCCTTCCCATCTACCGCATGCGTTCTGATAAAGAAGGCGTCGCTGTGCCTGCCGTCCACAAAGTTGTTGTCAAAATCCGGTTTCCAGTCGGGCGCGGGCCTTGTGTGTTCTTCAGCGTCTAGCTCCTGTAACATTGCGGGCACCAGGACCTGCATGGCCTCTAAGGCACCGTCGCGAGTATTATCCTGTGCTACGCAGTGCACGGTCTCACACACACCCATCCAGTCGCCTGAGTCGCCGTCGTGCCACACGCGACAGAGGTAGTCTTCTACCCAGAATGTTTCCATTGAAGCGATCTTCACGGTTACGCCCCCCTACCGTCAACCCACAACGCGACGGCGCGCCCTAGCGCCCTCACACACCATACATTCAATGCCACACCGTCGCCGGCCTTGGCCTCGTTCAGAGACCGATAAAGGGTCTCAGGTATCCTAAGTTGCAGTGCTACGCGCGCCTCACCCTTGCCTTTTGTCTCTGTGTTCTTTGGTGCCGACATGGTTAGTCCTCCTCCGTCGTTGCCTCAACTAAGTTTTCTGTTGAATGTTCTGCATATCGCACATACCAGCGAAATGGGTCTGCCGGCCAGTCTTCGAGCCTTCGTTCAAGCTCGTGGCGCAGAGCACCTGGCGAAAGTATTGGAATGTCCCTGACAGACTCTAACCCGAGGTGAACAACGTATTCCGCATATCCACAGAGATCGCTGTCGTTGCTCTGACACGATGGTCCATAAGAGCACCAACAGCCCTGCATACTAGCCCAGAACTCCCTGGAACGTAAAACAGCAACCCGGTCACCCTCAACAATGTCGGCAAGGACAGAGCTTCGGCGATATAGACTGCCGGTACGGGAGAGGGGAATATTGAAGAGACGGCGAACAGATTCTCCGGCGATCCGCCTCAACCTCAACCAGGGTGTCCATCGAATGGCACCCGACAACTCTAGCGCCTTAGCGTGAAGCTCTTCGGTCGTCACCCAGGATCGCCTCCTCGTTACCATGGTCATATAGGTCCAGCGTTGTCTGCTTGCGTGTCCCAAGCACCCTCTGGATATTGCGCTTGGCCGCCCGGAAGTACGACTCCTTCAACTCGATACCAACACCCCGTCGCCCCCACCGAAGCGCCTCGTATACCTCGCTGCCAATACCAAGGAACGGCGTGAACACCACCTCGCCGGGGTTGCTGTACAGGCGCACACACCGCTCGGTAATATCGAGAGGAAGTGGGCAGACGTGTCGTTCGTCTTGCTCGGCGAGACCCTCTACCGCTTGAAGTGTATTGGTCTCACGCAGGCCATACCAAACAGGGTGTGCCCAAGTAACCCAGTCGTCTCGGGAAACGGGCGGGTCGTGCTCCTCTGGCAAAACAGGCACGGCGTTCTCACCAGGCTTGCGGAAGAAAAGCACGTTGTCGCCTAGCGCCATTGAAAGCCTGCACGAGTCCGACCGCATGGTCTTGAAGAGTAGGTTGTGCAACTTCAGGCGAACGGCCACCGCCTGCGGGTTCCGGTCAATCTTCACCTCGCCGTGGACGTGCCACCCGGCGTCTTCGTAGAGCTTCACAAGCGGTCCGCGGAAGTCTATGAATCCGTTATAGCCGTTGGAGGCAAGAGAGGCCATTAGCTGCTGAAAGTGGCAGCAGGTAAGCCTGCCGGGCTTAGTTGTTCGGAACAACTGTTCTGGAATAACGTGGAAGTGTTCCGCAAACCCGTCCATGTCGTGACAGTTGCCAATATCACGTGCCGACGGGGTATAGGTGTAGAGAGAAACGAACGGCGGCGAGTAGACCGATAGGTCGAAACACTCGTCCGGGAACCCGGCCATAACCTCGCACGAGTCGCCCATGTAAAGCGCATAGTCTTCGCCAACGTCCTGCTGAAGAAGTGGTACAGGCTCTGCGCCCACCCCGGTGATAAAGTGGGGTATCTCCATACTGGTACCTGCGTTGTACTCCTCGTGGCTCTGCACGCCCGCAATCTCCTCTCTCATAACCGCACCCATGTGCTGGATAGTGTCTTCCGCAGTCTGTCGTGCCCGGATTTCCTTCGCCTTGACGTTCTCGACAATGACGCGCTCAGCGTCACTCACCACGATATAGACATTGACCGCCGACTCCTGGCCGAAACGCCAACACCGACGTATACACTGGTAGTAGGCCTCGTAAGAGTCACCAATGCCAACGAAGACTTCCTGGTGGCAGTTCTGCAGGTTTACCCCGAACCCGTGAATACCGGGCTTGGTGATAAGGACGCTGGTTTTGCCGGCGGTGAAGTCCTCTATACACTGCGCCTTGTAGTCAGGCGTGTCTGACCCCTCACACAACACCGCGTCGGGCAATAACTTCTTTAGGAGTCGTCCCTCGTCATTCAAGCCGCACCACGCAACCCACTGGCCCCCAACGGCGATAAGCCCAGCCGCCGCCTCGACGCGCCGTTCAAGCGTGCCCCGCCGCACTGCACTGCGCCCGGTGATACCGCCTAAGTCGCCGCCAAAGCCGGGGAACAGTGTTCCCGGCACAAAGACACCCTCGGAGGAAACCACGGACTCCTCAATGTGCAGAGGCGGCAGAACGAACCCGTCGTCTTCGTGGCCAAGGTCAGATGGTAGCCGGACGAACATGCCCCAAGACGCCAACCACCGTCCGAATGCGTCGTGGGCGTGGCCCTTCAGCCGCCACCCCTCGCCGGACCCGCCACTGCGGTTATGCTCGTTTATGAAGAACTTGGCGAGCATTTCACCGCGCGACATAACCCCCAAGAACTCGGCGTGCTGAGCAAGTTCCGTTACGTCGTTCGGCGCCGGAGTAGCCGTGCAACACAGCCGCCACGGCGTATCGTGAAAGGCGGAGGTAAGCGACTTGCGCGTCTTGCCGTCGAGTGCTTTCAGGATAGAACTGTTGTGGACCCATATCCCAGAGACTGTGAAAGATGGATGGTTCTTGACTTGTATATCATAAAGAGCCACCGCGCCTCTGCCCCCGCTAACATGACGAAAGAACGGTGTTGTGTTGTGATAGACATCAGCAGAGGAGACAACGGCGTCTTCGTTGTTTGGTCCATGAGCGTTCTTTAGGATGCTACCAGGCTGAAGGACACGGGCTTCTGTGAGACCGTGTGTGGTGTAGAACGGGTGACTGAGGGAGCACAACCACCCCCGCCCATCCGCCGTCTTTATGCTAACAAGGGCAGCTCGCAGGCGTATTTTGGTTGCTACCACGGTGTCAACCCCCGTGCAGTTGAACACCTTATCGCCAACCCGCAGTGTTTCTATGGGTTTCGGGCCGTCGGGTGTATCCACCATCGTTCCCGCCACGAAGCACTCGTCCAAGACCACCGCCCCAAAGTCGTTCGCGTCGAAGTGGTCGAACATCTCGTAGTTTGTGACGTTGATGCCGTCCGACAGGTCGGACTTGTCGCGGGTCTCGTGAACCTCAATCCCGAGCTTCTCGCCCTCACGTCTGGTCTGGCGGGCAACGGCAAGCGGGGCCAGAATGAGCGACCTCTGGCCCGAGAGCCGCGCCCACTCCAACTGCATGAACGTCTTGCCCAGCCCACAGTCGGCGAAGATTGCGGCCCGCCCCTTGCGGAGCGCCCACCGAACCAGGTCCCGCTGAAACGGGAACAGGATTGGGTTGATGGCGTCGTCTGAGACACGCGAGCCGGTGTCGGGGTTGAAACGCGTCTTGCGCTGCAGAAGGTCATAGTACTCGCCCAGCGCCTCGGTGCGCGGGGCAACGGCAGAGACACTCAAAGGTTGTCCTCCTCGCGGTGCGTGTTGGCGGTGCGGGGCAACGGAACGTCCCCTCTCACAACCCATGATACCGGAAAACAGCGAAGATTGCAAGCGGGCAGGCTTGCTTTTCGCTCTTGGAAGTGGTATCATGGGATGTGGGAGTTGAACAGGGGCCGGCAAGCCGTCGGAGAGCACAAGCCTGTGGATGGAGAGTCGCAGCAAGGACGCCAGGAGAAGCAGGAAAGCTGTACCGTGAGGTGCGGCAGCCTTGCGCCCACGGGCGCGAGGGAGGCTGGAATTCTGCCATGCCAACTGCAATGCAGCCACGTGTTGGGCCAAGTGGCTGGTTGCGATGGCGCGAGAGGACGTGGGAAATGGCGTTCTGTGACCTGTGTCGTGCAGACTCGAATAAGACTGTGGAGATTGGGACCGACACAGGAGACTGGCTATTCTGCCAGACCTGTGCCGAGGATGTCCACACCGCCGTTGAAGAGGACAGGACCTGTCTAACCTGCATGTACTGGACTAGGGGCGTGTGCCGGAAAGACTTTATCCCAAACGACGTAAAACTGCCTGTCGGGTGGGCATGTAATCAGTGGGATTGGGCAGACGAGAGCGGGTCGGTGGTAGTGTGTGGCAGGGACTGGGATTATACCCTGACACCGGACAGAATGAGCGGTTATTGGTCGGCCACCATCTTCGACCTGGCGTGTGGCCGCATCCTGGCAAACGACAAGGACACGCTAATTGAGAGAGTGCGTCTCCACGTAGAACAGTGTCTGCTGAAAGCGTTTGACGAGAGCAGGCGGGGCACCGATGAAGAATAGTGCAAACTGGTTCCGCATTCGGCGGTGGCTGCGATGGAAGCCTAGCGTGGTCGTGGTGCGCGGCAGGGGGTTCAGGTACATTGCCGAGAGGGACCATGAGACCGGGGGGGTGGCATTCGTTCCTGCACTTCCTGGTTGCGGAACACAGGCGGAAACGGAAGGAGAACTGCGCGATATGGTAAAGGACGCGATAGAGTGTTGGTTGTCGGTAGACGAGAAGGAGAGGGAAAACAACATGAGCGTTAAGAGCGTGGGCACACTACTGGCTTGCGAAGAAGAGCGCATCAGAGCGCTGAGCAACTGCCTCGTTGGTATTCTGGTCGCTTGTGAGACAGGTTCTGGCGGGTGGGGTGATTTTGTAGAGGTTGTGGATTACACGTTCCTTACCGGGGACGTATACGACTTCCATGGCTCTCTTTCGGAAGACGGCATTGCGCAGGTTAGGAAGGCCATAGCGCACCTGCGCAAGGCAGTGAAGGTGTCTCTCTAGGGGGCGTCAGGTTTCGACGGGTCAGCATGACCGGACGCGGGTTCGATTCCCGCCGCCTCCACCAAAGAGAGAGGGATGCCGAATGAAGAAAGAAGACTGCGGACCTGCGGTATGTGCGATATGTAAGTGGTGTTTTGGCATCAGGCAATCCAGCCCCGACAGCAAACAGTATTTCGACTGGCTATGCGACAGCCCAGACGAACCCGGCAGGGTTGAAGACTACCTGCCGACAACGGGTGTCACGTATGTAACGCAGCCAAGGTGCCACATAATCAACGAAGACGGCAACTGCCCATACTTTGAGAAAGGTGAGTCGGTGGGTGTGATTGTTGACAAAAACCAGACACGGGTGCCAGGAGGGGTGGCGCGTCCACCGTTTGAGGGTGATGCGATAAACGAAATCCCGCCTCTGGGTGAAACGCTGCGCGGTGTGTGGACTTGGTGCGGCAACATGATACACCGGAGGCGATAGTATGCGGCATTACTATGCTTCCGAAAAGATACCGGGCGTTCTGTGGGCTATCCACCAATATCACCAATTCGATACGCGTCACGACAGGGATGATTGGGTCAGTTCTGGGCAACCGTGGTTTCGTAGGGAAAGAGCTACCAGAGCCGAGTTGTTGTTGGGGGCGGTGCTACGGGCCGGATATAGGCAAAGTTCCGCAACGCTAGAATATCGAACTACGCCTGTGCTTGAACTGAATAGCCGGTGGGGCACTGCGGCTAGGACGCTTGTGGTACACGAAGGCACAGACACGGGTGGAGGCGATTAGACGGTGGGACCTGCTTCTGCAAAAGCACTAGACCAGGCTCTCCAGGAGGCACTTGATTGGTATCCAGAAGACATCTGGTTGCCACCGAGAAGTGAGGTGCCACTCGACCATCTTATCGTTGATGCCCAGGCCGCCGCGTGGATGCGGAATATCCTGAATAGAGTGCGCGAGAGGGCCAGGGAGATAGACGAGGAGTCGGCAGGGTGAACCTCTATCTTGGCATAGACCTCGGTATTCACCTGGCGGCCACGGCTATTGACGATGTCCTTTGCTGTCGTTGGCAATACTACCAGAAGAGAACCAAGGAAGAGTCGCCGTGCGAGTCGTTGCGCCGATTGCTGGTTCGTGCCCAAGAGGAACTGTATCTTATGGGTGATCCCCGCGTTGAAGCAATGTCTAACGGGGTTGTGGTATGTGCCGAGCGTGCCTGGCTGAAACCATTGCCCGGCAAGAACCGTATAGATGCTCGGTCGTTGTTCGGCTTAGCAGAGCAATTAGGGTACCTGTGTTACTGGACCGAACAACTATATCGTGGTAGCACATACACGGTGGATGATTCGGCTGCCATGGCCAAGTCTACTGGTATTCATAAAGACTGCCGGGAAGAGGTTATGCCCACCAAGATTAACGGCATAGACCGAAAGAGGTTTCTGGGTCCGAAGGGCGGGAAAGAGGCACTTTCTCACGTGGCCGATTCGGAATATCTGGCTTTTGTAGCCCACAGGCAAGTAACGTGGGAACAGAAGATAGCGGGGGCGGTGATATGAGCAGGTGGGTGTGGCATTCCGATGGGTCGAACCCGCTCCTATCTAAGATAGACGGCGACCTAGAGGCTATTATCCGGCAGACGCGGAACGGAGAGGTGTTCTGGGAGATATTGAGGTATTATACCAGACCCGCTTCCGGGCAGGCGCGGTCTATAGAACTTGCCAAGCGTGCCGTCGCCAGGGCGATACGAAAAGAGAGGGGGCGCTGAACAGTGGACGCCTTTGGGTGTGTGAGCCTGGCCATAGAGCTTGACCCCTCCTGCAACAGACAAGCGCTCTATGGCAAGTGGTACGGTATGACGTTCGACTGTCGCGTGCGGCCCAGGCCGATTGGGCGGTGCGAGGCGTGGGGCAAAAGTGGGGTTATAGTGCGGGGCGAGATGGTATCAGTGCGACAGGATGGATATGACTGGAGATTTGTGGTTGTTGAAGACGTGACAGGCAGGGAGTGGGAGGCCACGATTAGCGATGGTGGGGTGCGAACAATGTTCTGGCGAGAGGAGGGGGCCGCTGCCGACAATCACGCGGCAAGAAAGGAGAGAGTCCTGCCGTGACACCGATTGACTTTCTGTTGGTTGCGTTGGTATTCTGGATTCTGTTCGCCTGGAGAGGAGGACACCCGTGGACGAGACCGTGAGCGAGAAGATGCCCGAACAACGACTGGCGTGGCTTGAGAAACAGATGGTGTGTCTTGGTAATGCGATTGAACACCTGGAGCAAGTAATGTCCAAGTGGTACGAAGAAGGCATGGCGAGTATCATTCCGGGCAAGTGGAGCGACAACTAGGGAGAGAGCAATGAACAGTGTATGTCTTGTTGGACGGCTTGGCCGAGACCCCAAGATGTCAACCTCGGCCAAAGGAACGGTGATATGCAAGACCTCGATTGCGGTGAAGCGTCGGTTCGCCAAGCCTGGCGATACCGACGTTGACTGGGTTGAACTGGTCATGTTTGGCAAGACGGCTGAGTTTGTAGAGAAGTATCTCGCCAAGGGTGCGCTGGTATCTATCGAGGGCAGGCTGCAGATTAGCGAGTGGACGACGGGGGACCAGAAGAAGTATATGGCGACCGTGGTGTGTGAGGATATACAGTCTCTGGTGAAGGCAAAGCCCGCCGAGGGGGCGGCACCCGCACCGGCTCCTGCCGCAAAGGCAGAGACGCCTGCCCCGGAAGATGACGTTGACTTCGACCCGTTCGGCGACGCGTAGGAGAATCCGATGGACCTGGAACCAGGACTATATGTCTTTGTTGGAGACCCGTTCAACGGGAGTGGTAAGGAACGGCGTTGTCTTGTGACTGTCTTTGCAAAAGAGCGACGTGGCGATTATGTAGGGATTGCCGTGTGGGAAGACCGTCTATCCGCCTGGATGCCATGGCCGTGGAATACGTGGTTTCCTCCCGAGTGGTTCGACGGGGTGTGGGCGCCTGTTTTGGTGGAGTCGTTATCATAGAGAGGGGTGTTGGGACCATGTTTGACACGTTCAAGATTACAGACGAACAGGCCACAGAGACTGCTTTCAAGTTCCTCGACCTGCTACTGTGTAGCGCCGGGCTAGACGATAGAGACATAGATGGATGTCTGGGCAGAATGAAGAAGGGGTTGTCTAGCGATAACCACGGTCCCCGCAACCACCTCTCCAAGAACATGATGGACGAGGCGAGAGAGGAAGTGCAGGACGTTATCAATCAAACTGCGCTCTGGCTGGCCAGCCTAGAACACGCAGGTGGTCTCTCTGGGGAGTCGCAGGTGATAGCCACGGAGATAGTGGACCACGCGGCTAAACTCCTCCAGGCCATTGACGAGGCGGCACTACAGGCCGAGGTTGACGGGGCGGTACGCGATGGCCGATGAAGAGCGAGGGGTCCGCCCAACAGTCTGTGTAGACTGGGACGGGGCCTGTGTCGAATATGGCGGCTGGCAGAACTACAAGCCAGGCAAGTACGGCAGGTGGCAAAGGGGTGCAGTAGAGGCGCTGAGGAGAATAGCGCGATGCTGTGACCTGGTGATCTTGACTGCTAGGCCCGAGCCCGAGTGGGACAAGATACGTCGGTGGTTGTGTGTGGCGGGCGTCAACGGGAGGGTGACGAACCTCAAACCTCCTGCCCTGGTGTATATTGACGACCGCGCTATTGGACACGACAACTGGTGGAAGACGGAAGACACACTGGCTGAGTTGCTTTGGTGGCCGGACGACGGATGGGCACAGGTGGACTTGTTTGGGGGAGAGGGGCCCCCGGAGTGGAAGGAATAGTTGGCGAAAAAGACGTTGTATGTATGTGATATGTGTGGTGTCGAGACGCGTGTTGGGGTGTCGGCCAACATGCTTAAGGGTCGAGTTGCACCTTCATACGACTGCGATAGCGGCGAACACACAGTCTGGAAGGACTTCTGTCCGAAGTGTGCTGCTTCTGTGATAGAGGTGGCTCTCGGGGCCATGAGTGACAACGAACTAAAGTGGCTCTGGCGGTGGATGGAGCAACGCAAGAAGACCGTATTAGAGAGGGGCGAATGTTGAACGTTCAATGCAATCGGGGTACGCTTGCAAGCGCACTGAAGACCGTGACGAGGGCCGTGGCGGGCAGAACAACCCTGCCCATCCTGAACAATGTGCTGGTTGTTGCAAGCAGCGAAGGACTCACGCTTACCGGGTACGATATGGAGATGGGCATTGAGCAGAAGATGCCGGCAACTGTTGTTCAAGAGGGGGCAATGACGCTTCCGGCACGCATGTTCGCGGAGATTGTGACCGCGCTTGACGCCGCCGAGGTTTCTATTACGGTGGACGAGAGAGCCCACGTCGTTATTCGGTGTGGCGGCGCTGAGTACGTGCTGAACGCTCTCCCGCCCGAGGAGTTTCCGACACTGCCACCCATGGAGTCGGTTGTATCGCTGACAGTTGGGCGGGAGGACCTTGTTGGGATGTTGGAGAAGACGGTCTTTGCGGTGGCAAAGGACGTATCCCGACCAGTGTTGCAGGGCGTTCTATTCTCCTTTGATTCTAGTAGTATGACCGCAGTTGCAACAGATATGCACCGTCTATCGTGGAGGACCTCTAGGCGGGACGAGGAGCTTATTGAGTCGGCGAGTCTTCTCTTGCCGGGCCATGCGTGTATTGCACTTGCCAGAGTGCTGTCTGCAAACAACGACGAGACTGTGGTCGTGGAGTTTGGCGAGAACCAGGTTGCGATGGTGTTGGGCCAAGCACGAGCACAGGTGCGATTGCTTGAAGGGGACTTCCCCAACTGGCAGCGTGTTGTACCCGATGGAACTGGCAAGACGACAGTTGTGGTCAACAGGGAGGAACTGGTTACCGGCATCAAGCGGTCTGCCATGGTTGCCCGCGAGGCGGCGAACAAGGTCATTGTGGACGTGGCGGCCATGGGATTGACGCTCAGCGCCGACAGCCACGAGGTGGGCACGGCGACCGTTAGTGTCATGGCGCAGGTGTCAGGCGAGCCCATGAAGGTAGGGTTCAACTCGACCTATTTTGCGGAAGGGCTTGCCGCAATGGACAGCGAAGACGTACAGTTAGTTGCAAATGGGTCGGAACTTCCTGTGCTGATTACACCCGTGGGCCAGGATAACTACAAATACGTGCTTATGCCGATGCAGACAGGATAGGAGAGAACTGTGACGCGCATACAGAAGCTACGGACTAAGCTCGCTTGGTGGGTATGGTTCTGGGCACTGCGGTTGACAGACTTCATTCAGGGACAGGCGGCAATGGACGCCGAGATGGACCACCTAATGAAACTCGGTAATAAGAAGTACGGGGGGTGTGAATGAAGGGGCCTACCGCGGAGAAGTTGTTGCGAGCCTGGCAGAAGAAGCTACACCTTGACGACTGGGATATAAGCGTAGTAACCGTAGAGGACAATACCCTTGAGACCGAGTGTGGTACAGCGATAGGACAGTGCTCCAGGGGACCAAGGGGCATGACCGCCGTTATTACTATGGCAGTCACAGATACAAGGGAGCGCGTCGAAAACACGATAGTTCACGAACTACTACATTGTCTCGTGGCTCCAATGGCAAGAGAGTCCGACCGCATGGCAGAATATATGCCAAGAGCTACGATGGATATATGCAGGGATAGGCTATGCGACTATGAAGAGAATGTAGTAGAGCGTATGGCCAGAGTAGTAATCGAACTGGAAGGGCGAGCGTCGGATGCCACGGGGCGTTATCGCAATCTGGTCGAAAGGTGAAGACAGACCGCTCGGTGTGGCCGAGGCATACGTCACGCGGGAACTGCCTGCACTTCGCCCGGTAGAGGTCATTGAGACTAGCGACGAGAACTGCATGGTTCGGGTGTCTGAGGTATTGGGCGATAAGAAGGATACCTGTCGCCATATAGTTATGGCCACCCTGGCAGAGATGGGCCACCCGGTAGAGGTCTGCATACACAGGCTAGACACTTTGGCCAGCATGGGCGGCACCGTGCATTCGGTGGCAGAGAACATTAACACCTACCGCCAGCCGTTCTTGGA
>ERZ1292632.2386-Hain-H43-01um-R2-2386-length-15759-cov-8_pt1 | contig 15759 bp, 23 predicted proteins | sample MGYA00564407_ERZ1292632 | MGnify/ENA primary metagenome ERZ1292632 (study PRJEB36523, sample SAMEA6512637) | groundwater metagenome | collected 2019-01-08 | study: AquaDiva: Metagenomics assemblies of 32 groundwater samples | reverse complement strand
TCCACGTCCAACTTCAAGAAGTCCACCGGCCCGACGGCATTTAACACACCACCCATCGGCACGGGCCTCGCACCAAGAAGTGTATGGGCAGTGGGTACGCCGTCCTCCGCCTGACCTTGACGGAACGGTGGAACGCGATGGAAGGCTTATAATGAGTAGTAGAGGCTAAGCCGAATACTAAAGGAAAGAGGAGACGACCATGGCCGAGCGGAACGAGACGACCTTGCCGAAGAAGGGGACGCAGAAGCAGTACGGGTCCAACAGGAAGGCCAAGTACAAGAGCCACCCGGCCATCTGCGTCCATAACAAGAACAAGAGGGTCATGAGGGCCTCGAACGGCAAGTTCCTGACGGCGGCGGCCCTCAATGCCCACCGGGAGAAGGTGGAGGCCGAGCGGAAGACGAAGAAGCCGGTCGTCGACCGTTCCAGGCGTCCGGGCAGCAGGGACCACCTGATCATCGGTCGGATTATCACGGGCGTGGTTTGAACGGGATAGGACTGATGTCTGACGATCAACAGACCTTCAAGCTGTTCCAGCCAGGCCGGCTGTGCCTGTTCGGGGAGCACAGCGACTGGGCGGCCGAGTATGGTCATCATCCTGGCTACTGCCTGGTGGTGGGGACGGATCATGGCCTGCGGGCGGAGGCTAGGCAGAATCCGAATAGGCTGCGGGTCTTCGCGTCGGTCCCTGGAGGGGACGGCCAGTTGAGCATCGACCTTCCCTGGGTCGACCCGGACGCTATGACGGCGGCGGCCAAGGATCAGGACGAGTTCTTCCGCTACGTGGTAGGCACGGCCCTGTCCGTCAAGAGGCTCTGTGGCAAGATCGCTGGTATCGACCTGTTCATCGACCAGGACCTGCCTCTGGGTAAGGGGGTCAGCAGTTCCGCCGCGGCCTGCGTCTTGACGGTGCGGGCGTTCGACGAGTTGTATAACCTGGGCCTGCTGCCCTTCGAGGTCAGGAAGATCGCCTATCAGGGGGAACGGCTGACCGGTAGCCAGTGCGGGCGGATGGACCAGGCGTGCATCTACGGGCGGACGCCAGTGCTGCTGTCGTTCGGGTCGGGCAGTAGCATGGATGTGGAACCAGTGTCTGTCCCTGAACCCATCTATATGTTCTTCGTGGACCTGGGCGGTCAGAAGGATACCAGGAAGATACTCGCGGACCTGCGACAGGCACACCACTACGGATCATCGACGGTGCGGGAGTACTTGGGGCCGGTTAACGAGCAGATGGTCAGGGACGCCTACTGGGCCTTGACGCACGGGGACGCCGAGGCGTTAGGGCGCTTCATGATCGACGCCCAGCAGGTCTTCGACCGCCTGGTTGCCCCCGCCTCGCCGCAGGAGCTGGCAAGCCCGCTGCTTCACCAGTTGCTCGACTGGCCGGGCATCCGGGAGCACATTCACGGCGGCAAAGGTGTCGGCAGCCAAGGCGACGGCACGGCCCAGTTCGTGGTGAGGTCGTCGTGGCACAGGGACCGGGCCATGAGCCTGATAGAGGACCTGAGGCCGGGGATGAAATGCTATCCTCTGACGATAGGAGGGTGAACGGAAGATGAGTTGTCCTAAGTGCGGCTGGAGGATGAGAAGCTTCAACTGCGGCACGATGGCTTTCGGGGAGAAGTGTGAGAACCCCGACTGTAGTTACGAGGCTCGGCCGACGAACCCCTACGATACGATCAAACGGCTCCACAAGACTATCAGGCGGCTAAGGAAAGAATTAAGGACCAAAGATGAGGTTTGATAAGGGACCACAACACTACGTCCTAGGTTTCTTGTTCAACACGAAGGATCAGACCGTGCTCCTTCGATGGAAGGACCGTCCAGACTGGCAGAAGGGCCGGCTGAACGGGGTAGGCGGCCACGTGGATCCGGATGATCACGGCCCCCACCAAGCGATGGAGAGAGAAGCTAGGGAGGAGCTGACCCATCCGCCGGACAACACTTGGGAGTATCGGGTCAGGTTCACCTGTCCAGGGGCGGTGGTCCACGTGTTCCGTTGCTTCTCGGACGTGCATACAGATTCTACGGACCCTGCAGAGCCGACCACCTACGTACCGCCCTACTGTCTGCCGTCGGCCTGCCTGTCGAACCTGTTCTGGCTGGTGCCGCTGATGTTGTCCGACCATCTGGGCCGGGTCCACGTCGAGCTGCCGGGCTTGGGCGACGTAGGCAGGCCTGGGTGGAAATAGGATGGCTGAGGGGAAGGAAGGCGATCGAAGATGAGCATGCCGACCGACACGGAGCTGTTGGACTGGTTGCAGGCGCAGCTGGACAGACGGAAGTACACAGGGGCCTGCGTGTTTCGTTGGTCCCGGAGCGGTCGTGGTTGGCGGCTCCACGAGACCAGCAGAGGAGAAGGTGTATCTAGCGTCCGCATGGCCATCTGCGACGCCTTGGAGGCTGAGCAGGCTGGAGGTACAGAAGGATGAAGCAGCGACAGGAAGGCCCTGGGGCCGTCACGGAGGAGGCCAAGGCGAAGATGATCGAGATCCTGTTCATACAGTACCTTCGTCCTAGCGGCATACCTAGGGCGGTGACCACCGTCGTGGCGGATGATCTCCTTGAGAAGCTGGACCAGATCAAGCGGTGCGGTCTTCGTCTTGCCGTGGAGCGGCTGAGCACCGGACAGGTCTCTCTGACCATAGAAGGGCCGCTGGGCGATGTGGGGTGCGAGCTAGCAGAGAATGGTCCTGAGGTTCGAGCGGCCGTGGATCGGTTGATCAGGGGGTTCGACCTGCGTAGGGTTATTTAGGTTTTGAATATATTATTTAGGAAAGCAAGATGGTCGATGATCTGACAGCGCCCGTGAGGGGTAAGGTTCAGCCGGTCCCGCAGAAGAGGCGGGTAAACGCACAGATGGTCAAGGAGATAGACTCCTGGGTGCGAGGCAAGGGCGTCAAGGGCATCGGGGCCTTGATCATGGAGTACGCGGAGGAGGAGCCGGAGTTCAAGGGCTGGCTGATGAGACAGCTGGTCCAGCAGCGGCTGACGGCCGACGTAGACCCGGTGTCCGAGAGCTTGGAGCGGGCTCGGATAGCGTCTGAGGCTGGGCAGTCGGAAGGTGGGGGCTCTGGGCATACCACGATCAACGTGGTGACGCCGGCCTTGCTGCCGAGCCCCGGTCTTCGCACGCCGCAGGCCATCGACGTGGTCAGCGAGACCGTCCAGCCGTCGCTACCATCAGACGTGAAGGTAGAGAGGGCCGAGGATGTCGAATATGAGGACTTGTAGGTCAGGATGGGTAGTTAGGTGTTTCTAAGAAGAAAATGCCCCTAGCGACCAGCTAGAGGCCTTGCCGAAGGTTATAATAGGGTATGGAGAATGACGGATCGGTAAACCAGGAGCGGTGGAGGAAGTGCCGGACGTAGACCTGACTCATTACAAGCCTAACCCGAAGCAGCTGGTCGCCCATGACAGCCGGGCGAAGTTCCTGTTGTACGGGGGTGCCGTCAGCGGGGGCAAGTCCGTGTTCTTGTGTATGGATGTGCTTCGTCGCTGCCTCGCCTGGAACCACAACGACGTGGGGATCTATCGGTGGGAGTACGCCAACTTCCGTCGCACGACCTTCCAGACCTTGGAGGAGTGGGTGCTTAGCCGGGATGGTTTGGTCAGCCAGCATAACGCCAACGAGCACTGGATCAAGCTGTTCAACGGTAGCCGTATCAGCTATGGCGGCCTCAAGCCTTCCGAGTCCGCGGCCGGGGACCTTCTGGCCGTGGCTAAGTCGCTGGAGCACTCCGCCATCTACATCGACGAGGTGACGGACCTGCCGGAGAAGCTGTTTGATTTCCTGCCCACCCGCGTGGGCCGGGTACTCTGTCAATGGGCCGAGACAGGTGAGTGGGAGAAGCCGAACGGCGTCATTCGTGCCACCTGTAACCCGGAGCTTGGGTGGGTGAAGACGCGGTGGATAGACCGTCCGAACCCAGGCTATGTGTTCGTCCGGGCGACGGTCGATGACAATGCAGCCAACGTGTCTGAGGACTACATCAGGACGCTGTATGCGAACAAGGACCCGGACTGGATCAGGAGGTACGCTCAGGGGGACTGGAGCGCCGCAGTAGATTTCGACGCCGTGTGCCCGGTGGAGTTCCTTATTAAGGCTACCACCAACCAGGCGGCGGACGACGGTGTGTGTGAGTTCGGTGTGGACGTGGGGGCGGAAGGTAACGACCTGAGCGTGATCGCTGCCCGGTTCGGTGGTCGCTGCGAGATACTCTGGGAAGGCAACACACCAGACACGATGGTGCTCAAGGGCAAGGTGAAAGCCTACAACGAACGGTACAGTCCTCGCGTGGTCAAAGTAGATACTGTGGGTGTAGGGAAGGGCGTGTACGATGCTTTAGCTCAGGATGGCGTGCCAGTCATGCCTATGGTCGGCGGGGCGAAGGCTGAGGACTCCAGCGGCAACTACCTCAACCAGCGGGCCGAGATATACTGGGGCTTCCGCAAGCTGCTCCAGGAGGGGCGGATCAGCCTGCCCAACATGCCGGAGCTGATCAACGAGCTGGGCGTCATCCGCTACTCTCAGTCGGCCTCCGGCCGCACCATCCAGATCGAGGGAAAGAAGGAGTTGAAGAAGAGGCTAGGCAGGAGCCCGGACAGGGCCGACGCCGTGGTGTACGCGTTCGCCTATGCTGACCCAGGGTTCCTGGCGGTGACTGCATGATGAACGGGTCGGAACAACCACCGAAGGAGATTCCAAGCGACATCGTCTGTTCCAAGGAGGAGGACTACGTGGCGAACATTCTGACCTATTGTAACGGTGGTTGGGGCACGCCGTTCTATCTGTTCATGGCCAACGGGTCTCTCGCCTTTCGGATGGTGGAGGCGAAGGCTTGAGGCCGAGGCATTGTAGGGATCGTCTGTTCGCCCAGTTTGAGTGGCTGGCGGTGAAGATCGCCGGCGACCTTTGGGCCAGGTGGGGTCTCGCCTTGGGGGAGCACGGGGTTAGCTGGGACGATCTGAGGCAGGAAGCGAGCATCGCCTTGCTGAAGACCGTCGAGATGCTGGACCTGAAGCGGGCGGTGCGGTTCCGCCGTGCCTACGTGTCGAAGTGCGTCAGGCTGAGGCTGACCAAGATCGTTCACGCCAGGGTTTACCCAAGGTTGGTCGAGGTTCAGGCCGATCTATCGTCAACTTCCCCAGAACCAGAGGTAAAATCCGAAGACTTCTTGCGGATCGGGATAACTTTAAGGGAGAAGGACGCGAGGTTCTGCGAGATGTTGCTAGCGGGCTTCAGCGTCCAGGATGCCCGGCGGGCCGTGGGATGGAACCGGGCTCAGTACGAGGTCGCGAAGGTTCGGCTGGCGGAGGCCCTGGGACATGGCAGAGCAGGTAAGCGTGAAGCAGATTGAGGGTCTCCTCCAGGCGTCTGAGGAGGCTGAGTTCCGGAAGAACGTGGACGACGTGACGCTGGTGAAGGCCAGCCAGGCCGCGGCCATCACGGTCGAGTGCTTGGCTCAGCCGCTGGACCAGCTGAGCCCGCCGGCTGACCGGACGGAATGGCTGGAGCTGTACAAGAAGCACGTCTGGGCGTACGCTGGGGTGTTCTCCATCGCTGCCACCATAGCCAAGCTGGGTCGCAAGGTGGTTAAATACGATCGCAAGACCCGTGAGCAGGAGGAGGACTGGGAGCACCCGCTGTTGTACCTGCTTGACTATCCCAATCCACAGACAACAGGCTATGACCTGACCGAGCGGACGGTCGTTCATCTGGAGTCGTGCGGCAACGCCTACCAGGAGATCGTCTACGAGGACCGTACCACCAAGGACACGTCCGCCAACCAGGTCGCCAAGGCGACGCGGGTGCCTTTGGAGCTGTGGAGCCTGCGGCCGGACTACGTGACGCCGCAGCCGAAGAAGGACGGCAGTGGTGTGGAGAAGTGGTGGTTCCAGGTCAAGAAGTACGCACGCCGCAGGAGCTTCGAGGTTGATCAGATACTTCCCTTCGCCTACACGGACCCGATGGATGAGCTGTTCGGCATGGGTAGTCTCCAGCCGGCCATCGACGACGTGAGGCAGGATAAGGCGATGGCGGCCTGGAACATGGACTTCTTCGACTCGTCCATGGTGCCGCAGGGCGTGTTCACGACGGACAAGGTGCTCCAGCCGTGGGAGGCCAAGGACGTGGCCGACCAGATCAGGGAGTTTCTGGTCGGCAAGGGCCGCAAGGTCCTCGTGCTCGGCAAGAACATGAAGTGGAGCATGGTCAGCACTAGCCCGAAGGACACGGAGTTCCTGGACGGTCGGAAAGAGAACCGGCAGGCTATCCTGGCCGCCTTGGGCGTGCCGCCGGTGAAGGTCGGGCTGCTGGAGCACGCCAAGTACGACAACTACCGGCTTCAGACGGAAGCCTTCCATCGTGACACGATCCTACCCAAGCTGAAGAAGCTAGAGGGAGCCTACAACCTGTACCTGCTCCCCAAGTACCCCGACCTAGTTCGCACGTCGAAGTCGGACCATCGGCTGGAGTTCGATGCAGAGGAGCTGCTGGCGGAGGACCAGGACAAGGTCGTGGACCGGGTGCTGAAGAAGTTCAGCCATGGCCTGCTCACTGTCAACCAGGCCCTGGAAGAGATGGGCGAGGAGACCGTGGAAGACGAGGCGGTCGGCGAGGTGCGAGTGATGGACAGCCGCCTGGTGCCGATCAGCGAGGCCGGCGGCGCGTTGCCGATGAACAGCCTGGAGCAGCAGGATGGCGAGCTGTTCAAGAGCATCCGCGACATGGAGGGCCGCGTGGCCGAGCTGGTCGAGGAACGGGTGCGTCACGCCCTGGAGGAGGCTGGCGTGGAGCTATGACAAGCGAAAAGAGAATCTCGGAGGCCGTGGCTATGGCTAACCTCAAGGCCCTGCTGGACAAGGTGGCCATGGAGCACGTGCCTAGGTTCATCGTCAGCGAGGACGACGCGGAACGGGGCGTGGTCGTTAACGCCGCCTGGTTCCGGCAGCTGGTGGAGAAGGCGGAGGAGTTCGACCGCATGGCCTCACAGCCGGCGTACGGCGTCCTTCGTAAGCAACTGGCGGATGCCAGAGGCCGGGCGTCGGCCTATGCTGACATGCTGGACAGGCAGGCTACTGACCTGCTGGCCAAGGCATGCCCTCGATGTAGAGAGGTCCTGGGGTCGGTGAAGGCACGGAAGGATCGGACCAGAGAGGTTTGGAGCCAGCTGAAGATATCGTTGTCCGAGGCGGCGGATGGCATGAACCCACCTGATCAGCAGGTCTTCGTCGGTGTGGCAGGAGTAGGTGGTGAAGATCAGTCTGACGAGGCCAGAGGCCAAGAGGATCGTTAGGTGGTTCCGCGGCCAGTTTGGTCTGATGGATTGGGCCGTCACTGTTCAGATACAGGACGATCCTCCGGACTGGCTGGACGCCGATCTGGTGTCGGATGGCACGGTGGCCGTGTGCAACCCGGAGTTGATCCACGAGCAGGCATCTATCTGGGTCAGCAACAGCAGGTGCCAGGCGGCGGACTCGTCCCCGGTGGCAGCCTTGATCCATGAACTGTTCCACACGCTCTTGACCAAGGCCGGGATCAAGGGCGACACGGCCGTGAGGGCCGAGACGGTGTGGAACAGGCTGGACCAGTCGCTGGAGCGGCTGTATTACGTGGACGTGCTTATTGGGATGGAGAAGCGGAAGAGGAGAACGGTAGATGGCCATAGGTAGCGTAGTAGGAAATGTGAACGTAAGCGTTAACGTGACGACGCATGCAGAGGTCTGTCCGTTGTGCCACGGGACTGGCCGGCTGGACACGCCGGAAGGTGGGACTAGGGCCTGCCATGGCTGTGAAGGGAAGGGCTGGGTGGTTGTCCCTGGCGTGGGAGTCGGGCAGCAGCCAGTCTACTACCCGGTGTATCAGCCGACGGTCGTTCCCTTCCCGTTCAACCCCTATCCATTTCCGGACTACAGGCCCGGTGAGATTATCGTGACCTGTAAGTGTAGTTCTCAGACGGTTGGGGATACTTGGAAGGATGTGTCTAGACCTCAATGACCTCCTGTTCCTGTCCAACCTGCAAGGCCTTGGGGAGGCGGAAGCTGTCCGGCCCCGCCCGTCTAATCTCTCAGGTCTACAATCGCAACGTCCTGACCGTCTACCGGGCCGTCAAGGCTTGGCTGGTCAGGTCTGCCAAGGTCATCGACCAGACGCTGAGGGTTGAGTGGCCTGGCGGGTTCGCCAAGTCCCAGCGTAACCCGTACGAGGCCGTGGACATCGTGCCCTGGGACAAGGTGGACGAGATGGGCCGGGCCACCATAGGGCCACATCAGGTGCGAATCTTCGGCCAGGCCATGGGACGGGCTGGGGAGCTGGCCAAGATCAAGACCCCGTGGAACTTAGCCAACCAGCGGGCCATCCAGTGGGCTGCTCTAAGGGGCGGGGAGAAGATCACGGCCGTGGCCGAGGAGACACGGGCGGCCCTGCGAGGTATCGTGGAGCGGGGGCTGAAAGAGGGTCTGAGCGTAGGCCAGCTAGCCCGCGAGATGCGGGATGTGCCGAGGTTCGGCCTGAACGATCGGCAGGCCGACGCTCTCCTGCGGTACAGCCGGAAGTTGGCTGCCGAGAAGCTGAAGATTGTGAACGCTCTGCGGGAAGCCGGGGGGAACGTCGGCGAGGCGGCCAGGCTGTTACGCGGTCACGTGTCCGAGAAGATCATCCGCAGCGTGGCCAAGGGCCAGTTCAACGTCACCAAGAAGACCGCCCAGGAGTATCAGCGGAAGCTGGCGTACCGGGCGGAGATGATCGCCAGGACCGAGACGGCTGCGGCGGTGTCGGCAGGGACGTTGGAGGGCTACGCGGCTGCACAGCTCCAGCATATACGGTTCGAGGCGGCCTTGGACGCCTGCGACATCTGCGCGGGCTACGACGGCAACACGTACACGCTGCTGGAGGGGGATGGGATGCTGCCTATCCACGTTTCGTGCAGGTGTACGTGGACTCCTGTGATGGGTGAACCTGGGCAGGTAGGGGCTACGGCCCAGACTGCCCAGGCGGCTCAGGCCGTCGAGGTCCCGTCGTTGGTCAACCTGCCGGTGGAGGTCCCGGCGGCCAGCGTCGCTTCTGCCGTCGCTGGGGTTGATGAACTCGTTGACGCTGGCTCCCTTTTGGATAATCTGTCGTACCGAGAGGCCACCAAGGAAGAGGCGGCTGCCTTGAAGAAGGCTTGGCGTAGCATCCCGAAAGAGTTGAAAGGCGACATCAAGCTGGGCGATGTCGAGCTAAGGATTCTCACGGAGACGGATCGTCGAGCTGTCCTGGCCTTGAATGACAACAAGCTATATGTTCAGGCGTCAGACCTCAAGGGGTCGATGTCGGCCGTGAAGCACGAGTTGTATCATGCTAGGGTGGCTAAGACCAGGATTGAAGAGTTAGGTGGGGCCGACAACGTCCTGGCTGACCTGCGAGCAAACAACGTCCCGTTGCCCTACCACGCCGCGGAGTTCTTAAGCAGGGGCAGTCCGGAAGGTGCCGTGGACGAGATGCTCACCATGCTGGCCGACAACTATCGGTACAAGCCGGGGATGAGCAAGACGGAGTTCAGCGACCTTCTTCGTAACGGCGGCCCTGCCCAAAGGGTTATGGTCCTGCGAAACGGCGTGGTAGACTATTGGACGAAGGCAGAGGCAGATCAGGTGACTGATCTGTTCTATCGGACGTTGAAGGAGTCGAAGCCCAAAGCCCCTCGTGTCCCTAAGGTCCTCAAGCCCAAGCCCATTAGCTCTCCCTTCTCCTCCGGGGAGATCACGAGCCACGCAGAGTTGGGCGGTGGGTGTAACTCCTCTATGAAGGTCCACATCGGTGGGGACGGGGACGGCGTGTACAAGCCGAAGAAGGGGGAAGTATCGCTTCGAGACACTATACCCAAAGGAACCTATTATAAGCGAGAGGTGGCAGCGTCCGTCCTGGACAAGGAGATGGGGCTTGGCCTGGTCCCTGAGACGCTGGTCAAGAAGGGCAAGGACGGCATCGGGTCCGTCCAGGCCTGGGTGGAGAACGCTAAGATAGGGGCGGATGTTGAGAGGGACCTGGTGGCTATCGCCGAGAGGGATAGGCTGACAGTGTTCGACCTTCTGATCGGGAACACGGACAGGCACCGCGGCAACTGGATGTTCAAGGACGGCAAGGTCGTGGCCATCGACAATGGTCTGGCCTTTCCTACGAACAGGGCTATAACGGCGAGTCAGGTTAGGTTATGTCTGCCTTTCTACTATGACGATGTTTCTGAGCGACTCGATCCGGAAATGTTGAGTAAGCTGAAGGTCTTGGTGGAAAGGAAAGAAGCCGTGGGCAAGAAGCTGTCGGAGTTCCTGTCCAAGGAAGAGGTTGACAGCCTGTTCCAGCGGGCCGAGCTTATAATAGAGAATAGCAGTAAGTTTCAAAGATTGGTCAGGAGTAAGTTGACGAGCGAAGGTCTGATAGGACTGAAGGGATTTTAACGTGAAACGGGTAGAGTTCTGGGAGACGACGGACGACGGGCAGCAGGTCGCGTTCACCGTGGCCCTGTCCAGCGGTAAGCTGGTCGTCCTGGGCAAAGGCAAAGCGTTGGCCGATAGCCTGGGCGTGCCCGACCAGCCGCAGATCGGTGAGGGCGGCGAGGTCGTCGAGCCGTCCGACCCGGAGAAGTACCTGGAGGCCTTGCGGTTCGCCTACTCCGGCTCTCGTCTGCGGGCCACGGGGGTGTTCGAGAGGTGATGAACATGCTCCATCGTAACGGCAAAATGCAGATGGGCCTGAATGGTTGTCAGGCCTGGCGCATCGACGTGGCCACCGAGACGTTCCCGGTCTATTACTCGGAGAGCCTGCCGGATGAGTTCTGGTGTGGCAAGGACGGGCATAAGCACAGGCACCGCTGGGCCAAGAAGGATGGCCGATGGTCCGTGACCGCGGCCAAGCGTCGGAAGGTCCGGTACTATGTGGAGGACGGTGACTTCATCTATGTGGACGAGTATCGCTGCGTCAAGTGTGGCGATAAGGTCGTGCCTAGGTTCCGGCTGGTAGATCGGTCCAAGATGATCCAAGGCTCGACATCGTGGGGCGGGGAGCTGCTAGTGGTCAAGTGTCGTCCCATTCGTTGCGGGGCTGAGATTGACCTTGGTCGGTACGTCAAGCACTTCCAGGGTCGAGCTTTCGTGACCAGCGTAGAGGGTGTGAAGCAAGGCGGGTATACGAGGCTGATCGTGAAGTTCCAAGGGAAGGGTACATTGTCCTATGTCGCCTGAGTTCCGCGGTGTCGGCGATCCTATGTCGTTGGTGCGTTATATCACTCGTAAGGCCCTTGGCTGGTGGGGTTCGTTGTTGAAGAATAGGTGGGCTGACGAGGTGGAGAGTGCGGCCGACCTGGCCGTGGCCAAGACCTTGATAGCCTACGGGGACGTGGCCTACACGGCCAAGGGGCAGATGTATGCCTACGGGCAGCTGATCGGTGATCTGATCCGGCTCGACTACCTGCCGAAGAGACACGGCGGCGGGTACTCCAGGGTGGACGTTCAGGGCGTGCCCGAGGCCGTGCTGGCCGGGTCTGGCAGGTGGGGCCTAGCTGCAGACGTGGGGCAGGACGATCCAAGTCTAGAAGAGGCCTGGGTGTGTGATGAGTTGTCCGTCCTGGGCGACAGGAACTCAGAGATAGCCTGGATGGTCTGGATCGACGGGGATGACTGCGTGACCGTTGGTAAGAGGTTCGGGCTGAGCAAGCAGCGGGTGAGCCAGATACTACAGGCGGCCAAGGACACCATCGGCCGCCGGCTGAAGAGGAGAACGATATGAACCTTGAGGAAGTGGACGAGACGACGATAGGCAGGCTGACCGACGCGGAACTGAGGGACCTGCGAGGGCGTGCCGTGCAGCTGTGGGAGAGGACGGAGGCTGGCCGCGAGTCCGTCAGGAAGAGGACGATCGGCGTGAATACCCCGATCGATCGGGATAAGTTCACGCGGGCTTATTTGGCCATCACGGCCGAGATGAGCAAGAGGGCGCTGCCGGTGCACGTCACCCCGCTGGACCAGGCGTTGACCAAGCGTCTGGTTCGTGGGGTTGACGTCTCGGAGCTGCCGCCGATCATGCTGAGGCCCGCCGCTGTCTGCCTGGTCGGGGCGTTCGTCCAGGACCCCAAGCGCTCGCCGGTCGTGGAGGTCTGGCTGGACGATGACGACTACCCAAGGGACCTGGAGAAGCGGCTGGTGGAGGCGCTGCTGGACCAGACGGGCAAGGACGCGGCCGTGGTGTCAGAGGCCGCCGATGGTCCTGTGGTGCCGTGCTACGACCTGGTGCTGATGCCCAGGGCGGCTACGAAGGAGGAACCACAGCCCATCCTCAAGCGGGCGGCCTCCATGCCTACCGACATCTCCAAGCCGTTCCCCAGCGAGCATGCTGCCAGGCAGATGAGCCCTGGTCAGTTCGCTGACTTCCGCCGGGAGAACGACAAGTTCGGTAAGGGCGTCCATGCCATCTGGGGCATCTTGCCTAGCGGCAAGGTCAAGCTCCAGTCCGTCCGGTTCTCCATTACAACCTTCACGCCGGAGCAGGCCAAGGCGTGGCTGAAGGAGCATGACATGAAGGGTCGTCTGGAGGAGGCCAGCGGGGTCAAGAAGCGGCTGTTCGTGAAGTCGGCGGAGGACCGCGTGGTAGGTGGTATCGTGTACGCCCCGGACGAGGTGGACGGGCAGGGCGACTACACCGACTCCGACGAGATCTGGAAGGCCATGAAGCACTATATGAGCAGCAGCGGAGGCGTGATGAAGATCATGCACGACGGCCACGCGATCAACACGTCGATCGTCGAGTGCTTCCAGGCGGAAGAGGACACCGTCAAGGGCGGAGAGAACGTGCCTGCCGGTGCCTGGTATCTGTCGGCGTATGTGCCGCCGGAGCACGAGTCGTTGTGGAAGGCCATCAAGGACGGCCGCATCACTGGGTTCTCGATGGCCGGGAGCGCTGACGTTGAGGAGGTCGAGCGATGAAGATGGCCCTGGCGAAGGTTGGGCTGCATATCCTGGGTGAGCTGATCGGACTGCCGCCCGGCGTGGAGATCAATGACGTGCGTGTCACGGACGACGACCTTCAGGAAGGCACGGTCACGCTGAGGCTGGAGGGCGAGTCGCTTCCAGCCTGGTGCGATCGGCCTTCTGGTGAGAAGGTTCCCAGGGTGGACGTTGTGGTACACTCTACCCGGTCGTTGAGAGTAGAGCGTTTCGAGCAGAAGAAGGGATGAGTGATGGGCTGTAAGAAGAAGACTAGAGTGAGCAACCTGGTGATCGTGAGCGACCTCCACTGCGGGTGCCAGCTAGGGCTGTGCCCGGCGGAGGGGATCGTGCTGGATGAGGCTGGCGGGTACGAGCCCTCGCCCTTGCAGAAGATCGTCTGGGCCTGCTGGCGGGAGTTCTGGGACGTTTGGGTGCCAGAGGCGACGCGTGGCGAGCCGTTCGCCGTGCTGGTCAATGGGGACAGCCTGGATGGCCGACATCACGGGTCTGTGACGCAGATCAGCCAGAATCTAGCCGTCCAATCTAACATCGCCAAGGCGGTGCTGAAGCCTATCAAGGACTTGTGTGACGGTCGTCTGTACATGACGCGAGGCACAGAGGCACACGTGGGGGCCTCCGCAGAGGCAGAAGAGCAGCTTGCGGTGGACCTGAAGGCCGTGCCTGACGAGTACGGGCGGCGGTCTAGGTATGAGCTGTGGGGGGTGGTGGGCAAGGGGCTCGTCCATGCCTCCCACCACATCGGCATCACGGGGAGCAGTCACTATGAGTCGTCTGCCGTGATGAAGGAACTATCCGAGTTGTACGCCGAGGCCGGTAGGTGGAGGAACCGTCCGCCAGACGTGGTGGTGCGGAGCCACCGGCATCGTCACCTAGAGGTCCGGGTGCCTACGTCACTAGGCTACGGTATCAGCTTCACGACGGCCGGCTGGCAGCTGAAGACCCCGTTCGTGTACAAGATACCTGGCGGCCGAATCACCATGCCTCAGATCGGCGGCAGCCTGATCCGGCAGGGCGATGAGGACCTGTTTACCCGGCACCGTACGTGGACCATCCCAAGGCCAAAGGTGGAGATACTATGAGGGACGCCACGGAGTTGGACATAGACGTGGATGCCTGGTTGAAGGAGATCAAGCTGTCCGAGGATCGGCAGGCAGCTGGCGATCCGGGCCTGACCAGCGAGGAGCTGAGACAGCTATGGGGTTGCGGCGATTGGAAGGTTAGGCACATACTCCGTCGAGGGGCGGCTCAGGGAGCAGTCCTGGTAGGCTTCTCGCATAGGACGAACTTGATCGGGCGTCTTATACACGTGCCCGTGTACCGTCCGGCCGATGGCGGATCGGCTAGGCGGATGCCCAGGCATAAGCCCCGACAAGGCCTCTAGCTGATCGCTAGGGCCAATAGAACGCCCCGGACGGGTAGTTAGGTCCCTCCGGGGCGTTCTTCATTCCTAGGGCATCCTAGTGGTTTTCCTGGACCATCCGCTGGGTCTCCTCGGTCAGCGTCAGGACCGGGGCGGCCACGCCGAGCTTGGCGGCCCGGCGGCCCAGATCGGCCAGCCGTTCCTTCAACGCCTCTTCTCGGCCTACGGGAATCCAGTGTTCGCTTCGGACGGCCTTGGTGGTCTCGGTGGTCATGGTCTTACTCCTTTTGGTTAGTCGCCGATAACGGAATAGCCATCTGTGCGATACATCGCTCGGTGCTCTCCGCATAACCGCCCTCGCTTTACCAGCTTGCCCGTTTCCGGGTCTTTGATGACGACCAATATAATATCGTTGTCGTAATTCTCGTGGTCGCCGTTACGGCAGTCGCAGCATTGGTTGGTCTTGGTGGTCATGGTCTTACTCCTTCGGGACGACTCGGAGCTTCCGGGGCAGTGCCTTGAGTTCGTCGTACGCTTGGCTGGAAGCGGCCGTACGGTCAAGCCCGGTCGCCACTAGTTGGTTCATCCGCCAGAAGTGCCAGGCAAGGTCCTGCTGGGCGTGCTTGGCCCGGTGAGGGAATACCTCAAAGGACCTCAGTGGCAGACATTGTACAGGGCGGCTTCTAGGGTGCTGGACGCGGAAGAGGACAGGCTGAAGGTGTTGATGCTCTTATGGTGCTCACGGTCGGTATCGTCGCCTGTGTCGTACTCCTTGCCGACCAGGCCGCCGACGGTCAGTTCGATGGCGTTCTCGTCGCCCCACCGCTTGACCTGCTTGACCACCACGAACGGCATGTACCACTCGTCGTACCGCTGGAAGCGGATGATGTGCACGGTCTCGCCCAGGAACGGCTCCGGCAGCGTGATCCGGGCGTCCCACATGGCTTTGCCGGTCTCGCTCCACCAAGTCTGGACCTTGGCGACCTGTTCGGTCTGCTTCTTGGCGGCCTCGGCACGTGCGGCGTCGGCCTTGGCCTTCTGGGCGGCCTGGAAGCTCTCGACGGTCTCGCCGTCGGCCAGGGCTTCGAGCCGGATGGAGCCGTACTTGCCCCGTTCGCTGCCGTCCGGGTTGAAGATTCTGCTGCCGACGGCGAGACCATCCAGGCTGCCGATCTCGACCCCGCCGTTCTTCCAGACCTTGGTGACGCGGGCCAGGGACTCGTGCCGATCATGGCGGTTGGGGTGGGTGGTCTTCACGACCTGCCCGACCGTCCATCTGTTCTTGTTCGTTTCCATCGTTCGCTCCTGGTTTGAGGTTTCGTTCTTCATTTCCCTGATCCTTATGTCTCTATTCTAGGTCCGATTAGGGGAAAAGTAAATAGAAAAACCAAGGGATTTCTAAATTATTTTAA
>ERZ1292632.2385-Hain-H43-01um-R2-2385-length-15770-cov-5_pt1 | contig 15770 bp, 19 predicted proteins | sample MGYA00564407_ERZ1292632 | MGnify/ENA primary metagenome ERZ1292632 (study PRJEB36523, sample SAMEA6512637) | groundwater metagenome | collected 2019-01-08 | study: AquaDiva: Metagenomics assemblies of 32 groundwater samples | reverse complement strand
TAAGGAGCTAAACCCAGAGACTGGCCACTTAGCCTTCTCTGCGCTGCTAGCTACTTGCTTAAAGGCACCACTCGCATGATCGGCGGCCCGCACATGGATGATTACCTCATTGGCCATCCCCGGCTCCTAGCTCGCCCGCCTCATTCAGAATTGCCAGCATCCCCAGCAGGTAGGCAGCATCCTCTTGGAGTAGTTGCGAAGGGAGGCAGTGGTAGCGCTGGCACAAAGCGTTCACCAGTTCAGCTTCCTCTAGCTCGGGCGGCTTGCCGACTCGGTTGCCATCGGCGTCGATGCCTCCGCCAACCGCAACCCATCTGCGGATGGCTCGGCTAAAGGGGCGGGGATGCTCTCGACGTAGCCCTGCCACGCCCCCAAGATGTCCACTGCCAGGACGAGCGGTATCCTCATCATGCCGTCGCCCGTGCATGGGACGGGCGCCCCGTCGGCATCCTCCAGGTTCCAGCCCACCAATATCTTGTCGGCGAAAAAACGCAGCGCCCGTTCCTCGTCCTGTTCCGTCTCGTTACTCCGCCACCGTTTGATGACTAGGTAGTCCTCCATCGATATGTCGAGGGATGCCCTGGCCTCGCCGCCCTCGTAGTCGCCATGCAGGACAAGCAGGGCTGTCCGCTTCGGGATCCTGAAACCCATGTGTCTGACCTCCCATGCTTTCTTAGGATTTGGATTTGTGCGGGCAGACGCCATCGTTCATCCGCCTGCCCTGATTACAGTTGTGGCACAAGACCTGAAACCCCTCTGGGTAGTTGTTCTTAGCCAGCCAAACATAGAAGCCGCCGCCACCTGTCTCTTGACGATGCTTGCCACCCCCACCGTTGATGTGGTCCAGCGCCAGAAATGCTAAAATGGATTCGCCGCAACAGACGCAGCGTGGCGGATCGCCACCATATGCCTGGAGAATTTTCAAGCGATGAGTTCTCCATTGTTGAATCCGATATTGGTGCATGGCCTCCTGACGACATTCGTCTGAACAATATTGTTTTACTGGCCCCCCAGTCGGCTGTGGTTTGAAGAGTTGCCCACAGTATTTGCAAGGCCGAACCATATATACACGGCAGCGCGGACATAAAGTGTAATCTGCGGTGCGCAGCCGCGTGGAACGTCGGGCACATGCAGCGCAAATGAAAGAAACCGTCAAGCCATGGCCAGCAAGCAGGCATTCGTAGCATTGATTCCGGTAGCCACCTGTATCGTTGCGCCTTGAAAATTCGTTCAATATTTTGGTCTGGCCACATTTGCGACATACCTTCATCCCTTCCGGTGCAGTTAAACCCAAACATACATCGCAGCGCCCACAGTTCCGGCAAGGACGTTCATATTCCTTGCGTGGCGGCTTTGGCTTCCTCTGCCTTGCCGCCTGTTCGGGCTGACATACCCGACACCAGGCATGAGCCTTGCCACACGGTTTTATCTGATATTTTCCCGCCGCTGCTCCACGAACCATGACCTACCTCCATGTCAGAGACTTGACATGGATAGTATATCACAGCGTCAATGTAATAGTTAGTTAGGCTTAGCTCCAAATTGGCGTTACCCCGTCAGCCAAAACCATCGGCACCGCCCAGGTGAGCTCACCGGTGGCCGCTCTGGTCAGGCCATAGTCAGTAGCTAGGCACTCGTTGGCCAAAGTCTGGCCGCTGACGGCCAAGCTGACCGTCCGTAGCACCGAGGTCGAGGGCACCGTCTTGAAGACGGCGTGGCTCATGCCAGCAGCGTCGTTGAAGGCCCCGTTCAGCGTGATGCTGAAGTCGGCCAATAGTAGGAGCCGCTCGTAGGCGCTCTTGTCCAGGCCCGTAACGTCCTGGACGCCCCGGGGCGTAGCGAATGACATGTTCGTGATGTCGTTCTTGATGGCCTGCGGCGCCCCAGCGCCGTCGTCTACGGAGAGGGTCGTCCAGCCAAGTCCCGGTTCTTTTGCCATGGTGGTCCTCCTTGTCTATCCCTTGCTTTGCTCATGCGCCAGCTTTTCCTGGTGCTCGGCAAAATCGTCAACCCAGTCGGGGGGGCGCAACAGCCTCGGGGAGCCGAGGTAACCCCGAAAGTCCCCCTGAACCTTACTGAAGACCTCCTCTCTCTCCAGGCGGACATAGTGCTCCCGGAAGCACTCTTGCCCCGGCGGGAAGGTGAAAACAGTAAGCCCGGTGGTGTTGCGCTCCTCGACGAAGCTCCGGCCAGACATGCGCCGGATGTAGTGGGCCTGCCGCTGGCCCAGGTCAGTGCGCTCGTCCACCAGGGTCTGCCAACCCATCTCGTGGTGGACGCAGCGCACCTCCCGGCACGTCGCCTTCCTCCAGTGGGTGGAGGGCGGGGCCGAGATGCGGTAGGTGACGACCCTGTCGACGGGCAGCTTCGGCGAGATGCGGTTGATTCTTTGCATGTCGCTCCTTTTAATAAGCCACTGCCGTCAGGTGGCGGTTGTAGGCCACGGCGAAGACCAAGCTGGTGAAGCCCCCCGTCGTGATGGAAACCGCCCGCAGGTATCGCTCTACCGCCAGCGTCAGCGAAGTCTGGATGCGCTCTGCCTTCGTGCTGGTGATCTGGGCGAAGCCTCCCCCAGTCACGTCGGCGAAGGGGTCGGTGGCTCCGTTATCGCTGGACTCCTGTATCTTCACCGTGGCGTCCACGCCATTCCAAGCGAGAACCTGGAGATAAGCGGACAGGCCGAAGGCGCTAGCGGCGCCGTCGTCCACACTGGCCCCGGTGGTGGCCCCAAGATCGGTTCGGGGGGCCGGCGTGAGCAGGCGGCACCACTCCAGCCCGTAGCCATTGTCGAGGCACTGCACCGCCCCCTGGAGGCTACCATCGGCACCCCGCGTCCAGTCGTAGTTGACCTGTTTCCCCACCATCGCCGCCGCCTGGTTGCCCAGGGCCGTCCCTCGGCAATACATGACCTGCACGTCGGCGGTGGGCAGCCCTTTGAGAGCGACGTGCTCCCCGGCGGCGGCGTCATTGAACCAGGTATTAAAACTGATCTCGCCGCTTCGCAGGCCGCCGACGCGCTCGTGGGCAAACTTGTCTATGGCCGTGACATCCAAGGCGGCGGGTCCACCCCGGATGGTGCTGAGGGCGGCCACGTCGCCCGACAGGTTGTAGCCGCCGAGGTAGGCATTGTCCCCAAGGCCAGATTGTTTAGCCATCAGGCCTCCCCTTCCCCTCCTTTTTCTCCAGCATGACCTCCATGATGCCCCGGGCCAACGCCCTCTCGACGTTCATGTGCGGCGGTGGCTCGAAGACCTCGCCCGCCTGCCAGTCGTGCCACTCCTCATAGAGCGAGGAGGCCGAGTCGGGCGACCTTCGCAGACTCATGTTAACCAAAGCCCTATATTTCGGCACGTCATCCTCCTTCAGGGGGCCATGTCCGCCACGTCGTTGACCACGAGCGGGATGGTTATGTCGGCCACACGGTAGAGTGTCCCGCCCACGTCCACGTATCCCCAGCGAGCCGAGAGCGGTGTGCCGTGAATGCCCCCGAAGTCCACATAGGAGATCGTCGCCCCCAGATCAAACTCCCCCGCTACGTCACCCATGATTTTGTCGATGACAACGGACATTTCCAACTCCACGTCCTCGGCGGGTTCACTCAGCATGTTATCGTAGACCCTGAGCTGCACCACGTGGACAGCGCAGAGGGTCGCCAAGGTCAGCCAAGTGTCGACGTGGCTCATGAAGACGGCGCCGGTGAACCTCTCCCCTGGTGGGCTCTTGGGCTCGCCTATCAGGGCTCCGCCCTTGAAGTAGCCGTTGGCCACGAGTTTCGATTGCAAGGTTTGAAGAGTGGCCTTGATGTTAAAGGCCATCCTATCCTCCCAAATCCTTAGCTAACTTCGTTGCCCAAGGGTGAATGATTCTCGGTGCTTCCTTCTCTAACCATTGACCCGTCCGGCGGAAAGAGGCGTACCCCTTGAACCTGGTGGTCTGGTTCCGGCTGCCAGTGCCTTCCAACCACGGCCCATACAGGACGTTGCCGTCGGTCAGCTTCCCTAGCAGCCCCTTCCTCGCCCCGTGCACGTTGCGGGCGTAGTTGCCCATGCTGGCCTGGCCCTTCTTGGCCTGGGCCACTGACAGGTAGACCCCGCCTGGCCGGGGCTGCAGCATCTCGTCCAGCTTCTGCTCGCCAGCCTCGACCAAGGCTTGGACCATGGTCTCGAGGCCCCGCTGGACTATGCTCGATGCCCCTGGCGAGAACAGCGGCCCCCTCACCTCAATGGTGGGCATCAGACGGCTGCCCACCTTCCCCGCCGGTAGGAGTCCGTGACCCGCTTGCGCAGGTCGGCCAGAGTCCGACCGCTGAACTCCCGCTGCTGCTCCCCCATGCCGACGACACGCCCCCAGCCGCTCCTCTCCTGGTGGAAGGCAGCGATAACCTCGGCGATGCAAAGCTCCTCAATGTCCCGGGGTACCTGGTATTTGGTTATGGCCGTGGAGTTGGCATGGGTGGCCGCCGCGGTGCCGTTGACGTTGCGGGTCACCGTCAGCGTCCGGTAGGCGTAAACGTCGGTGGCGTCGTTGTGGGCCGCCAAAGTGGAGCCGTCATAGGCCCGGATGACTGTCAGGTTGTTGCCCGTCACCGACTCCACGTACATCCGCTCCGAGTTCACCAGGATAACCTCCCCGGCGTTCACCAGGGCGCCGTTGTTGACGGCGACCGTCGTCTGGCTCTTGTCGGCGGTGAGGGCGCCATTGAGGTTGGCCGTGGTGTCGAGTGTCCCCTTGTCCGAGACGAACATCTGCTCCGACTCCACTAGGAGGGTATCCCCCACATCCACAAGGGAAGCATCGGTCACGTCCACGCCCGTTTCGGTGGCGTCCAGGGCCTCGGCCAAGGCACCCGCGGCCACGGTGTCGTTCCCGTAGCCCCAGGAACCAGCCACGCTGATGGAGCGCTGGGCGGTGGCCCCGGCCTCGAAGGCCGAGGTGGATGACAGGTCGATCTCGATGCGGTTGTAGGGGGGGCCGTAGCGCTGGGGTTCGAGGAAGTAGTCGGCAGCGGGAATGGTGGTGGGAGAGGCATCCTGAGCCTTGGACAGCAGCGTCGTCACCGACAGCAAGCTCTCGTCCAGCCACAGTATGGTGGACGGCCCGTGGGTCTCAGGGGGCCAGTCGTAGAGGCGAGTCGCCGTCTGGGGGATGAAGCGGCGGCGGGTCTCCTGGTCAATGCGCCGCGACACGGCCTCTATGAGGCGCTTTATCCGGGTGTCCTCGTCGGACCCGTTGATGGCTCCGGCCCGTTTAAGGGCTTCCAACCCCGCATAGAAGTTGGGCACCGGGTTCCTCCCTGCTTTCCAGGATTTTCCGGCTGTCTTTTATGTTATGGCCAGCGGTAATGTCCAGCGTCACAGTTGCGCTCGCCGCGGTCGTTCACCTCCAGGATTTCGCCGCAGATGGGGCAGGCTACCGGGACTTCCCGGCGGGTGCGCTCCTCTTCAGCCTTGGCCTCGGCCAAGATCGCCTGCAACTGTTCCCAGGACACCTTGCCAACCTACCCTGCCAGGATGGACGAAGAGGTTAGCTCATTCCCCGTCCACCCTGGCCTTTAGCCTTACTCGAGGTCTAGCTGCACCTCGTACCACATGAAGCCCCCCGTGAGCGTGATACCAACCACGGAGGCCACCACGTGCATGGAGATGGCGGCGGAGGGCGGGATGATAATCCGGCCCGCTATTTCCGCCTCGACATGGCCGCCAGGCAGGACGCCGACGGCCTCAACCTCGCTCCAGTTTCCCCAGGGAAACCAGCCGTCGGCAACGACGGTGGCCCCATTGTCGAAGCGGGAGTAACCAACGTAGCCCTTTTTGCCCGACAGTGAGTTGCGCACCGTAATATCGTCCGTCGGCGCCGCCATGCCCGCCGGGTGCACGCATATCCAGATGGAGTAGAACCCCTGAGCTGCCGTCGAGACCAGTTGGTGGGCGAAAATCCGGTCAATCACATAGGACTTGCCCCCCTGGGGTTCGCCGTTCCATAGCGTGGCCATAGCAGTAGTAGTGGGTCGCACCACCAGGGCGGCCACCGCAGCCGTGGCCATCGCCTGCCACCCCCCGCCTCGGCGGGTCAGCTCCGTATAAGGTGGCAAACTCTGTCCGACCAAAAGGCTATTGTCACGAGCCACCTCAAGGGTGCGCTCCTCCTGGTTGCCCCCGCCCCGGTAAAGGCCCTTAAACAAAGATGCGATAGCCAATGTCTTACCTCCTCTAAACCGCTTTCGTTTTGGCGGTTAACTCGCGAGGCTTTCCGCCTCGATTCCCGAACCCAACTCAATCTGGGTGCTGATCCTGCTCAGTGTCTCCAGGATTGCCTGCAGAACCAGCACCTGCTCGTCTAGGGGGACGTAGGACTCCCAGGAGCCCCCATCCCACCTGTATATGCGGCCCGTGTCCGTCTCCAGGAAGCTCGACCCGGCGGGGATGGTGTCCGCGAACGTCCCGTCAGCCCAGAACTCCCCCGAGCGGGGCTTAATGTCCGAGGACAGCCCGATGTATCGCTTGATGGTGGCTTCGAGCTTGATCGCCATCCGTCACCTCTACGCCGCCGCTATCGCAGCCCCGTCGTCCAGGGGGATGTACCAAATCTGGGCGCTAGCCGAACCCGTACTGTCCACACTGCTGATGGCCTCGATAGCGCCGACGGCGACCACCACTCCATTCACGCCCATGCCAGGCACGGAACCTGACTCGCCACGCTGGAGGGCGGTCCCTGGCGCACCCGCGATGGTGTAGAGCGTCCCCACCTCGTCGGCGTTAATGTCCAGGTTGGCGCACAGGTCCACCGTGGTGCCCGTGGTCGGGTTGGAAAGGAGCTTGAAGTTGGTGATCTGGGCCTGGATGATGGTCGTCACCTCGATGATGATCTGCGTCACCAGAACCCGGCCCCCGGTGACGTTGAAGATGGGGATGGCCACGCCAGAGAACAAGTCGGCGGTGGTCCGGTTGACCCGCTTGCCCAGCAAGCTGTTGGTGCTGGCGTTGGTGCCATCGCCGAGTTGCCGGTCGTAGATGCTTCGGATGACCTCGGCCAGGCTCACCCCATTGGCAGGGGCAGCGGCGGCGGGGAAGGTCACCACTCCGGCAGTGCCGATGAGGGCATCCTCAAGATAACGCAGCACAGCTTCCACCGAGGCGCCGTTGCCCGCTGCGGCTGCGGCAGGCCAGAGGGCGATGATGGCCAAGGACTCTTGGTCGATGGCGGTGCCGATCTTGTTACCCGCGGTGAACAGGGAGCCAGGGTCGAAGATGGCGCCAGCGGTATCCCCAAAGAGGGAATTGCCTATCGCCTCACCAGTGCAGGCCGAGACCAATTCGATAGCATGGTCGCCGCTCTGCCGGTTGCGAACCACGTTGTGCAGGATGCGCAGGTTAGTAAGGATGGCACCGATGGGGTTGTGGATGCCCGCGTTGCCCCAGTCGCCATCGATGACACAGTCCTCGATTAGCACCTCAGCGGCTACCCGCCCTAGCTCGATGGCTTCATTGGCCGTGGCCGCGGCGGTGTAGGAGATGAACTTGCAGCGCCGGATAGTGGCCCGGTCGCAGGCGTTGTCTGCCCCGCCATTGATGTCGATGATGTCCAGGGGTTGGGCGGTGGCGCTGCCCCGGAATTCACAATCCTCAATCAGGGCATCGGTGCTATTAACATCGATCATGATCGTCTGCTCATCGATGTTGCAGACGAAGACGATGTTCTTGAAGGTGATGCTGGCCGCGTCGATGTCAATATCAGCCCCGGCTGCGGTGGCGAAGGTGACCGTGGGTCGATCGACCCCATGCCCCAAGCCAATGATGGAAATACCTGCTATATCGGCGTCGATGCCCGCAGCGGCGGCAATGGTTTCCGTGTGGCCGGGGAGGACGAAAATCACATCTCCCTGGTTGGCGGTACACCGCCCAATGGCGTAGTCGATGGTGGCGAACGGTGAGTCGGGGTGCACTCCATGGGCCGTGTCATCAACGCCGTCGCCGCTGTCGACGTAGTAGACGTTGCCGACCCTCTGCGAAGCGTCCTGGATCAGGGGCAAATGCCCAGCAACCTTCTTGTAGAACAGGGAACTGATCGAACCAACTCTTGTCTTAGCCACTTCTTACCTCCTTGGTTTTTCGGGGTTGCTACCCTTGTTTCCCTTTTCGGTTTGACGTTCTCATCATTTTGTCCCGCTCGGGCCGCACCAGGGCGCGGACCCCGTTGACCAGCGGCCCGAAGCGGGGCAGGCGGGTGTGGCGGCAGAACTCCGGGCTCTCCCGGAGGCAAGCCGCCGAACCGCAGAAAGGACACACGTCCATGCTAGCTGATCGCGCTGAGCTTGGTGGCCGGGCTCTGGCCGTAGCGTGGCCCGTAGAGGATGTAGTGCAACGAGCCCGGCTTGGCATTGGCGCCGACATCAGTGACAGTCGCCCGCAGCCAGTCGAAGCCGTTGGCCACGTCCAAGTCGTCGGCCTTCACGTCCACCACCAAAAGAGCGGACTGCTCTGCAAGGTCGGTGTTCGTGTAAGTGTTGCCCGCCGCCTGGGTCGTCCTCGTCCAGGCCGTCACCGCCGCCAAGTTGGTGGCCGCCTGCTTGCGGTAGATGACGGTGAAGTTCAGCGCCTTGGCGCCGCCCCCGGCGGCATTGGTAGCCTGCTGCAAGGTCAGCGTGGGGTCGTCCCCATCGGTGCCCACGCCGGAGTGGAACACCACCAAACAACCAGCGTGGTTGGTGAGCTTCACGTAGTCGCCGCTGTTGGCACCAGCCGACAGGTCGACTGGGGGGAAGCCCTCCACGATGTCGATGTCATCGAGTATGTTGCGGGGCATCAGTCACACCTCCTCAGTTAGCTTCGGGTAGCGAGCGCCACAAAAGGCGACAGCGTGTTGCTGCCGTAGCGTGGCGTGATGGCACTCTGAACCCAGGGTTGGCCGTCCACCCGCTGGATAAACCGCCACACCGTCTCGTTGTTGGTGAAGCGGACATGCGGGCTGGAGTCGATGGAGAGCTGCTGCCGGTCACCCAGCAGGTAGTAGCTCAGGTCAACCAGGTAAATGTCACCCAGGGTGCCGAGGGTCTGGCCGTGCTCGGTGAAGATCAGGGGCCGCCCGTAAATGGTGTTGGGAGGCCCCCCAGCCATGTTGTTCATCATGACCGCCGACCCGCCGGTTCCCACGTTCCGGCTCAACGCCGCCAACTGGGGCCAGGTATCGGGGTTGGCCAGCCAGACGGCGCGGTTCATGCTGCGGGGCAGCATCCTAGACCACATCTTGTCCAGGTTCTCCGACACGATGGTGGCGGCTGCCTGGCCCGTCTCCGCCGCCACCTGGATGAGGGCGGGGGCGTTCAGGAGGCCCAGGGGCTGGCCGGCGCCAGTGCCGTTGATGTAAGCCTCGTCCTCGTAGAAGCGCAGGGCGTCCGAGAACAGCCTGACCAGCAGCGCTTCGAGGGGGATGGCCGAGTCCGCCAGCAATTCGTTGGAGGCCGAGGTGTAGCCGTTCAGCTTCTTGGCCTGTAGGCGGATTTGCCGGAAGGTGGGCTCGGAGGCCGTTAGGGTCGCCGACTCGCCCTCCCAGTAGGCCACCACGCCGCCGTAGACCGAGGTGGCGTGGGTGGTCTCGTGGATGGCGGGAATCGGGGTGATCTCCGAGGCCATCGGAATGACCGTGGCCCGGGGCCGCACCACGGCCTCCTCCAGGGCCATCATCAGAAGCATGGCCCGGAAGTCCTCTTGCGTCAGGAACCCGCCCGTCCCGCCGTCGCCCTCTCCCAAGACCTTCAGGCGGGCGTCGGGTATCCCATACTTGGCGTCACGGGCCGCCCTCAAGAAATGCGCCAGGCTTGGGAACGATGGCCCTGACCACTCGGCTGCCCGGTGGGGGTTGTAGATGCCAATGGACGGCAGGCGCATGAGGCCGTAGGCCGTCTTCACACTGATGACGTTGCGATCCCAGGCAGGCACTAGCTCCGTCAGCATGTCCCTGGAAACGTCGGAGAGAGGCTCCCCAGGGGAGGCTGGCGAAGGGCCGCCGATGGCGGGACGCCGCACCTGGGACTTCAGGGCATCGGCGGTGGCCTGTCTAGCGATGCCCGTCACGAGTTCGTCCAGGGCCTCCAGGTCCCCCGCTGCGGCAGTGGCGGCGATGCGCTGCCTGATTTCCTCCAAACGTTGCACGTCGGTTTGGACAAGGGTAGTCATGTCAAATCCTCCTCACGTTCTAATGGCCTCCTCCATGCCGTCCAGCACCAGGGCCAGGGCAGAGGGGGTAACTGGGGAACCCTGGGCATCTCCCTGGGTTTCGTTTTGCCCACGGAGTTCCGGCGGTTCCCGGTCGAATTGCTCATAATGCGAAACCAAGTGACCATAGATGGCAGGACGGTCGGCGGCGGGAACATCCACCCCACCACGACCTCCCATCAACACGGCCATGGACGCCGCCACCCCACGCCACACCACAGCCCCGTCGTTGGGCCGGTGGTGGGGCAGCTTCAGGTCGCCATAAGTCTCTGGGGGCAGGCTGGCGGCCCAAGCGAAGTGACCCGCGATGCGCCGCTTCTGAACATCAGAGAGGTCACCCCACTGCTCATCAGTGAAATCCCCCAACGTCGGTGCTTCCCAGGGGGTATCCTCTGGGGCCGTATCACGGGATACATCCCGGGGCACGGATTTGAAGACAACGGTGCCTATCTGCTTCTCCAGAGGGCAGTCGTCCCCCATGTCGCACACCCCGTCGTGGATGTCCCGCATGGCGTCTATGACGGAGTGCAGTTTGTTGAGGTTCTGCTGGCTCATGACCCGGCCTGCCTTAAGTTCCTCGGCAAAGGTGGCCATGCCCAAAAGCAAATGGCGATGTAGTTGGTCCCGTAGCACTGGGATGTTAGGCAAGGAGACCTGTCCCCAAGTAAGAGTGGTGTTAGCGGTGGCCTGGTCCGCCTTCTGCCAGAGGCGGCTCACGACTAAGGGGGAGGTGTCGGCAGCCCCCATGAGGGCTTGGGCGTGCCGCTCGCATAGGAACATCGTGGCCACGGTAGGCTCGTCACAGCCAAGAGTAACGCACTCGCCCTCAGCCTGCTTGGTTTCGGCCAGGAGTTCACGCACCAGGGAGTCAATCACGGGGTGAAGCCCTTGGGATTTGGCCATCAGTTGCAGCGCCTGGGGGTTAGATGGGACTGAGACGTGGGAGACTTCCAAAAGCTCCTGGCGGGTGAACTCGTAACCGTAGCCCTCCCCGTCCTTGAACTGTTTGAACTCCTTGGGGATGAACCCTACCGAGTAGGCCGCCAGCCCGTTCTCGGCCAACTTGTAGGCCCAATCCGCCTCGTCATTCCCCTGGCCGACCAAGTAGCGGGCCACGCCCTCCATGCGAAGGCTGTTGACCTCCATGCTCTCCCAGGAGCCGATGACCGAGCGGAGACTGTAGTAGTCATGGGAGGCCAGGAGTAGGGGGTTGGCCAGGAAGTTGTCAAGCACCCAGCCGGATTGCCGGATAATGTCGCCATCCCGGTCTTTGGCCTCGGTGGAGACAATAGCACGAACTCGACCATCGCCGAGGGTTTTGGTTTCAGCCCGTATGATCTTAGTTCGGAACATCGGCGCCTCCTGGCAAAACAAAAAGCCCGACCATCGCCATCTCCGGTAGTCTGGCGTGTCGGGCTCTGCCTGTGCTTCGTCTAGCGGCGGCGCTCTAGGCGCACTTTGCTAGCTTCTAGCCTCGCGGATTAGCTATTCAATTGCAGATAGGATACCACAACGTTTTTAGGTTGTCAAGCCCCCCTTTCAAAGACCAGCCCCAATCGAAAGCCAAGAGCGTCACCTTTCAGTATCAAGCCAAGTTCCAAAACCTCTTCTCCCTCCCCCGCATAGGCCAGAGAGCTGTCCCAGGGCAAGGAATGGCCCTCAAAGAGCTCGAGGTAGCCAATGGGCCCTCCCCGATGATTAAAGGCTCCATAGATCGGAATCCTCAAACTTCCACCCCCTGCTTGCACTTCCGACACCACAACTTTACCCCCAGGGGAACGTCTGTCCCCGGTAACCGGTGCCCCGCCTTGCAACGTGGCTCGTGGACCATAGCCTCTACCCCGCTCACCGGCTTGTGACGATAGACCACGTTGCAGCGACAGCGAGGATGCTCCCTGATGGTTGCCTCCTCGGGTGGGCGAGTGCGAGTCCGTAGATGACATCTACAGTTTGGGTGAAGGGGGGGGCCGCTGGCCCCTTTCGGGAAAAGGTCATCGATGCCGATCCAGCCCGCATCCTCGTTCTCCAAGCACTCCGCTGTCACCAAGTTGTCCCCAGCCGTGACCCAGCGCTTCTCGTCACGCCCCTGGCTGCGCCCCGCGTCCAGTGTCCCGCCAGTCCAGGCCGTCGCCGTCTCCGTCCTGGCCACCATCACGGCCCGGGACTTGCTGAAGGCGAAGTCTTCCCGTAGGCGTTTAGCCAGTGCCTGCAAGCTGTCCCCGTTGCTAATGGTCTCAGAAACAAGTTTACCCACCCGCCACTTAGTCTCGGCCTGGAGGTTCAAGTCGCCATCCAGCCGTAGCAGTTGCGCCGCCCGCTCCTCGGCGTAACGAGCCGCCGCCTGCTGCGCCGCCCCTGGGGTCCTTTCACCTTCAGCCAGAAACGCAACCCGGAAAATGCGGGCCAGCTCCTCTTCGACCTCGGGCCCGTAGCGGGCAAACCAATCCCAGTCGTAGTCGTCTAGGATGCCGGCCTCAGCCTTATGGTATAGGCCAGGTATTCTCAACACCCGTCACTCCCAGTTCTCCTCCAGGTGCTCCATCAGCCGCTTGGCCTCCCGCGCAAGGCGGCGCTCCCACCGGGCCTCCATGTCCTCCCGCAACCGAGCCGAGCCTGGTGGCCCTATGTCTTTGGTAAGGGTCGGCTCCCCCGTCATGGTTATGGGCGGGGTCAAGTCATCCTCACCCTCCCGGGCACCAAGGCCGAGAAGCTCGCGGGCCTCGTTGGTAGAGATTGCCCCTACCTTACGGGCTTCTACGGCTAGCCGCAAGTCCATTTCACGGTCATGAGGCACTGGGTTGTCGTAATCAAACTCCAGGTCGGAGGCAAACAGCGGGGCCAACCGCTCATTGGCCACGTCTCGGATGCGCTCCAAGCGGGGCTTAACCACCAATGACATGAACCCCCAGAGGGCAGCCTCGGCGTTGGCGCGGTTCACCCCTTCACTAATCCCCAATATGTGGGGGTGGACACGGAAGGCCCCCAGGATGATGTCGCGGTTCACCATCCGTAGCTGGGCGAACTGCATGTCCCGCATCGTGTACTTGCGGTCCACCCAGTGGGCGTTTTCCAAGATGGCCACCCGGTGGGCGTTGGAGACCCCCTGGTGCTGGATGCGCCAACGCAATAGCATCTGCTCGAACTCGGCGTCGCCCAGCGTGGAAGTCTCGATAATCCCCCCATGCTCGGCGGAGTTGACGAAGAAGTTGCGGTTCCACTGGGCCGCATAGCGTTCGGAGTCCAAGTCAGTCAAGAGTGCCTGCACCGGCCCCATGCCTCGGTAAGGGTCCAGCGGGTTGGGACGGCGCAGAGCAACAAGCTGGTCGGGGCGAAAGACCTCCCGCACGCCGCCCCACTGATACAGGTAGCCCTGGAGCCACTCGGTGGGGTGCGCCATGGGCGTGATGCGGTCCGGGCGGATTGGCCACATCTCCACGACCTCGCCCGCCCCGTTGGGCACCAGCAGCCAATAGGCTTCCCCTACCAACTCCAGGTGTTGTTGAAAGGTGTGGGCGAACTCCTGACGGGAGAAGAAGGGGTTGACTTGGTTCCACAAAGCAAGCAGCCTTTGGCCTGGGGTTGGTGCGGCGCCACGGGTGGGAGGTTCGACTTCAGTTCTGGTGCCATCGGCCTTACGCTGGTAGACATGCCAACGCACCCCAGCTACGGCCTCGGAGATGGCGTCAACGCAGGCGAAGAGCCACCCCACACTGCCATAGGCTTGCAACTGGCTGAGGAAGCCTGCTTGGGGCACGAGCGAGCCACCGGTGTAGCCCCCGCTGCGCAACCCCACTGGGGGCCGTTGGGGAGCCGTCGCCCGCCGTAGGACCTCTAGGCTCCGAGAAATGATGGGACTCATGGCTTCCTCCGTAGGGAATTGCTCATTCTTCAAATGCCATGGCAAGAACCACCAGAATCAAACCACCGATTATCACGCCCAGCGGGGGCCATGCAAGGTAGGCTCCGACGGCTATCAACGCGAAGCCCACTAACTCGAACGCACTCGTAAGCCACTGCCTCACTCCAAGAACCTCACCCTCGCTACCACACGCTGCGGCTCCCAGAAAGCCATGACCACCGCGTCCCCGGTGTCAGTGGAGCGCCCCAGGCGGCTGCGGATACCTGGGATGCGGTTACCATATTGGTCCATGGTAACCCCTTTGCTTTCCACCTTTATCCGACCCGATGACACCACCCGGTAGGTCGGTGCCGTCAGGTCGCCCAAGAGCAGGTCATCGGGCGGCAGGGCCACCCCGTGCCCGTTGGCTGGGTCGAGCAGTTCCCTCATGCGCCACCAGGCGGCGCTGCGCAGGTCGGCGAAGCCCAGCTCCCCGGTGGCGTCTCGCTGATCAGTGCCCTCGGCGGCGTTGAAGGCCGCCACGTTCAATCGCTGCTCTCGCAGCCGAGCCACCACACCGGCGCCGATGCCGATCACGTCCACCATTGCCCGCCCCTGGTTGGCGGTGAGCACACCCGCCACCAACCCCGTCGCCGCCATGACATCAGGCAAGGCCGGGTAACGCCGCAATTCCCTGATGGTCATGTCATGGCGCAGGGCCAAAACGGTGGCATCATCCCCGCCACCACCAACGTCCACCCCCACCACAGTAAACGCAGGCCATCGTCCTGTTTCCTCCAGTTCCAACCAACGGGCGTTAGCGGCCTCCACCCAGGCCAAGGGGACGACCCCGTCGATGTTGACGGCGGCGAACTCCCCCAGGACCCGGTTGTGAAACACCGCCGAGGTCTCCCCCCACTGGCGGCGGCGCTGCTCCACCCACTCGTGGCTCACCCGTCCTGCTGCCAATGCCTCCTCCAGAGTAACATGACGCACCCGCCAATCCTCATAACCTGGCTTACGGGCGTTAATATCGTAGAAGCGCCCCATTGGTTCGCCTGGGGTTGACAAGGCCAGGCCGATGGCCTGCGCCATTGTGTCATGCCCCGCCTGGGCGAAGGCACCCTCGGCGGCGTCCCAGATGGCGTCGGGAATGGCCTTGGCCTCGTCGAAAACATAGAGGAGGCGAGTGGCGTGAGCCCCCTCGATGAGGGCTGGCTGGTCCGACGACAGGGCGAAGGCTTGACCGTGGCGCAGGTTCAGCGACAGGCGCAGGAGTTCAGTTCGCTCATCGAAGGGTGACCGCCCTATCCTATCCCATCTCAACCGCCGTGCCCACTTATGAATCTCAGGCCAGAGATAGTGCGTCAGTTGGCGCCAAGAGGAGGCTGTAGTCAACGCCTTCCAGTCCACCCCAAGAGCATCAGACACCAAGGCAAAGTGCAGTGTCGCCAAGGCAGCGATTAAGGTCTTCCCAGCACCGTGCAGCGACCGCACGGCCACCCGCCACTGCCCCACGTCCAGCAGGCCCAGCGCCTCCTCCTGGTTGGGCGTCAGCCCCTGACCCTCGGGCCAGTGCACACAGTCACTGGCGTAGGCCACCCGGCCATATTAGGGTCACCCTGACAATTACGGCACGTGTATCAGGCACGCCCCAGCCGTGCTCCTCCCCGCTGACGGCACCGCCGAGCGGCGGCGCTCCCCCACAGGAGGCCACGGTG
>ERZ1292632.2383-Hain-H43-01um-R2-2383-length-15787-cov-4_pt1 | contig 15787 bp, 13 predicted proteins | sample MGYA00564407_ERZ1292632 | MGnify/ENA primary metagenome ERZ1292632 (study PRJEB36523, sample SAMEA6512637) | groundwater metagenome | collected 2019-01-08 | study: AquaDiva: Metagenomics assemblies of 32 groundwater samples | reverse complement strand
TCCTCCACACGAGTGTGGGCGAAGTAGCTGTCGACACCCTCACCGTTAAAATGCACATCCCCCGCGCTCGTCTTTATTGGCGACTGGTAAATATGCTCTCCGTAGTTTGCGACAGGTCCGCGTAAGTCATCGGGGAGTGTAATTCCTTCATATCTTTGTCCGAGATGATTCCCCCTGCGAGAAGTGTATTCATCTATCGGAGTATTTGCGTTAGTCCTTTTCAACGGCAACATCTGCGCCTTAACCTTATTCACAAAATCTTTGACCGTGACTGTCGCGCCATCGAATGATGCGAGAACGGAACGCATGAGAGTACGCTCGCCTTGTTTCAAATCCGGGCGACTTGCCAAGTCCTCGATGTATTTCTTGGAAACGGTGGCGCTTTTTGTTTCACTCGCGATTCGGTTCAGCGTCTTAGTGGTAATTCCGCGAACTTTCGTGACCATACCAACGCCGAGCATGCCGAGTGCGGCCGATGCCGGGTCAATTTTGATGTTCCCGTTTTCGTCCTCTTGAATGCCTGCGGTCGCGCCGAAAAGTTGTCCGGGTGCCGCCGGTGCCTTTTTGCCCGTTTCACGTGAACCCTGCGCCGGTTTGACCGCTTCTTGCGTAGATTTGGCCGTTTGCTCGGTGTATCGAGTGACTTTTGCACCCCCAGAAACGCCAGAATCTGCCTCAGGAGCGACTTTCGGCGTCGGTGCGACACTTGGCACCTTTGTACCCCCCATCGCCTCAGGAACCGCAGGATTCGTCGCGCCATAGCGTATGACGGGCACACCCGCATCCTTGGGTTTGGGTTTTGCTCCCATTTGGATGACCGGTAGGTCCCCCGGCGCCGTGTACGCCTCATCGTAAATAATCGGCTTCGGTGCCGTTCCCTTCGGTACAGGTGACGGCGGTGTGTAACGGCCGACGGCCGTGTCTTTGCCGATAAACTCCGTACCCTTTGCTCCGGTTGCCGAAACGGGTATCGGCCTGCCCTGATTTATAGGTCCCGGCGATCTTCCCTCTGGCAACGCAAGCATCTCCGATTCCGATCGTGCATTCGCTACCCATAGCGGTGTCTTACCGCGAGGCGTCACTTCCGCACCCTTTCGTCCTTCATTGGTAAAAACACGATTCAATGCATTAGCGACCTTCGGATATTTTGTGATGAATCGTTCGAGTACAGACGGCGACTCTCTTGCCATCCACGCCGCAATGCGCGTCTTTACTGCCGGATGCGACAATGCCTTGTCCAGTGCAATACCACCTGCCCCAGCCAATATTATCGGTATGGCCGCACCGCCGGACATAATCGCCGCCACGATCGCACCGCCACCGCCGAGAACGGTCTGCGGTAAGCTCACCATATTTTGTCGTTGGGTAATTTTGTCTCGATATTTCGTTGCGATTTCCGCAGACGTCAGGTCGGCATATTTCTCATTCAACGCACCGAGTTCATCCGCAAGTTTCGGATCGGCCTTTTGCGCCGCGCCTGTTATTCGCTCCTTGATTTTCCCATACACCTTCTTCAATGCCCCGTTAACATCTTTGTCGTCGGACGCGTTACCAGTCCATCGCGTAACATCGCCGACGTGTTTCTTGAGATTGAATGCGTCCATGAATCGAGAGTTGAAAAATTGCCTCGGCTTCCCTTTTGTGACTATTGGCGCCCCGTCCTCTGCAACTCCGAGAACCATGTCGTGTGTCAATGAATCTTTCACGCCCTGCAAACGAGTCACCAACCCCTGATTATTCGACCGAGCCGCCGTCTCCATGGCCTCGTCGATGGGGGCAAGTACGCCAGTCAAATCTACCCGAGCCCGCCCGCCGGTGTCGAGTGCAGTATTTATTACTTGAATTCTACCGCCGACCTCTTGTCGCTTCGTTCCGATGTTATCCGCTAATTCGTCCATCGAGTTGCCGACAATCCCCTCCTCTGCGACCGCGCGCCCGGGGTTTTTGCCGTACGAGAAATCTTTGAGAAGTGGCTTGACGAGAGAATTTATAATGGTTGACGCGCTTTCTTTTAGCCCAATGCCGATTGCCTTCTTCGCCGCGCCCGGCAGTGGTATGACAGGCCCAATCGCCGTACCAAGTCCCGGCGATGCCACCTCTGCGCCAGTCTTTCCCTCCTGCAACTTGCCAGTAACATCATACCCATATCCAATACCTCCTAAAGTCGTGGCATTCTTCAAGTAATCCACCCCAATCGATCGAAGTCGTTTTGCGACTGTCGGCGCTGGCGCCCAGATATTCTTTACGATTGCCGAACCGATAGTCGGATTTGCGGCCTCGGATACTTTCTTTGCAGTCCTAAGTAACTTGAAACTATTCTTGACGATGGCACTTCCAACGCCCGCGGTCACTGCATCGAGTGCAGTGCCAGCGCCCTCTCCCAAAATTTGCCCCGGTGTTTTTGCAAGTGCAGGGTTCAGTTCCTCATCGGTCAAATTCCCTGTCCCCGATTTCTTCAATGCATCAAATAGCCGTGAGTTGTCTTTTCCTTCCGCTTTGTTTTTTTGTATCTGCGCGAGCACCTTATTCTGTTGCGCATCCAGATTTGCCCTCCCCACATCAACGACTTTCTGTCCTCGGATAGCGCCGGGGAACGAACCGGCGATTGATTCTCCAAATCCCGTCTCACTCGAAATAAGTGCGCTCCCGATTGTTTTCAATATACCCGGTTCTTTCGCTGGCGGGGCTATCGGCCTCAATTTCTCCACATACGACGGTGTCGATGTTGCTACCCCAATTTGTGGAGCCGTAATTGGTTTGAGCTTTGTCGCATATGAGGGCATATTTTATTGAGCGACATAACCGTCCTTGAGTGCTTGCTGGTATTCTTCATCAGTAAGTGCGGATGCATCGAATGACTGACCGTCTTTTGATAGTATGTTGCTTGCGCCACCCCCACTTTCTCCGCCACTCGCTCCTACCGCCCCCGGAATCGTTCCGAGAATGTTTTGGCTCAAATCCTCAAGTTCTTTGTACATATCGGCATACCCGCTCATGTCGCGTTGCCCGGCCGCCTGATTTTTTATCTTCGTTGCAATATTCTTGCGTATTTGTTCAACGGTTATGTAGAGAATGGCGTTGCGAATCGCCTCTGTTGAAGTGAGAGTCGGTAGTGTCTTTGAGTATTGCTTGATGTCATTGTCCGTGAGTACTCCCACTTCGCCATAAACACCGCGAGCGAGATTCGGCACAATTGCGTTCAGCTCTGCCTTGATGACTTGTGCTTTTGTATCCCACGGATTCGCCGAACGGAACGCGCCCACGATAGGTCCCGTACTCATTCCGGCAATGCTCTCCTGCAATACTCCAATCTGTGAAATCACAGTTGCTGTCTTCTCCATGGACGTTAAAAACGTATCACCCGGCTCTTTGTCGTATGCGGCGCTTGCCCGCATTACTCCGAAGATATCACCGGATGCAAGTGCCTTTTTCTGTCGCTCTCTTAATTCAGCCGCGACGGTTCCCCTGTAATTATTCTCCGTGGAAGTGTCAGTCAGGTTAAGCGTTCCTGCCATAATACTGTCCGCATCGCGTACAGCAATCCCAGATGATGCTCCGCCCCCACTCCCGCTCCCACCGGAAGCCGACCCAGTAATCACCCTGCCAGTTACGGGGTCAACCAATCTACTGCCTTCCGCGAGACTGACCGGCTTCTCACGTTGTGCCTCGCCGACTTTCTCCCACGTGCCATCCTCGTAAAATGCGTATAGTCCGTCATCGCGCGCGACAACGCTCTTGAGTGCGCTATTCTTTCCACCGGGTAATTTCACAACCTCAGTCGTGAATGCGCCGGTCTTTTTGTCCTGTTTTATGTATGTTGCGGTCTTTCCATCATCGCTGATGATCGGTTTGTCCTTATTAATATAATCCGTGGAATTTGCAATCTTCATGCCCTGATACAGCTGGTCGAATGTTGTTGCATCGTACCCCGTCTGATCCGCGAGTGATTGCTTTTGCTCCGGCGTAAGGTCCGCGCCGAGTGTTGCGAGGTCTTTCATTTTCGTACGCGCCGCCTCGGATGTGCTCGTCAAATAAGTGAGGTATGCATTTGCATTTGTCGTGGCCAAAGTCTTCTGTTTTTCAATGATGTCGCGCGAGGTGGTTTCCACACCCGAATTTATTACGGCAATTTTCGCCGCCCTGTCTGCTAATATGGCATCTTCCTCAGCCTTATTCTTTGCGTTCACCTCTTCGGTAGATGTGGTTTCACTACCGGAACCAAGTTGTCCACTATTTGCGAGCATCGCGCGGTTACGCGCAAGTCGCGCTGTGGCGCGTTCTTGAGCCGATGATAATTCGATTGCAGACAACTGCTGAACCGCGTCAATCTGCGCCTGTACGGCCGTCCGTTGCTGTTCCCGAATCTTCGCCTCTTCCTCTGCGGTGGGTAGTGCGCGCGCGCCGAATACGCCACCCGGAGCAAACATTGCACCGGCCGCATTGTTCGGGTCCGTGTATCGTGTTGGCGTCGACGAGCTCGGCGCGATTGCGGGCGTATCGGGCGTAGTCGACGCAACTGATGCGGCCGCCCTCGCGTCCATTTGCACCGGTGTTGGCACGAGTCCAGTATCATTCACCTGCTGACCGGTGCGCGCATCGTAAGTGATGCCATTGTCCGTGTACCTGTTGTTGGTGATTGTTGCCATATTAATTTGCGCTCCCAAATATCGTTATCTTGGTCGCCGTAGGTAGTGCGCTCCCGCACCCGACCTGTATAGATGTAATCTGTGCAGATGTGTTATTCCATACCCCGCCACCAGACAATGTACTACCCACCGCCGTGTCTGAATGAACTTGACCCGTATAAGAATACGCTTTTGCTTTCGCCGCAATATTGTTAATGTCAAAATACATCGTTGTAGCACCTGTGTCGCCCAGTGTTCCCATCGCCAAGGCTCCTTTAGCACTTTGACTTTGTTGAGACGCATACCCGGCATAAAACACGGAACTATATATCCCCGTTGTATCGCCATTAAATTGCATCGTCGGGGAACACGCTGACCTTGTGGGAATATCGAGAACTACTCTTAAGATTGTACGAGCTGGAATACTTGTGAATGTCGAGGTGGCAATCGCTCCGACAGTGGTTGAGGCGTATATTTGCTCAAATCCTCCGATACAGTTCGTGCCATCGGTTGAGAAGCATGAGGAGCGTATTCCTCCCTGAAATGTGGATGTGGCATTCGTCGATGTCGCATTGAAATACGGCGCGGCAATTTTCGTTCCTGATTCTATCCCGCCGGAGAATGTCGTGGTGCCGGTATTGGTGAAAATGATAGCGCCAGTCCATGTATATGCCTGCGTCAAATCCAAGAAACTCTGATGCAGTTTTCCATTGTTCTGCGTTATCGGAACGCAAAGTCCGCAAACGGCCGAGGGTGTTGATGTTGAGTAGAGAGAATAAAGCACAGTCGGGTCAGTCGATGAAAATGTTGATGACGCCATTTTTAATTGCGTAGCAAGTTTTGATATCCCGGAAGTGCTCTCGGTTGATGTCGCGCCTCCTGCGATTGCGATGGCATCAGCGTAGGTTTTGTCCACAAGCTGTGTGCCGGACGAAAATGTCGGATGCGACAAATATGAAATGACATTCGGCAACTTACCGATTCCATTCAACATGCGCGACAAGATCATGAGCTGGGGACCATCCGTGATTTTCACGCTCGCCCCGCGCCGGTGCGATTTCTTAAGAGCGGTGACTGAGCTTGTACCCGTAAGAACTGACACGCCACGAATCATGTTCGTGCATGCTGTAGACGTACAGTCCGCGATCACCAGTTCCTCCGATGCCGTACCTTCATCGATTATGAAAGGATACGTAGACGATGCGAGTGCGTTGCCGTCTTTGTCCGTGGCGCTCACAAGCGTCATTGATGTGGCCGATGACGATATGGCCGATGCGATCGATGTCGAAAATAGAGCGATGACGACCGGGACTTCCGTACCTGCCGCGCCGACTATCTTTTCTGTAACCGTATTTGCCGGTCGGTTTGCAACAGTCCGCAAACTGTTTGCGACCTCGGATAATTGCGAACTTGTTATCTTTGCGAGTGAATCAATCTGCGCCTGCAATTGTGTTCTGACTTCCCCGATATTTAAATAGGTGATTGCAATTGCTCCTGCGAGTGCGAGAAAACTAAAGAATCGTAGAAATTTCATATATTTATATTAACACGTTAGCTCTTGCTTGTAACTTGAATGTGTGCATATCTATGAACGATACTTGGAAGGCAATTTTTGGCTCTTAATCCGGATATCGTTAAATCTCAATGTCGACACACTGAAATATCCGATGCCTTCTTGTGATTCATCTTCCGCATCATTGGCGCGCTCGACTTTTATTTTCACGCGCTCGAACTTTCCGATGTTGAATGAGAACTCGCAGAAATAATGATACGCCTCGATGCCACTACTCCCCCCGGCGACCTCCCCGCGCCCGAGCGTGAATGCGCCCACATCCACCGCCTGTGACCTGTCCACATACGATCCGTCGCCCGAAATCTGCCCCACGTAGACGAATGCGCCCTTGTCCGCACTCGCGTACACGTTGAAACGCTGGTCGGGGCCGATATCGCCTTCGAACTGAATCTTTTTCACTGTCTTCAAATATCCCGTGTAATCCAAATCCCAATCATTGAGTTCCGCATATCCATCAATGGTCGCGCCAGAATCATCAACGCCGGAAAACGCCTCGATGACGTTCTGCGAAATCGACTCGCCGATGTGAACCGCGCCGCCGTACAACACCGTGACCAGTCCCCAATAATCCACGATGTCAATCGACTTCCAAATCTTGTGATAGAGAATGTACCGGTTGTTGCTGTCTGAATCGTTCGTCCGGCAACTGAACGCGATGTAATTCAGAATCTCGCTCACCTCGCATTTATCAAACGTGTATCCCGAGAGGTCTACGTTCTGCGAAATGACCACCCCATCAATAGCCGTAGAACCTTGCGAGAGTGTGAGCATCTTCAACTTCGGCGCGTCCGGGTCAATTGCGTTCACGAAAAACACACCCTGCGATGTCCCTCGCACCGCCCGCCAGTTCGGAATACCCTCGCGGTCGCGGAATATAAGATTGGTCGCTGTCGTGTCATCCGCGCCATTGCGCAATGCATACGTCTTGTTTTTATGCATGCAATACTCCGTGTCTGAATACGTTTCAATGCCCATGAGAGGCCCACCATCGCCTTGCTGAAATACATTCCCCTGCCCGGCCACGCGCGTCCCGCTGAATGAGAAGTCTGCGATGCCTGTGCTTACTGAATTTTCCCACTGATAGTCCACGGTGCCGACTCCGGCCGCCGAGACTGTATACACTCCCGTTGTGTAGTCGATTGTGCCAGTGCCTCCGGCAGACCCCGTGAGAGTGCCATCGCGATTGTCGGTGTAAATCTCGCCACTGGCCGTAATCGTGAGTACGATGCCAAAGCACGTGCGCTTTGTACCAGCCGCTTTGAATGCCAGCGTCCCGCCGAGTGATGTTGTAGCCTCGGACGTGACTGTCGTATACGCGAGCGCATCGATGTATGAAAGGTACGGATTGTTTTCGTCATGCGCTCCCGAACCGGATGCACTATTGCGATTCCACAAAAACATGCGGGCTTGCTTGATGCGAATGTACCCGCGATAAATCGTTGAAAGTAAATCCGTGATGCTCCCCGGATTGGCGACCATGATTTTATAAATCGACGAGCTCGGTGAACTCAAAAACAACTGCGCGCCCGCCTGTGAATTGTATACATCGAAAGCAAAGTCCTCCGCGTTGGATGCGACCGGCGTGATGTCACTGCCAGTCTCCAACCAATCCTCCGTGACAGTATCGTAATACTCAACCTTGCGCTGTGCGCGTCGCTTGCGAAATAAAACCTCTGTAGCGGATGCATCCAATTTCGCGGCGACACCGGCACCGGCCACTGAACCCGCGCCTTGGTCTGTACCGAGAATCCGGGACCCGCGCCGAAGCTCGAACTTGTCGCCGAGCGTAAGCATATTGAGCGACCGAGAAAATGACCCGACCGGTATCGAGGTGGGTTCTATCGCATCCACATTTCCCCACTTCCAAACGCGAATCTCTTTATTTTTCATGCCTACCAGCTGACAACATCCGGAGCGGATGTTCTATCCTGTCTCCGCGGCGACGATGACCCCGCGAGCATTTTCATTCGGTTGGCGTTGTCCCACTTGATCATCGAGTTTGCAAGCATCTTCGCGGCCGCGCGATGCGCTGGCGACATTTGCCTCGTGACATCATCAGTGTCCACCCCTGCGAAATACAACTCGGCCATGTCATATGCGAGCAGTCTGCGAAACCGTGTCGGCCATACGATTGTAGTCGTCAAATCTTTCTGTGCATCGGTTAGTCCTGAAAGCGACGTCGGCGCGTAGAGATACCACAAGTACATTGTGATAGCGGATGACACGGAACCCGTGAACCGAATCTTGTTGTTACCCAAGTCCAGTGTGTATTTGTTTGGCGAGTTCATCCATCGAAGCAAGTCCTCGAATGGTACACCTTCGTATTCGTTATCCGCCGCGCCTCCGAACACTTTGTATGCCCGTCCAAAATCGGTCGGCAAGGATTTCTGCGTTGCGTATGTGTCGCCCGGGCTGTGCGCAAGCGACGTGTCGAGCTTCAAAAGAAATGCCCAATTGCGCATCTCGTTGCGGTTCGTATATGCGGCATCCATAATTCCGAATGTGATATCCACATCCGGCGAATCGTCGATGATTCCCTCGAAGAATCCTTTGATGTCGTTGGGTGTTAAGTCTGCCATATGTTATGCAAATATTGTCCTGTACCAATATGAGAACCAATTACTGCGCCCGAGCTGATGCATCGCCTCCTCCTTCGGCAGGTCCATGAAGGTGAAGCTCCCGTAAGTACAAAACTCATTCACGACATCTCGGTGCAACTTAAATATACCACCTTCTCCGATGTCTTTGCCATTAGATAACTGCGCGAACATCCAGTCGCCACTCCATCCAAATAGTTTGATTGCGTGACCATACGTCTGCTCGCCCCGGCCGATGTCGGCGTCAATCGCCCCGCCGATGACTTTCGTCCACGTAGGGTGCCAGTCAATGCCTGTGAGAATCGAGCGCTCTTCACTTCGCGCCTGCCACGCCGCCGACCGCATATTGTCAAAAATGTCGTATGCGCCGCCGATAGTGAAGTACGATTCCTTGGCGAATTTTTTTGATGACCAGTCAAATTGCTTCATGCCATCCCCTCGAGCAAATGCATCGCGCTCGCTCTCTGTCGGTGCAATGAGTGGATTGTACGGTCGCGCTGTTGCCGGTATGAAACCGCCGTATTTCTTGGTAGCTGATTTGCATGCGCTTCGCAGATCCGCGCCCCATGCCAACGGGTCGCCATTCATGAGTCGCTTCGTCTTTGCGAATGTGAACGCCGGGTCGAGTACCAATCCCTCCTGATCCTCCGAAACGGCCGTGAGAGCAAATGCACTGCACATATCGGTATCGCCTTGGTCTTTAATCACGAGCGGTTGCGACACAATGTATTCTTTGGGAAGTGATACCGGACTCGCCGCGCCGAATACCTCCTCAAACGGGAAGTCTCGCGCGTCGAGCGGTGTCTGAAGTAATCCGTATCCGTTTCTTATTTCCATATCACCATAATTTTATACCGTTCTTTACGGTGTTCCAAGCAATTATAAATCCCGCCACCCAAATTAAGAAACTGCGGAAGACCTTGAATCCAGCCTTTGCTTCCAAAAACGGTTTCAATTCTTTCTTAAAAACCTCGTCGGCATCCATGTGGGCTTTGACTACTTTCATGTCTGCCTCGTGCCGTCTGTTGTGCTCCATGAGTGTGTTCACATGCTCGGTGTGATGTTCGTCAATTTTCTCATTCTGGCGCATCAAAATCTCATGTATTTTCCCCATCTCCGCATTTGCCTTATCTATTTTACCATTCACGGTGACACCGATTGTCTTAACGACATCCTCCCGGTGACGTTCGAGTTGCTTTGCGACCATCGTAGCGACATTTAGCAATTCTTCCGCCTTCACCTCACCTTCAAGAACGAGCGCTTGAGCAACGCCCCTTGCGTGATGTCGTAGAGCTTTCTCTTTGTCGTGGGTCATATTCCGTAAGATACAAACGTGACACATTTAATCGGCACTTTTCCAAAAGAAATCATAAAGATACCCGTAGCGATTGCCATGAGGAGCAGGGTGGTTGCTGTGGCGTAGATGATGAAGGGGGTCATGGTTCATTCGAAAATCATAAAATCCCCTGATTGGTCTGGCAGTGTGGCCGAGGCGCAAGTGAACATAGGTGAAACAAATGTGGCCGAGTTAGTGTTTGTGAGATTGTTGCTTCCCACCGAGTCATTGCCGTTGTTATCAAAAGCCCATTGGGATACGAGTCCGGTTGTGTACGGGTTACAGGGGTCGGTGTAGAGTGCGGCGGCCTGTGCGTCAGAAAGCGCGGCGTTGTAAAAAAGAAACTCGTCAATGTTAGCGTCAATGTACGTCCCAATATCAAGCCCTATATGAAACTCACCAGTATTACTCGCTCCACCGGGATTTCGGGTACAAGTTATATCTGTTTGTTTTGTGCCGTTTACCCACAGAGAACAGGTCGTCCCGCTTCGCCTCCATGTGAGCGTAGTTGTGGCTGTCCCCAGATTCACGCCTGTAAAATTAGGGAAATCAAGACCCACTCCATCACCAATCCACATATCCAACTTTCCTTGGTCGGCACTGTATTCAGAACCATATCCATATGCACCGGCACCGTAAGGCCCCTTCTCAAAAATACCTCTCCAACTTCCTGACGCTGAGGCCATTGCAATCCATACCGACCAGGTGAAATCACCAGTAACATCAAGTCCTGTCTGTGAAGCGTCGGCAATAGAGAAATACTGCGAAGAGGCGGCAATTAGATGTGTAGAATGAGTGTTCGCGGCATACGTCGGCGTAGGTGAAAAGAAAAACAGCACCGAGAACAGGAGCAGGGTTGCGAGGGATTTTTTCATAGCCCTACATTAAGATTTACGTCGTAGTACCAACAAATTAGAAAGAGAAAAGGCGCGGCAAGGACGCAAAGGACGAGGTACACAGCGAGCAATGGATATGCGAGGTATTTCATGTTGAAGTCGCGCTCACAGTCGGAACGCCTTGTATCTGTACCCATGCGGTAGAAATTACGTCCTTATCCTTTGAGGTAACCCGTTTGTCCACGCTCCCGTTTGCATTGGTGCGCCACTCGGTTACTGCATATCCCCTTGTGCCGTCTGGGTGCAACATTTCGTCTACTTGGCACTCTATTCCTACAGAGCATTGCGCTCTTGGTTCGTGGACGTATTTCCCTTTGGTTTGCAGATTGCTGGCTTGTTCAGCTTCTTTTGTGGCGACGATGTCAGTTGGGGCAACTGTGCCTCCAAAGTAAATAAGCACACTTGCTCCGATTACGACGCCTGCAATTCCTACCAGTTGTGCTTTCATACTATGTAGGATTGACCGTTATGTTTAGCGTACACACTCCTTTCACGGGTGATGATGCGGGAGTACCGGCAGAAATATACAACACGCTCCCTTGCGTGAGATTCTTATTAGCTCCGAATGATATGTAATTGATTGTGCTGGAAGCCGTGAGCATTGTCGTTGAGGCCGTTCCGTTTCCGAATTGGATATTAAGCGTTCCAACGGTTGTGTAGCACCGCGCACCGAGTATCTGCTCTCCTCCGGCGGGCATTATTATCCGTATCGGCTGTGTTGAAGTGCCTGTCCATGCCGTTGACGTTGCGAAAGGATATGAGGGTGTCAGTATGGTCGGAGCGACAGCATTAAATGCTGTGGAGGTTCCTATTTGCCACTGGTTTTCAGTTGTATCAAAACAGTGTAGGCCAGAACCGCTACCACATGTGGCACTATTCGTTCCCCAGAAATTAGTTGCTGTCAGGTTTGTCGTAGAAGCGTTTGTCATTGTGAGCAAGTTGCCTGATGCCAACCATGTAAAATCAGTGTCGGAAGCAGGGTTATCTGCTGTTGAGGTGTAGAGAACGGTATTCGTCCCTCCGAAAGTTGAGAGTCCTGTACCTCCGTTCGCGACAGCGAGGTCAGTACCCGACCAGTTCGTATTGCTTATCGTCGCACCTCCCGTGATTGCGGATGTGCCGTTGCCCTGCAAAAGGCCGGTGAGCGTGGCCGCTCCCGTCCCGCCACCTGCCACTGGCAGTCCCGTGGCGTTCGTGAGGACAAGTGAAGAAGGCGTACCATAGGCGTTTGTGCCTGAGAATGTGTTGTTGTTTGCTAACAGCGTTGAGGAGGCCGCCGTGATTGTGATAGCCCCTGCTCCTGTAAATGTAGTGCCGTTAATAGTGTTTCCCGGTGAGAGTGCCGTAGCCGTACCTGCATTTCCAGTGATACTTGCGTTCATTGAAGTCGTGGAGAGCGGAGACCACACCCCGGCATTTACTGCGGCCAATCCACTCCATGCCGACGAGTCCTTTCCTGTACCGCCGAGAGTGTTAGAGAGAATTGCTGAAAGTGATGCGGCTGTCCCGCCGATGTTGAGTGATGATGTGGCAACTTGTGCAAACGCCGTCCCTGCCGCGTCGGAATAAATAATTCTGTTTGCGGTGAGAGAAGATAACCCCGTGCCTCCACCAGCAATAGGGAGGCCTGTTGCGTTTGTGAGGACGAGCGCGGAGGGAGTGCCGAGGGCTGGGGTCACAAGTGTGGGCGAGGTCGCCCTAACCACATCACCAGTACCAGTCCAATTATAAAGAGATGACGTCGCAATACTCGCCGCATCCGCAGTTGAGCCAGTGATGTTTCCCAGAACACTATTGGCGGGTACTTGTGCGAGGTTGGCAAACGGGAGGTCGCCCGTAACGCCTGTGGAAAGCGGAAGCCCCGTGGCGTTTGTAAGCACCAAAGTTGTCGGAGTGCCGAGCCATGATGTGCCTGATATGGTGAGTTGAGTTGTGGACGCTTGTGGGAAGAATGAAGCGATGAGAGTAGATGTGGCGACGTAGTATTTCGCCATAAAGGGTTCGGTGGATGTGCCGACACCGGAGCCACCTGACCCGCACGTCGTTGTGGTAATCACACCGCCACCCGTGAGCGTCAAACACAATCCTGTCGTGAGTCCTGTCAGCTTTATCGGCTTGCTTGCGGTGCGCTGTGTGATATTTGTACCATCGCTTTTCCATTGTTCAAGTGTTGAAATCGTACCACTCCCGGCGCCGACTACCTGCGCCTGCGCTTCTGGTGCGTGAAATAGTGCGCCCACGCTGGCGATGACTCCAATTAAAAATGATGCGATTGCTTCAATCATGGTGTACCGCGCTCGCGCGCCATTTTGATGAGTTCCGGTATCGTCTTTCCTTCATATGGCGACACCGGCTCCTTCTCTGCGACCGGCTCCGTCGCTTTCTCTTCCTCGGGATACAAGTGTGATGCGACAACCGCCTTGATAGCCGTGTCCTGAATTTTGCTGATGAGGTCTTTGTACTCCCCGGCATACTGCCCCATGGAATAAACCATTGCCTCCCTGAACTTCTCTTCCGTTATCCAATCAAATTTCTCCTTCAAATAATCCACAGCCGGTTGCATATCTGTCTGTGGCTGAATGTCTATGCTCCCAATCGCATCCAACACAGGCCCCAAGTCCGTCTCTTTTTGCTCCGGGAATTGAATGCCCGCGATTGCTTTCCTGACCACATCCTCCACTCCGACATGTGTCGCGCGTCCGCCCATTACCTCCGACATCATAGGCATCATTGCCTCCGCCACCGCGCTCTTGATATCGTCATGGCTCATCATCCTCGGCATTTTCGGTTGCTTGGTCTCGGGGAATTTGAGCGTGTCGAGTGACTCGCGTATCATGCCTCGAATCTTTTCGTAATCCACTTTGAGGACTGAACCGCCGCCGCCGAAATGCTTCGATCGAGCCTCCACGAGATACGTCTCAATCTCCTGTCCGTACGCATCGCTTAACGCTGTGTACCCGCTATCTGTGTACACCCGGGTAGAAATGACGATGTACATCGCATCGCTCGACGATGACGGCACCTGATATTCCACTGAAAACCGCTGGCCTCCGCGGTCTGTCAAATCCTTTGTGTCTATCAATGCATCCGTCCGGGCGTTGCGAATAGTGGCGCGCACATAGTATGTTCCCGTATCGTTTGGATCCGCAAGTTGTCGCACTATCGCGAATGTCTCACCCGGATTGAGTTGCAATCCCATATATCAATTTGGGACACTTTCGCGCGGGACCGCGTATGCCCATACGGACGCATTGGCTCCGGTTACCCAAAACTTGATTCGGAAATATTTTGCGTATCCTCCTTTTAATTCTATATGCTTGCAAACCTCCGTCGAAGTCGCAGATGGCTGACTATAACCACCGCCACAGGGCAATTGCGTAGTTGTCGAGAGATTCCAGGAGTGCAAAATGTTAGTGCTATCGTGTCCAATTGGTATCGCGTTTGCCACAGTCGTAGTAGCTTCATCAAATGCATACCAATCATATTTATTATCTGAAAATTCACGCACGAATACGAGATTGGCCGCAGATGAAGAAGCGATCGCCCTTATATTGAGGTCAATCGAGTCCGCGCGCTCCATGACTCCTGTGATGGTGGATGATGCCGCACCTGTCGCTGTGCTCTGGAGATATACTTTCGTGGTCGAAGCCGAAGGATCCCCGGCATGTGTAGATAATCCGGTACCGGCCGTGATGTAGTATCTCTGCCCTTGCGTCACGCCACCGCCCACGCTCACGTCAGAATCTTCTGGCGAGGCGAGGCGGTTGATACCGACGAACGCGGCATAGCTTCCCGAAAACGCGACCACGATTGCGATTACAATGCTGGTAAGATTTTTCATATTTACTTCTTGATTTTGTTAATGTAGCGGGTCTGTCTTGAGGCCCGCGAAGGCCCCAAGCAGATCCACTACGGTTTAATAGTGAATCTTGACTTTGAACAGCGGATCGAATCCGCGTGCCGTCGAGGTTGCTGGCTCGCATGCAGTGTCCGCGCATGCCATCAGATCTACTGCTTGTATAAATCCGAAGAAATACGAACCGTCTGGCACCAATACAGTGCCGTTCCCTTTGCCAGAATCGAGAGCATATGTAGAGCTCGTCGTTGTGGCAGTGGTTGACGTGGCAAGCGTTACGCCGTTTATGAGAGACGATTTGCCCGTGGTGACAACTGCAGTCGTCACATTAGCCCATGCCGCAATCGACGGTGATGTCGTTGCGAACAAATAGACTTTATATGACGAACTTGCCGTCTCGCCAGTGATCACATCGGATTCTCCATAGTAAGCGTAAACATCTTTCCCGAATGTATTTCTGAACATCAAGACCTCTTCGCTTCCGACCGGAAGCTTCTGGGCGTACCACCTTTCAGTTTCCTGCCCGAGAGTGGCGCCGTCAGAGAAGTTTTGCACTCCCGCGCGCTCCCCTCCCACATCCCTATCATCCGCCACCGGAGCGGGAGATGATTGGAATGAGAAGAATAGCGCGACGATTGCAATAGCAACGGCGGCGACCCCGAATATTTTTCCATTGGAATTACCCATAGGATTTAGATCGTTATGCCGTGAAGGCCGTTGCTACTAAAACGCTCCCTGACCGGAATCAGCGCGCACGCGAATGTCGACGAGTTGCTTCGCGCCCTCGGTAAAGGTTTTCAAACCATAGAGAGTCCATGGCAAGACGTTCTTTCCGAGTTTGTCCGGCACCTCCTTAATCTCGACTTTCGGCCGAGCTTGGATGACCAGATCAATCGCACCGCGC
>ERZ1292632.2379-Hain-H43-01um-R2-2379-length-15799-cov-10_pt1 | contig 15799 bp, 24 predicted proteins | sample MGYA00564407_ERZ1292632 | MGnify/ENA primary metagenome ERZ1292632 (study PRJEB36523, sample SAMEA6512637) | groundwater metagenome | collected 2019-01-08 | study: AquaDiva: Metagenomics assemblies of 32 groundwater samples | reverse complement strand
GTCCAAGTTGCTGATCTGCCTCGGCATTTAAGATAGCCATGGCGCGGCCGTTTGGGTCACTCGAACCCATCCCAGCTTCCTGATCCGTAATACCTGCCTGTTGACGAATATCCGCCGCTAACTGCACGCCACGATTAAACAAATCAGGCGGAATTGGTCCAAAGTCGATATCTTTGACTTCGCCCGCGCTCGCGTTGTAATGAATAATCTGCGCCGTATATGCCGCGATCTCATCAGCCGTAATCCGGCTGCCAATTGGCACCAACAGCTTCTTTTTCAGGAGCAACTCAACCGCTTCACGTACACTCGTTTCACACGAGTTAATCTCGCGCTGACGATGCCACGCCTGGGAGATATAGGCCTCGGCAAAGAACTTGCCGGCGTTCTTGTCCCACACAAAGTGATAGAAGGGGAACCTACCAAGCTTCGTGTAATACGGTGATTCCTCTTCTTTTACGATGTTGCCGTTAATTCGCCATATAATACGACCGTTTGGATAGGCTTCGCTGGGCTTTTCGTGCCACTCTTCGCGCCACGCATGGTCCTTTAAAGTGTCTTCGTCAACATACCAAGCCGACTCCTGCCCATCGACACGGACACTAATATCCGAATCAATAAACATAGCCATCTCCGGAAATTCCGCTCTGAGATTAGCAACCGGCTCGGGCGAACGATACAGCACCCACTGAGCATTCAACAACGACGTGGCACCCGGAGATACATAGAAATATCTAACATCTCGGCAATATGCTTTTACGTCGCCCGCCTTGACAGCAAACAGTGTAGGCGGCTCTTCCTCCGGTGGTAGTGGCCCGGATTGCTGAAGCTCTGGCTCATTAACCGCTTCGTCAGGCACCATGGAGGCATCAGGTTCAACACCAGGCGGTAAACTTGCTGCAACCTCCTGTAAAGCCGTTTCACTTTGATTTTCAAACTCAGCTTCTTGAAACGCTTTCTCCTGCATCCGCTGCATTTCGCAGTTAGGACACAGAGAGCCAACCAGCGCCTCTTCGTCTGTAAAGTCACAAACCGCACACCAGGCTTTAGTTGGCCCAGCTAAACGATCCCAACAGCATTGAAGAATCGCATTGCCTGCCCACGGGAGATATTCACACGCCTCTTGATAAACAAGATCAAGGTTCTCTTTGCGCCGATGATACTGCAACAGCAAGTGCCCCATCTGAGCACCGTGCGTATCTTCAAAATCGTTCGATGGTGGAGTAACATCTACCGAAGGGATCTGCCGCGTTAACTTGCCTACAAGGCTCCTACTTGTAGGGCGCAATACGTTGTTAACACTGCGTAACCGCTTAGAATCTTCGGAGTTTAACCGGATAATCTCGCCCGTTGTGCGATGCACAATAAGCTGATCACCTTCGAGATATCGGCGGTAAAAATCAATAGACCGCTGCCACGACGACTGGCGCGATTGCGCCTCATCTAAATGGCTTTGCAACAGCGTAGAAAGCTCAGCGTCTTTCTCCGGCTGTTCGTATCTTTCGGCCTTGGGTAGCTGATCCAAAACCGCTGTAAAATCAAGGGCGTCGCTATCCAGTGCCACCAACGTAATTCATTTCACTCCTCTTGGATATTTGTCTACGCCACTCCGTAAGTGACTTTGAGCCTTTACTCGTATTACAAGATGCACAGGCAGGCCGTAGATTTGCAGGCCAGTTAGTTCCGCCACGCACTAGCGGAATAACATGATCAATGTGTTCAGCTTGTTTTCTTTTACAGTAAGCACATTTATTGCCGTAGTAATCCGCCCGGGCTTTAACAGCATCTACACTAGCAAATCCAGCTGCGTTAGATTTTCTAGCTCGTCTAGTCCGCGCCAAATGACAAACAATTGCCTTGTTTTGCTTAGCCCACGTTGCTGCTTGCTGCTTTATCTTATCTGCGTTTTTAAGCCGCCACGCTATCTTAGATACACAAAGATGCTCTTTATTAGCTTCTCGCCACGCTTTCGCCTTAAGTTTATTTTGTTGTGGCTTATACAACGCATAGTACGTTTTTAACCAAGCAGCATTAGCTTTTCGCCAAAGCGCATTAGTGGCGAGTATACTCTCACGCTTAATTTTGTACCTTTTAGCGTCGTACTCACGTATCTTTTCTTTATCTTTACGCGGCACTTTACTTTTGATTCCAGCGAGGATTACGCCGACGATACTCTACAGTTAAATACTGTAATCCATCGCGAGGCGACATCCATTCGTCCCAAGGCTCTTGCTCAACCTCTAACGTGTTGGCGGCATTTTCATCGCCGCGCTGTGCATTAGCCAGCAAATTTCTTTGTGCAGCACGTTCCCTTCCAGCCCGCTCTTTGCGATATTCACTCATCCCACGATTTACAACAGCAATACCATCAATCGGGCTCTTTTTGTATGACCTACTCATATTTGGGGCCGCAGACTGGATTCATCCAGTTACCTAGCTTTTATGCTAGAGCAAGTCTTGTCAACTCCGTGTGTTCCAACCACACCGCTGCGACCATAGTTACCATTAAGATGGCTTAAAGGCAATATTACTTGCCTTTAATACCCACTACTTTGCTTAGCCCCGCCCATCATGTTGTTCGCTCTTGCTTGAAACTCCTCCGTAGCAGCAGATCGCTCTTGAGCCTTTTGCGTCAGCAAAGCTCGAACGTCCTGCTTTACCTGTGCAGGATCATATGACGCTTGACCAGTATAGTCAGCTTCGCCACCTTCTGCAATAGCACCACCTGTGCTCGAACCCAAGGGCCCTAACGGAGGATTTTCGCCAGCTAACGAGTCATGAAAGCTCGGACCATCTAATCCAAGCAGATCGTTCAGTTCGGCCGGCCCAGGCATATTGCCCGAAAGCATGCTTTCAAACGCACCCACAGGTTGCGCTTCAGGCATCATATCGTCTTCGGGCATCATAGGCATCTTATTTTGCATCATAGGCATCATTTAAAGTGCTTCCAATTCATCCATATCGAAGGTTCTACCCGCTAAATCTTTAACCAACTTAGGCTTTTTCACTGGGATCTTGCTATCTTCTTTGTCTACAGCGTCTTTCATTTGCTCAAGATTTACGGCTTCTCTAGACATGGCCATCTCGACTTGAGCCGCTTCCTGCAAGTTAGTTGCCTTCGACATGCGAATAGCTGACTCGCTTAAAGCACGCATCTCTTCAAGCCCTGTTTGCATCGCTTCAACAAGCGCCTGCGTCTTCACAGCATCCTCGGCACGTACCGCCGCATGCTCCACAGCATCCGTCTGTGCCTTTTGCTGCGCCATCACAACCTTTTGTACATAGCCCCTCTCCCAGTGAACCAAGAGATCCTGGCCCAATCTTCGCGATTCGCGAATACCGTATAAAATCGCAATGAGTGCTCCAATGCCCAAGAGCAAAATCAGGCTGAACGCCAAGATCAAACCAAGTTGCATCATTACATTTCTCCTCGTGTTTCTTCAAGATACTCCACCGCTCGTTTAAGGCTCGTTATGTCGTCTTGAAAAAAGCCTACCCCAATATTACAAGAATAGCAAAGCAAACCGCGGACAACACCAGTTTTATGATCATGATCAACAGCCAAGCGTTTTCCTGTTGCACAAGACTGTCTACAAACAGCACAAACACCACCTTGCTTATGAAGCAAAGTTTCATATTGATCTAATGATATCTGATACTTAACTTTGTATTCCCAATTTCGTCGAGATCTATCATGTGCATTTCTATACGTCTTAGCTTTTAGTGCTACCCCTAAACTAACAATTTTCTTTGCGAGAGTAACGTGTGAAACACCGTAGCGTTGACGCAGTGCTCGCATGCTAGTGCCATTAGCATAATCAACTAAAACTAAATGCATAGGCAAATAACAACGAACATCGCGATTGCCGCATATGCGCAGTTTTATACCAGCTTTATTAAGCCTGCGCTGTATGGTGTATACATGAACGCCAGTGGCGGCAGCAATTTTTCTAGTTGACTGCCCCGCAGTATATAACGCGACAATATTATCCGTCATAGTAATCAAAAGGCTCTATCTCAGGTATAGTACCAAGCAATCGCATCTCAGATAAAGATCTAATATTTACTGTATCAGATTTTCCCACATTTGACTTAGTTTTTTCAAGTCTAGCTGTGTCAGCTAACATGTCAAAAACCTGAGCGCTAACAACAACGCCCGCCCCCAAGGCGAGAGACATAACGCGATCGTCCATCGCCCCACCGGCAGCACCAAATTTGACGACAACCAATTGCTTGCCGTCTTTAGATTCAGTCTGTTGCTCATAGTTTGCAAGCTCCTCAACCGTTTTAATGCACGGTATGTCTATCATACCATCCTTAATGAATTGCTGCAAGGCCGCAATCATAAAAGGCTTTGTGCTTACATTGGTATCCACGCCCATACGTGAATCTCGGCTAAACTCAGCCGCAGACTCTTTATTTGTCGGGCGATACACGTTCCAATAACAAAGCTGCTTTTTCAATCTTAGCATCACGGCCTCGCCATAACCACCAGTTAGCTCAATTATCGTCAAAGCGTCGTTATATAACACCGCTCCTTTAAACACTTCGTCGCCGTACTCGAACGTATTGATCCACCCATGGAATTGCGCAACTAGCGATAGCTTTAAACGCATTCCACTCGTTGTCATCTTTAGGATAGAACAACAACTTGCGTCCCCATCGATCAAGCCCTTCGCAGAGTCTACACTTGCAAGATATTGCGCTTTTTCTTCGGGCATTTCCCATATGCGCCATCCCGTAAACTGTGTAGTAAGCGGCGTTACCGACGTAAGCACCAAATCTTCAGCACCAAGCACCTCTTCGAGCGCTTTTTGCTGCGTACCACTTTCGGTTACTACTTCCTTCGAGGTAATCACGTAGTATTTGGGTTCGATTACCTTGTCGGCAAGCTCGTCCAAGCGCTTACGATCAAACACCGGATGCTTCGTCAACGGCGCTGGCTTACCGTAGATACGAGCATCAATCTCCCACCGATCTTTGCCAACCATATCAGCCGTGATAGCATCGTGATCGATGATACCAGCGCTAAACTGATCGATGTTAAAAACAGCAACTTGTGGCGCGCTAACCTCTTGGCTCGGGTAACGCTTGTTCTGCTCTGCCGGCCCCTTAAAACGATTTAGTAGATGGCGCACTTCCCATGCATGCGTACCAAACAAAGGCGTTCCGGTTACGATCAACGACCCAAAGTCCACGCGCTTAAGGCGCTGCATGGCTTCGCTATACCAACCCTCGTCTACGTGTTCATCAAAGTGACCTAAAAGATGCTGCGATCCTTGGAGTTGCTCCCACGAGCCCTTATCCGAATAAAGCTTGATGCTACTCTTTGGGTGCCGGCAATGCTTGGCCTTATAAGCCTCGGCACACTCTGTGCATGCAATAAGGATTTGATGTTCTTTTTTGAGGTAGCTATGAAACCACTTACCGCCGTCAGGGAACATTGGTGAAAGGTAATTACCCTCTTCACCGTTAAGCATCTTCTTTTCAAACACGTCTACGCTATAGCTCGTGAACTCCAAACCAACGATAAAAACACTGTGCGGCCCGGATGGTACGTAGCGCCACCTGTGCTGATTCGTTGCCACGAAGTAATCTTCGGCATAACCACTTTGAGTTTTGCTCGTACCGTTACCAGCCATGTAGTAACGCAAAAACGCTTCTGAGGCATGAAACGCTTCAGAGACACTGTGCTTCGGGCGGTAGCGAATCATTGGATCCGCTTCGCGCTCTTTGTCATAGCGGTCGTATAGCTTACGCCACGTAAGCGCCCAATCTTTAAGCCACGGCAAAGAAGCTCTTTGATTTTCGGTTAGCTCCGACGTGGCTAGATAACCACACAGCTTCGCATAATTAGCAAAGTCGTAATAGACAGCATCCTCAACAGGAGGATGGCGCGCAAGCGTAATTATTTCTGCTGATCGCGCAAGGGCTTCTTGAGGCGTCACTTATCTGCGCGTGCCAATTTCAGGCTCGCCACAGTGGTAACAAATATCAACCGATCCACCATTTGGATCTCGGATAAACTTGCTGCACACGTGCTTCTTTGTTTCACCAAAGATAGCTTCGTGCCGCTTGTCGTATTCCTTTTTGTCTACAGGTCTATAGGCATCGCCCTTACCGCACATGATCTCCTCTACGTTCACGCCAAGCTCATCAGAATGCTTCTCCAACCACGGAGATTCATCAAGCTCCACTTGTGGATCCCAATCGTCGTCATCCTCCACTTTAAGTTGTCCACGATCGTTCAAATACGCAATCAAATGCCCCATGTTAGTAAACCTTTAGAGCTTTATAAAGGCCCGTAAGTAACATTTTAGATCGCCAATCATGCAATGGATTACTAGCAGCTAATTTGACATTATCAAGCAACATATTTTTGTGCATAGGTGTCAACGACCTAAATGCATCACGATCACTTGTGCATTCGCAACAACTTCGTGGCCAACTAACGTCTATTGCACAATTGCACATGTTAGGTCCCCACAATTCCGACGTAAACTCTGTGCGTTGTACTCGATTCACTGTCAAGTGTCAACGCCACAGTGGGATTCACATCTGTTAGCACGTTGACGCTACTTGCCTTTAAATCATGACTAACACTAGCACCAGCGCCCACGTGATTCGTAGCAGTCGTGTAAGTGTATACCACATCAACCGCAGCGTCGTTGACAAGGATTAAATACTCGATACTAGTCCACGTGCTAAGCTGAACCGACACAGCCGTTGTATGAGCCTGTACCAAAAACCACTGCACTTCTGATGGCGTTGCCGTAAAAGACGCAATCTTTGGATGTAGATATGGATCTGAATAATCGCTGTTTTCACTAACGATTAAATCCAAGGTTATCTTAGCATAATCAGTCATTTAAACCATTTCCTGAAACGACATAAGAATTAGCTCTTCAACGCGCGCTTGAGCATTAGCAATCACACTCTTCAAGATAGCTTCGCGATCCTTTTGGCTCTTATGCATAGCATCTACGTCAATAGGCTTTAGATTTATTTGCACCGCCAGGTTCAAGCGATAATCATTGAATAAATCGTTACGTTGCCAATCCTTGCTTAGTCTCACGATATCTCCTCTTCCTTTTTCGTTTTGCTACCAGGTGGACGCCCCGTCTTTTTAACTGGGCGATACAGCGCTGGTGGCTTCTCAACTATCTCGCCAAAGATACTACGCAACGAAGACTTGTCAACATCTTCTTGTGGCTTATCATCTGCTGGAGCACGATTCGATGTTAAACCAAGCGACCGCGCCTCAAGATCCAAGAACTTTTGCATGCTAGCCTCACACGCAATTGTGCCAAACCTGATGCCTTCCAGCGTTGCCTTTAAAGCAGATCCCCTTTCAGCATCCGACGCATTCGGGAGCAAACGAACGTCGATTGGCTCCCAGCCCTTTGTGCGAAGAATCTCTACAGCATCCTTGTCAATCGCACCGGCATGTGGCAATCTCTTAGGTCGTTGTTTCTCTGGCACATCTGGCCACGTATGCCACTCAACTTGAAACGATTCACTTGGATCTACACCGGCCAAAGCAAAACCTTTCCTTTACGAAGTAGCCGCAGACGGTCTATAATACGTAAAGCGTTTTCGAGATTTGTGCGGCAATCAAATGTCCCGATGTCATCTGAATATACCAGGTAGTACAAACCCGAATCTTACCACAAACTAGAGGATTCATGCAACTAAAGCTGCAAGAAGCAACACAGTTTATTCGTAGCAATCCGCCCAACGGCACAAGCGAGTTGTCGCTTGCTGAAACCGCCCGTGATGCTTTGGAAGTAGCGTTTGGTGCCGGCAACGTCGTGTCAACAGGTAACGCAATCTACTACTACGATAGTATCTCCGGCCTTTGGGCGCAGCTATCGGAGATGCACCTTATGTCGTTAGTATCCACGTTTGATCGTAAAAAGGTTAAGTCATCTAAAATTTCAATGAGCGCGGCCAAGTTACGTGGAATCATTGCGTGTTTAAAGATATTGCCGGGTGTTGCCCAAGAAGATTTCTTTGATACCCCCATAAGCGGGGTTGCTCTTATCAACACGGTGCTAATGTGTACGAAAGATGGCATCACCGAAACGGCTGCAAGCCCTAACCACCGCTTACGGTCGTGTCTCCCGCATACTTACAGTGCAAGTATCATGCCAACTAAGTGGCTTGCCCTGTTAGACCAGGCCTTTTCAGCAGACGAAGATAAAGCTGATAAGATCGCGGTAATCCAAGAGTTTTTGGGCGCAGCCCTTATTGGCCAAGCACCCAGGTTCGATAAGTGCTTGATCTTTATAGGCTCTGGCGCTAATGGCAAGTCTACGCTTTTGGATGTGATCCAGCTACTCGTTGACAACTATAGCTCAATCTCCCCACAAAAATGGGAAGACGAATACTATATTGCCATGCTTGATGGCAAATTACTCAATCTTGTTAGTGAAATGCCTGATACCAAGCTGGTACATAACGAGCAATTTAAAGCTATTGTCTCCGGTGAAAGCGTCATGTCCCGAGCGCCTTACGAGCTACCACAGAGAATGCGCCCCATTGCTGGGCATATCTTTGCAGCAAACGAGTTACCGCCAACCGATGACAACGCCGATGGCTTTTGGCGTAGATTCATCGTTCTAAGCTTTAATAGGGTGTTTGGAGGCACCGGGCGTACTCGGCATCAAATTCGTGAAGAAGTGCGCCCAGAAGTGCCAGGAATCATCAAGTGGTGCCTTGATGGAGCGGTTCGATTGCTACAACGTGGTGAGTATACCAATCCAAGTAGTCACAAGACCACACTTGAAAATTGGCGCGAAGAGTCCGACTCAGTTGCGGCTTGGGCTAAGTACCATGCCAAGCCTTTGCAGTTACCAGATGGTGACATTTCAAAATGGCTCAAAACCGAGGGTTTTCGTAGTAGTTCTGCCCGTAATTTTTATGTGAATTGGTGTGTCGAGGAAGGGCACAAACCAGTAGGTGGCCGCAAGTTCAAGCATAGGATGGAAGCTCTTGGATATCTATATAAGCGTTTAGAAACAGGGATTTACTGGGCAATACGTATTGAGGTAATATCAGATCAAGCAGGCCCTGCCGTAGACGACACCAAAATCCTAAAGAACTAGGCTGTAGGCTATGGCTACAGCGGCTGTAGCTTAGGGTTTTTCATCCTACAGCCGTAACTCTTTGTTTTCTTTATTCTTTCTTCTCTAAAAGGGGGTGGCTGTAGCCAATGTAGCCATAATCGTCAACACTTTATCTTTTGAGCCTCTTCTATAAAAAGTGTTGAAAACATGCCTACAGCCTACAGCGCCTACAGGAGATACGTATTATCAACTACTTAGAGATATTTGGCTGTAGCTATTGCTACAGCGTCCACCCGGAGTTACCCTGAGGCTATGACGAACCAAAACCCGTGCAGCCATAACATCACCAAGGCTACTCGCGATACGTTTGGCCCTGCCCACTTCGAGTGTATTCAGTGCCAATTGTGCAAAAAGATCCTTGTATATCACCAGATTACCGTAGATAACCCACCTATTTACAAAGGAGTTTATGCTAATGACTAAAGAAGATATCTCCGTGATGGAGGAACTGTGTAACCTCCGGGCCACTAAGCACATCTACGAAAAGACTCACACTCAAGCCGTAGCAGCGGTTAAGGCCGAGATTGCTAAGCTTCTTGAGCGCCTACCTCAAGACAAGTTCGTCAATGTTATCTCCATCAAAGCTGTACTTGCTGATTATTTAAAGAGTTAGCTCTATGTTTGCCCGTGTAGCCCAATTGGCAGAGGCGGCAGCTTCAAACCCTGCTTAGTGTAGGTTCGACTCCTACCGCGGGCACTTATACGTAGGTGCTGGAATTGGCATACAGCTGGGTCTTAAAAACCTGGGTCCCTCGCGACATGTGGGTTCGAGCCCCACCCTACGTACCAATTCGTTTGCTAAAATAGTGGCGGCCCCCGGCCGCCGAGGTTTTTATGTTTAGTGCCAAATCGTAATTACCCACCGACCCTTTTTGATCACATAGATATTTGTTTTAAAGCGTATCCACTACGTTTATGACGCTTTTTAGCCCTTAGATGTAGGTGTTTATCCTACTAAAAATATAATCTTGCTGGGCGCGCAAACGGGCGGAGTCGCCCGTACCACCCCATACCCCGGCGACCCGACACGTACCCTAGTGTAGTGTAGTGCAACATACGTTGCCATATACATACGTCACTATACATCTAAGTACTTGATCTCATTTGATTCTTTAACGACACCCTTTACAGGCATGCACTATCCATACCGACAGCCTTAAATTTTAGACCTGCTCTTGATCTTTACAGCGTGCATGTAAAGGCATCGACATAGGCTGCACTACACTGCACTATGTTGCACTGCATTACCGTACACTACCTTGGTTGTAATATACAACCACATGGGTGTGGGTTTGAACGGCCCGTTTCTTGCCTGTTTCTTGATATATCCTATTACGCTCCACAGCGCATATTGGTATGCACCACAGCGCCTAATAGGATTACTATGACATTCATGTCGCGTCATAGCTAAAATTTAGCAATCTTTGCGTAGTGGTACTGAGCTAAACACTTGATTTTGCTCATATCACACGTTGGCATCACACGTGCTTTAACATGGCGCATGATCACGCTTGTTGCTTTAACACCGCTGATGCTCCTCGCCATATTGGCAATTAACGCCCTTACCGAAAGGCTGTAGACATGACCACGAAACACACACCGGGACCTTGGCGCACCAATGCTTATGACCATCGCGAAATTGAAGCTTTGGCGGGACCAGAGGGTGAGCGCTATGTCATCGGACCGATTGCTGTCGTGTATGACATAGACAGCATCCGTAGCGGTCAAGCTGTAGGTGAAGCCAATGCTCGCCTCATCGTAGCGGCCCCGGACCTTCTCGCGGCGTGCAAGGCTATCCTTCGCCACGATGATAGTGTGTTACCACACAATGCAGTAGATTGTGCGACGGCGCCTTGCGCCTACTGCCAGGTCCGCAACGCAATCGCCAAAGCAGAGGGGCGCTAACGATCATGCGCGGCCTGAATAGCCGATATTACGACCATGCAGCACGGAGCTGCCAGAGACCAGGAGAGACCAGATGAGCCAGCCAGAGTCCACCGAGTACGAGATCACGGCCCGCGACGACGGCACGTACACCACCGAGATCGAGACCACCAACGACGAGTGGTCGGAGCGGGAGATCGCGGCCCTCCGCGTCGAACTCGGTGAAAAGTGGCGTTGCGAATGGGCCGGCACCGGGAACACCGGCGCCGACGGCATCACGGTATCCGATGTTACGATCACGGGAGTTTAGCGTGGCCACACGCGATACCAGCTTTCTCGGCACGCTCTACGATCGCCTTGCAAGTATTGGTGCCGAAGAGTGGGCTAACTTGATCTCGGACGCGCACCTTGCGGGCGATGTTGATTTGATGTACCTTTTGATGCGCAATGCTGCCGAGGAGATCACGGCCGTAGTACCTACGTTGCTCGATGTTGCCAATGCATGTCAACTGGGCGCAACGGCCTTGTCAATACAAGACTCGGCTTGGAGCGCTTCACTATCCGACACGTGTATCGACATGTGCAAAGCAGCGTGCAAAGGAGAAACTAAATGACGCACAACACTGTTGCTTTGCCCACGGGCAAAACGCCGATTTGGGCACGTATACTGCAAGCAATCGCGATTCTGCGCGGTAGCCTCGCTGTGCGCCAGTACGACCCACCGATCGTAATCGGGCGGGACGAACTAATTCACATGACGAGCGCCGAGATTATCGCGCGCTTGGGAGTTTAACTATGGCTCGCAAAGGTCAAAAACATTGCCGTTTGTGTAGATTGGTTTATGTCTATGCCGCGCCGCATGATTACTTGTGCAACGCTTGTGAGATCACGTTGCGTCCTGTAGGAGTTGAGATCGCGGCATTCCATGCAGCGTGCGAAGCCGGTGTGTATAACAGCCAAACAATTTGGCCCGGGCGGCCTAACGCGGTAATTCGTGCAACGCGCTCTTGGTTTGGAGTTAAGTAACATGGCAAAGATTTTTACAGCACTCTCAGAGAATCAGCGCTTGGCCGTTGGCACGCCATGTAAAGAATGTGCCACGGGTATCTACAAGGAGCGTTCAGGGAAATTCGGGCCGTTCGTGTCATGCTCCAGATATCCCGCCTGCGATAGTAAGGTTATGCGCCCGCGTGGCTTTCACGTGTCGAGCGATACTGTCCCTAATGAAGTGGAAGCGCTAGCTTCCGTAATACCCGAAGTAGTCGCACCAATTGCGCCTGCAACGTCAACCTTTTCGGAGAATTTCTCTATGGCCGTTCCTGCTAGTAGCCTTGAATCACAGATCCTTGCGCTCGTGCAGCCCTCGATCAATAGCGCCCTTGCCAAGGTCGAGATCGATGCTGGTAAGGTGCTTAGCGTTGTGCAAGCCGAGATCGCTAAGCTCAGCAACGCTGCGCCCCTGGTGATCGAAGTCAAGCGCGAAGATCAGCCTACGCGCACGATTGAAGGCGCACACTATCTCATGCCGCGTCTTTTGAAGCTCCTTAGTGCGGGATTCCACGTGTATCTCTGGGGCCCGGCTGGTAGTGGCAAGTCAACGGCGCTCATGCAAGCATTGACAGCACTCGGCAAGGGTTTTGAGATCGACACGCTGGATCAAACGACTATGAGATCAATGGTTCAAGGGTTCTGCCGACCTAATGGTGAGGCAAACCACACGTCCTTTACACGATGCTGGCAGGGCGATGATACCGCACCCGATGGTCGTGGCTACATCGCTGAAGAATGCGACAACGCGCCAGCGAACATCCAAAATTTGTTTAACTCGGCTTTGGCTAACGGGCATGCGCCTTTGGCTTGGGGGAACGTCGAGCGCAAGCCCGGGTTTAGTTTTTGCGGCAACGGTAACACGGCGTTCCGGCCGACCCGTAGTTTCCCCGATCGTAAGCCTGGGAGCGCGGCGTTTATCGATCGGCTTTATTTTATGCATTGGCCGATTGATCCCGCAATCGAGGCGCGCGTGGCGGGAGTTGCTTCGTGTCGCGATAACGTTCGCGTCGAGACCACGTGCACGCCAGCGGCGTGGCATGCGTTTGTCACGGGCCTTCGAGCATGGGCTATGACTAACGCTCCTACGCTCATGATCACGCCACGCGCTACGTTGCTTGGCCTTCAGGCGCTTGCGTGTGGGGAAACACCAGCCGAGATCGCGCACGCCCTGATTTTTCGTGGCGCCGATAATGAACTTGTATCAAAGGCGCTAAACGCGGTAGCGCTTCCCCGGGAGGCTTAAATGCCCCACGAGATTTTTTACCGTACGCTTACTGAAGCGGCAAACGTTGCGCGGGATTGCGGTAAACGTGATACCGAGTGTGATAGCTGGGCGGGAGGGTCATTCGATAAAGCGTATGATCTTGCCACTAAGGGCTGGCCCGAAGGCGCAACCATGGCGTCAAAGATTGTCGGCAAGATTGTAGATCGCGCCGTAGCATCGGCGAGCATGCCCGTTATGACAACGGAGGTAGCATGGGACGTCCAGGGTGCGGCGTATGACACGGGCGCCTATCTGGCCGGTGTTCCTGAGTGTTGGGGCACGTTCGCACCAGTGGAAGCTAAGCGTGGCGTGCGCTTGGTGTGCAACATGAGCGTGTCGGCCGGTGTACCGAAAGAAGCGATTACATCGCGTGGCTTGGCCATGACAGCGCTAGCTATGCTATTGCAATCGCACGGATATCCGGTGACAATTGACGTGTGCGCATTTTGGAATTATCGATCGCGTTCTGATCTAGAAGGTCGTGTTATGCACGTTGTCCGCTTGGCCGATGCTGAAAGCGGATCGATCCTGGATTTTGATCGTATTACGTACGCGCTGGCACATCCTACGATGGTGCGTCGCCTAGGATTTACGCTCGCGTATGCCGATGGCTGCCCTACAGGTAGCAACATGGGCGCACCAGTAGACGTTCCTCCTAGTGGCGCTGTTGATCTGTTCATCGGTGGCGCGTATCTTCGTGATGTAGAACGCTGGCAAGACGGCGGGGAATCGTGGGTACTGGCCGAGTATCTCAAACAAACAACGGGAGTGTAGCTATGACCGATATCAAGATTAAAATCAACACTAGCGATTCGTGCGTGTATCTGAGCATTGCGCATAACAACGTGGAAGCCTTTTACGAAATTCCCTTTAGTGAATGGCCTGAAGTATGCGCACGGTTTGAGACAGCAACGGATTATGCGCTGCCTACGTTGGCTGAAATTGCTGAGACGCTACGGCAGCAAGCGCTTAGCGCGATCAATAACGACGGTACGTTGCTTGGCCAAAACGCAGCTATCAAAGGAGATAACTAAATGTGGGCAGACTGGGCGGAACGTACACAGGAACCTACACGCGAAGAGTGGCTAGAGCAAGCATGCCGCGTGCTGTCAGTAGACGTTTGGGCTAAAGCGGATGCTGGGGCGATATCTCCCGTGCGTGTATCGGTGGGCTTTCCGATCATCGGTGCGCGCCCGAGTAAGCACATGCGGATCGGCGAGTGTTGGTATGGCCCGAGTACGGCCGACGGGATCCCGCAAATATTTGTGCATCCAACGGTATCGGATGGCATCGCCGTACTGGCAGTGTTGCTACACGAGTTGATACACGCATGCCTCGGGTCGGTATGTGGGCATCGCGGGCGATTCAAGCAAGTAGCTACAGCGCTGGGGCTGGAAGGGCCGATGCGTGCAACGGTACCGGGCGACGCGTTGCATACCTGGTTTGAGTCTATGTTGCTTCGCCTTGGGGCTTATCCGCATTCTAAGCTGGATCCCATGGCCGGGCGCAAGGTGCAAAAGACGTATCTTTTAAAGGCCACGTGTGAAAAGTGTAGTTACACGATCCGCCTCACCGAAAAGTGGGCGTCTTTGGGGTTGCCAATTTGTGTTTGCGGATGTAATTTCAGGCTGGAGGAGACTAAATGACTAAGGCAGAATGGGCGGCGGAGGCGGCGGCGCGGGCGGCGGCGCGGGAGGCGGCGTGGGCGGCGGAGGCGGCGGATGCGGCGGATGCGGCGTGGGCGGCGGCGGCGGCAACGTGGGCGGCGGCGGCGGCGCGGGCGATAAAGTAAATTGCGGTTACGTAAATTTAACAAAAAAAAAGGAGCTATTATGTTGATTAAGCTTGTGAATTTGAATTATGAGTCAGCGCATAACAACGTACGTTGGAATGTTGGCACTACGGTTACAATCCCGCCAGAACAGCGATCTTTGCTATTGTGCGGTCCCGGCATGCTGCATGTGTACGAAGGTAATGTTGAATTAGCTTTGATGCTGGATCCAATTCATGTAAACCATACGGTAAATAACATACGGGCATTAGAGGTTGCCGGAAAAATTGTTTCGCGCGATGGCGCCTTGAAGGCCGGAGGGCATTGTTTTAAGGTGATTCGTGAGTTGCCTATTCCTACAATTACGATAGAACACCGTGTGCTCTTTGCAATTATGTGCGCGTTTGAGGCATCTATGGGCACTAAAGATCCTGCTATGCTGTCTATATTGGCGGCGGAGGCATGCAAGTGACTAAGGCAGAATGGGCGGCGGAGGCGGCGGCGCGGGCGGCAACAACGTGGGCGGCGGAGGCGGCGGAGGCGGCGGATGCGGCGGCGCGGACGGCGGCGGCAACGTGGGCGGCGGCGGCGGCAACGTGGGCGGCGGAGGCGGCGGCGGAGGCGGCGTGGGCGGCGGCGGCGGCAACGTGGGCGGCGGAGGCATGCAAGTGACTAAGGCAGAATGGGCGGCGGAGGCGGCGGCGC
>ERZ1292632.2277-Hain-H43-01um-R2-2277-length-16366-cov-7_pt1 | contig 15803 bp, 32 predicted proteins | sample MGYA00564407_ERZ1292632 | MGnify/ENA primary metagenome ERZ1292632 (study PRJEB36523, sample SAMEA6512637) | groundwater metagenome | collected 2019-01-08 | study: AquaDiva: Metagenomics assemblies of 32 groundwater samples | reverse complement strand
GCCAGGACGAATTCGCCGGGGTGCAGGATGAACGGGTGGTTTCCCGCAGCGGTAACCAGCTGCGTCAGGTCGTCCTGGCACTGAGCGGGGTCGATGTGGGTATGTGGGTAGCGGGCCATCACGCGGAAGGTCTCGCCGAGCCGTACGTCGATGCTGGACGGCTGCACCATGGCCGGGTCGTACGGCGTGATGCGGACGTGTTCGTTTTCGATGGCCGCGCGGATGTCGCGGTCGGAGTAGAGCATGATCCGATTATCCGCTGTCGGTGCCGCCGAAGAAGCGGAACTCCAGGGCGAGCAGCCCCACGCCAGCGGTGATGAACCCGGCCGGGACGTAGATCAGTGCGGCGCCCAGGGCGACGAGGGCGACGGCGGTCAGGGACATCAGACCGGCCAGGAACGAGCCCCAGGCACCGGGTGGCAGTGCGGGGATCAAAGTGCGGCGCTTGTCCTTCACGCGCGGCGCCTGCCCTTGAGGGGTACGAGGGCGGGGGGTGCGCTGTCGGGTTCCGCGTCATGCTGCTTCAGGGACTTGTCCAGGTGGTGCTGGCACACCGGGGAGACGGCACCGGTGTCCGCGTGCACCCAGAGGGCGACCGCTGGCTCGTCGGGGTGGAAGAAGCAGTTCTCCTGGCGGTCGGGCACCTCACGGAGGTTGTCCTGGAAGGCGCGGATACGTGCGGTGCGTACGCCTTCGAAGACACGGGCGTGAGCGGATACGTGGCTGAGATTCACTGCTCTCCCCTTGGGTCGCCTCTGGCCGCGCGATGCATGCCACGTCGCCCCTGCCGAGGATGCGTGCGGCGCCGTCGTGACGGCCGAAGGAAATGGATTTGGTGGCTGATGTGATCCCTGGCTTGAGTGGGCATACGCGCGCCGGGTCGGGCGGCTGCGGCGCCGTCCTGGCTCACTGGTGGGGGTGCGCGCCGCGTGGAGGGTGTGTGAGTGGTGAAGATTCGATGACGCCCCAAGTCAAAGACAAACCGGGGCAAAGCCCCGGTGCCCCGTGGACCCCCTTCTTGTTAAGAAGGAGAGCCTAGGTTTTGACCCCTCTGACCTGCGCTAACGTCCGTTCACATATTCCTGGGTGACTACCGAAAATTCCCAGGGGACTGATCATGTACGGTGTGCCTCATGCCGTGGATCATTCCTCAGGGAATACTTCCGGCATGTACGTACTACTTCCCCTCGTTATTGACGCCCATGTGGCATCATCGAGGTTGACAGACGAGGTTGACGCACATGAGCCAGTCCGCCATCAGCCGTTGTGTAGCCGACACGACGACTGGGGAAGTACACCTCGTCGCCAAGGAGGGCCGTGCCCCATACGGGTACCCCCTGGACCCCGTGACAGGAAAGCGATACATGACCCTCGGAGCCGTAGCAGCACGCGAGGCGCTGGCCGGTGCGTACAGCGCGGCAACCCTGCGCGTCCTGCTGTACGTCGTCTACACATGCGACACCAGCGCCGTCGTGCACCAGACCCAGGAGCAGATCGCCGAAGGCACACACCTCACACAGAGCGCCGTCAGCAAAGCCCTCCGGCGCCTGATCGCCGACGAACTGCTCTACCGGATCGGGAAGAGCATCCTGCTCTCCCCGGGAACCGCGTACACGGGCTCAGGAGCGGAACACCAGAAGGCCATCGCCAGGATGCCCGAGCATCTGCGCGACGGGGCCACTGTCCGCCACCTGCACCCCGTCAGCTGAAGGAGAAACCATGCACACCCTCATGCGAGCCGCCCACGCGTTCATCGCACCCGCCGACGCCCGCAGAAGCAGAAGCCACGACCGCTGCCCCCACACCGTCCTGAAGAAGAAATGCCCATCATGCGGTGGGAAACGGGTCACCGGCGACAAAGAATCGTGGATCTGCCACAACTGCGGATCCCAGGGGCAGCGCTAGCGCAGGATGCGGATCCGTGGCGTGGCACCGTTGAAGTAGGCGAGAAGCAGTGCGTCGCTGTGATCCGTGGACTTCCCGCCGTACCGCTTGCGGATCTCGTCCTTCGGCTCGACCAGGATCCGCCCCTTGGTGTCCAGTGACCAGCGAGGCATGAGAAGTTCGGCCGCCGTGATGTCCGCGTTCTCCATCTGGGACAGGTCCCACAGGCCCTGCGCGGACATCTCGCGGCCGATCGTCCACCACATCTCCGCACGGAGGTTGGCGAACTTCTTCTTGTCGCGCGGATTCTCGGAGACGTTGACGCCGATGATGCGGGCGCCGTGCTCGTGCCGGGTACCGGCGTTGCGCAGCTCACCGATGACACCGAAGCCGACACCGATGGAGTCGATCTTCACCGCCGTGGCGCCGGACTCCCGCAGAGCCCGCAGGACCAGCGGAGCGATCTTCTCCGGCCGGTCCGAGCGGATACGCCACTCACGTCCGGCCAGCAGGCCACGCCGCTCACGGATGACGGTCTCGTCCTGGCCGCCGCCCACATCCACGCCGAGTTCCACGGGGGAGAGGTCGGCGGGGGAGTACTCGGCTTCCGGGTCGACGCGGCACGCGGCCACATCGGAGGACCGTACGACGGTGTCGGCGGAGTCGACCGAGAACTCACCCAGCACCTTGGAGTTGTACAGGGCGTTGTTCTCGCCCCACTCCGTCTTCTTCTCCTCCGCCCACTCACGCGAGATGAGCGAGACGGCGACCTTCTCGGGAACAGCCTCACCCGTGAAGTTCGGGGTGTCGAAGGCGGAGATACGCAGGGCGTTCCAACCGGACCCCGGCTGCGACACGGTATGGAAATGCGTGTCGCTGTTGTCCGGGTTGCCGATGGCCAGGATGCGGCACCACGGACCGGTCGTGATGGCTTCCGCGCCGATCCACAGCGAGTCCGGAATGCCGCAGGCTTCGTCGAGGACCACAAGCACGTAAGGTGCGTGGATGCCCACGAACGCCGCTTCGTCTGTATCGGCGGGCTTACGGCCGAACGCGACGAGTTCCTCATCGATCAGCCACTCGACCTGATTGACTCGGCCCGGCAGACCGTGCGTCTTGTGCATCCGGCGGATGTACCGCCAGAGAATGGCGCGGACCTGAGCAGTCGTCGGGGCAGTCGTGACGACAAAGGCTTCGCCCGGCGGGTGCGCGTCCAGCCACCACGACACGATGAGCGAAGCCACATGACTTTTCCCGAGGAGTGACAACTCCTCACGGCGGTCTTGCGGTTGTCCCGCACCGACTCCATGATCTCTTGCTGCTTGGACCACACCGTCTGTCCGAGACGGTCGTGCACCCAGGAGACCGGTTCGTTCTGCCAGCGTTCCTGACGGCCGACGGCCTGCTTGCGGTCGACAGCCGCCTTCAGCTGGTCACGGACCGTACGCAGGCGCTTGGTGTCGCCGGTGCGTATCAGCTTCTCGACCAGGGCCTGCATCGCGTCGATGTCGTAGTCAGGGGCAAAGGTCACGCTGGCCGCTCCACAGCAGCCTTCAGGCAGGTGCGGACCTTCTCCAGTTCCCCTGTGTTACCAGCACGGACCAGCTTCTCCGCCAGGGCGTTCATCATTTCGGTGCCAGAAGGCTCCGCCAGGCGCTCCACGCTGACCAGGTAGTCGTTATTGACTGCGAAGACCGTGTCATGACCCTCGGTCTTGAAGTAGGTGAAGGATCCCTCGGTCTTGAAGTAGGCAGCCGTCACCTGCTGTGTCACCGTCAGGGGTGCGGCGCCGGGGATTCCATCGGGGGTGATCATCTGCACGTCGAACTGGTGTCCGGTGATGGTCATGGTGGTGTCCTTGGTGTCGGTGATGTCAGCCCGACCTGAGCCGGGTCAGTACATCCACGCGGATGTACTTCTCTTCGGTGGTGTGGCCGTCCCAGATCTCGGTGATGTCTGTGCGGACGTGGGCGAAGAGGTCCAGGTCCACGTCAGCGAGATGCCAGCAGCACATCCCCGTCGGCAGGCTGATGAACAGCACCGGCCAGTCGGGCTCGGCCGGGTCCGGCTGTATGTGCGACGGGTAGTGCGTGGCCAGCAGCGCCAGCAGGTGGGCGCGCTCGCGGTAGATACCGCTGAGGTCACTCATCGGGGAGGTCCAGGGCCGCTCGTACGGCCGCGTCCTTGGCCAGCAGCAGCTGCCGCAGACAGAAGGTCAACTCGGGGGAGTCCGGCAGCCACTCGATCACCAGGTCCGCCGTGATGGCGAAGTGCCGGGAGACCTTGGCCAGCTTCGGCGGCAGGTGCTTGTACTCGAAGTACCGGTAGATGTGCTCGGTGGCGGGGTGGCGGGATTCAGTCATCGCTGGCTCCACTCACGCCGAGCACGGCGCGGACCTGGTCGTCGGTCGCGTTGATGGCCGCGATGAGCTGGGCGATCTCGCCGCCGATCTGGTCGGCCTCGACGGACACGCGCACCTGGGCGTCGAGCCCCAGGTACTTGGAGCGGCGTTCCTTGATCTTCAGGATGCGGTCCAGGGCTTCCAGTACGAAGCGTTCGTCCTGGACGGGGGCGCCGTCCTGGATGATGACGCGCCCCTGCTGCACGAGGACGTGCTCCTTGCGCAGGGACCCCCACAGGTGGCGTTCCATCTCGTCCAGGGACTGCAATTCCTGGAACCGTGTCTCGTCCGAGGTGAAGCGGTAGACGGCTGTGAGGCCGCGCTGGATGGCCTTGACGGCGCGCCGTGGGTCGGGTTCTCCGGTGGCGGAGTCCAGGAGTTCCAGGATCTCCGCGATCTCCTCGGGGCTGTGGCCGATGGCCGCCAGCCGTGAGGCTTCCCGGTCGCGTTTCCAGGAGTGGAACCTCGGGTGGCCGTCGGGACGCTTCTCCTGGAAGAACTCGTCCGGTCCGTCGGGGCGTCCCGCTTCTTTGTAGGGGAGTGGGAGCAGTTCATCGGTGCTCATGAGGAATCCCTGCCGAGGGAGAGGGTGTGAAAGAGCCGCACTCCCGGCGTGGAGAGAGTGCGGCTGGGATACGCCGTGTCCGTCCGGCCCTGGCAGGCACAGGAGGTATCAGCATGTCCAGTTCAATTGTACACAGCATTTAGATTCCATAAATGTCACTTCCCTCCATGTGGCCGACATCACATCGGACAGGGTTGACGTCAACCAGATAGTCCGCATCTCCACCCGTCACTCGTAATGAAGAGGTGTACCTTGGGGGTATGTAGCCGGATATCACCACCGACAGGAGAGCCCCATGGCGCAAGAGCTGTACAACGCGGACGGGACCACCCTCGAATACGGATTCGACATCCTCATGTCACCGGCGGAGGCCGCCATGGCCCTCAACGTCAGCACCGCCACCATCACCCGGTGGGCCAAGACCGGCCAGCTGTACCACCGCCGGATCCGCAACATGCGCCGCTACCCCGAAGAGTGCGTACGCGCCGCCTACAACAACGACTGGGACCGCGCCGGAAAGCCCCCCACCGGGGAAAGCGCGGTCCAGCTCATGCCCCAGAAGTAACCCATGGGGTACAGGCCGTATCCCCAGCGCGAGCGAGCGGGCAAGTACGTCAGGTTCCACGGGGCGCCAGCGCGGCACATCGCGCTGGCGCCCTTCGTGCTGTCCGACGGCTTCCCGTCAGGGGAAGAGGAACGTATCCGCAGCGTGCTCGACACGCTGGAGGACGGAGTGATCGAGTTCGTGGCGTGGTACCCACGTCGCAGCTGAACGAAGGAGAAGAGATGAGCACACCCGGCGAATACCGGGCCCTGGTCACAGGGCCGCGCGACTACACCGACGAGCAGACGGTGCACCACTGGCTCTGGCACGTCCTGGTCCTGGCCAGGGACGCGGGCAGCGGGCTCGTCATCGTGCATGGCCACTGCCCCACCGGCGTCGATCACATGGCGGACGAATGGGGTTCCCTGATGCGGGCGGCAGGCAACCCGGTACGCGTGGAACGCCACCCGGCACAGCGCCACCCCACCCAGGACTTCGGCCCCTGGCCCGGAGCCGGTCCACGGCGCAACGAGTACATGGCATCGCTGGGGGCGCACATCTGCCTGGCGTTCCTGAAGCCCTGCGTACGGGAGGGGTGCCCCAGGGGACGAGCCCACGACACCCACGGAACGGCCAACTGCGTGCGACAGGCACGGGCATACGGAATCGAAGTGAAGGAGATCAGGGTATGAGGCTGGCGGATCTGCGCAAGTCATCGGGAAAGACACAGGCGGAGGTGGCCCAGGCCATGGGGGTGGCGGCGATCCGGGTGAGCCAGATCGAGCGGGACTATCCAAACGTGCGGATGGCCGTGGTGGAGCGGTACGTGCGTGCGCTGGGCGGGGCTGTGTGGTTCGGGGTGGGCGATGATCTGGTCGACGCCGCGAATGTGACGGCGGATCCTGCTCGCGCTGTGGCCAGGGAGACGCTGAGGGCGGCATCTACGTCTTATGTCGCTAATGCCGGAAAACCCTAGAAGTCGCTCGGAGTCATATATTCTGCTCGACCCTGCGCCCGGTCACGCAGGGTAATCGGAGGTAACTGTGCGTGTGCGCTCATATGAGCTTGCCGGCGTCCCATATGAGCGCTCATGTGAGCGTACTCATGCTCATGAGATCAGCTACTGTCTGTCACATACATAACGCTAGGTCACTGCTCACATGAGCACATCGGGTGCACGGATGAGCACTCACATGAGACATGCATGCATCACATGAGCACTCACATGAGCATGCCTATGCTCGATTGTCCTTTGCGTTGCCTTTGCTCTTCTGTGATAGCGGCGTGACCTTCGGGCTGTAGAGTTAAGGCAACGAGGAAGAGAGGGAAGGGGAGGGCAGGGCACACGCCCTGCATCCCCCTACCCGCGAACGCGAAGGAGATCATGATCATGGGTGCACACACGGTGATCAAGCACGCCCTGATTCAGGGGCTGGAGTCCGTCTCGTGCGCGCAGCACGCCGGGTTCGGTGAGTCACGTCCGGCCACGCACACGGCGCGCTACCTGCCCACGTCGCAGGACGGGGCGGCTGGTAACACCGAGGCTCTGTGCGCCCCGTGTGCCAGCAACCAGCGTGTCTACTGCGACGTGCGCCCCCTGCCCGTGGTCACCCCCTCGCGTGGTGTGTCGCTGGTCAATCCGGGTGACACCCCCGTCGCCCCCGTCGCGGTTGAGGCGGTGACGGGTGAGGTCCGGCTCACGGGTGCGGATGGCTCTTGGGTCACGTACGAGTCCCGTGTGGTGGTTGAGGGGTGGTGCCGTGAGGCGCTCCGTAAGGGCGGGTACGTGATGGCTGCCGCGTGGGGGAAGGTGCTGCGCGGCGAGTGACCTCTGTGGGGGAGGGTCCGTCCCTCCCCCATCCCTTGTCTCATGCGCTCCCTGGGGTACGGGTTCCATGCTCAGCTGGTGGTGTTCTGGCCCGACGTATTCCCGTCGGTTAGGCGCGGCAGCCATCGGTGCGGTGTGTCCCCCATGCCCTTGGGTGATCTTGAGTCACCACAACACTTTCCCCGCCGGGGGCCAGAGGATTGGGCGTTGCCCGAACCTTCCCCTAGTGAGCGTACGCCGCAGGGTTTGCGCTTGGAGCGGTCGTTGTTTAGTCAACTGAAGATTGCTATAGCCATACCGCGATCCGTAAGACGCGCGTGTCCGTTCCGTGCGCAGGCAATCCGGCGACCTTCCCTTTCGGGGGCGCGAGGTCGGTACTAGCGATAGACGCTCCCATGCGGTGCGTGCTTGCCTGGTTTATTCCGGGTGGTCATGACTGAGGGATGCGCGACTGTGCGCTAGGTCTGTCAGCCTCACGTTGTGGGGTGCCGCATAGCAGTGCGGAGAGGGGCGGTCCCCCGAGTGGCAGTGTTGCAGTGGCTACGCCAACATTCCTCCCTGTCTGCGCCTGACAAGCGCGGGTAGGGGGAAGGGCCCGAACGCGTCGCGAACGGGCCGTAGGTAACCATTCTGGCGCGGGAAAGCACGCGGTCAACCATCCCTTCGGGGCACGTGGTCAACCGTCTTTCCCGCGCCCGTAGTTGAAGGAGAAACAGTGGAAATCAAGTTCCCCTTTGAAGGGGTGTCGGCCCCCGTGTTGTCCGGGGCCGACCGTGAGACCTACGCACAGTGGTGGGATGACGCGTTGCTGCATGGCGCGTTGGTCGACCTGTTGCGTATCAAGGTTCGGACGGCACGCGTCAAGGGTGTCGACGGCGCCCGTGGGCCGGTCAAGTGTCTGAATCCGGAGACTGGCGAACCGGTCTCCGCGCGGCGTGATGAGTTCGGAGTCCTCCCCGTTCCGGGGTCGGTCCGTGAGGGGATCTCTGGTCGTTTCAAGGGTGACGGGCGGAAGACGGAGCGCCAGAAGGACGGTACAACCGTCGACGTCATCACCCCGTCCGGTCCGATCAAACACACCCCTAAGACGGGCACGTGCCCGTTCTGTCCGGCGCACGTCCGTCTGTCGGGTACGGGGCTTGTCACCGCTCACAACCGGGGTAAGGAATCCGTTCCGGCCCCTAGAACCCGGCTGGTTGAGCGGCAGACTGCGCAGACCGACATGGGTGCCCGTGTGGGCGACCCGGATGCGGGCAGTAAGCGGCGTGCGGTGGACGTCGATGGCGCGTACGAACGGGGGGCCGTTGAGGTTCCCGGTAAGGACGCTTGCGGTAAGCGGGTCATGGAAGAGGTTCCGGCCACGGCTGAGAACATCCGTACCGCGCTGGATTACTGGAAGGGGCGGAAGCCCCGTAAGCAAGCGTCTATGGACACTCAGTCGCGCATGATCTCGGAGCTGTCTCGCCGGTTGCGTGCGTGTGAGGGTGCCCCTGCCCCTAGGTACGACCGTGAGACGGGGCAGTACGCCCCCACGGTGTCTCGGGGCAGTAAGGCCATGGGCGCGCAGATGGCGCCCGAATCGTCTGTCAGGGCGCTTACGAACATGCTTCCCGGCCCGCCCCTTGTGAAGGGGCGGAGTCTGCCCCCAGAGCTTCCGATGTTCCGGAACCGTAAGACAGGTGAAATGGAGCGGCGTGCCTGCGGCACGCTGCTCGGTTCCCTGGGGCGTGACCGGATGGACAAGGGTGCCATGGAAGCGCCTGCCCCTGGTCGCCAGCCGCTGACACGTAACCAGCGCCGCAATAAGAAGCGGCGTGAAAAGGCCCGTGCGCAGCGTGAGACGCAAGCCTGATTCCGGTCGGTGCTCGGACGGCATGGGGGCCCTGCGGGGCGCCCCGTGCCGTGTGTGAGGCCGACCGGCCCAAGGGTGAGAGGTGGACGATCATGCGTGTTGGTCAGTGGGTTCTTTACTACCCGGACGACAGCGACATGGGCAGGCACTACCAGGTCAAGATCATGTGTTGGGTGGACCGCCGTCACGCGGTGCACGTGAGGTACCCGAGCGGGCATGAGACGGAGGTTCCCGCGTACAAGGTGCGGGCGGATCTTGCCTGCGTGTGACGTCCGGGTGGTGCTCGGAGCCCACGGGGTGTGCCCCCGTGGGTTGCGTGAGGCCGACCGGCCCGTGGGGGGACGTCAACTCCCCGTAACCGATTGGAAGGAACATCATGCTCAAGCTTGTATCGATGGACGCGGACATTGTCTGCGGGGCGGAGTATGCCGTCACGCTCAAGGACAACACGGCTCGTGTGCGTGCGCACGTGTCGAAGGTGGGTGGCGGAACGCTCGGCAGGGCGTACGCGGGTACGTGGGAGTACGCGGTCCTGCTCCGCGCCGTTGGCGGATGGGGGGTCATCGCGTCGGGTACGGACATCGAGACGCGCGTCCCCCAGACGCACGGGCAGGTGGGCGCCATGATCGCTGAGCAGTACGGCGATGGGTTTCACTATCTGCCCCTTGATCGGTACGGCGTGATCGGTAAGGGATCTACCGTCGTCCACATCCGCCGGGACACTCCGGCTCGTGTCGGTGCGTATTGCGGTATGTCTCTCACGGTCCCGTATGCCCCCGGGGTCGGACGGGCCGCGTGGCATTGCGCGACCTGTACTGATGTCTACCGTGCCGAGAACTGGGGGCGGTGCCCGGTAGAGGGTCCGTGACCTGATCCGGTGTCCGGCGCGCACGTCCCTGGGGCGTGCGGGTCCGGTCCCGTCCCAGCCTGGGAATCGCAGGGACCCGCACGGGTCCACGTATTTGAATCGAAGGGGAAGCATGCCCATCACCGCACACGTCGCGTCAACGGACGGACGGATCTACCTGCGCACCCAGCACGGGAACAACGCGGAGGAAATCGCTGAAGCTCTGCGCCCGTACATCGGCCGCTTCGCGGCGTTTTACCCGCCCAACGCGTACGGGCACATCAACCCGCACCGCGTCACGTGGGGGTACATCCGCGCCGTGACCGGTACCAACGTGACCGTTCACGTCCCGTCCATCAACTACACCGGCGACGTCGACGCGTTCGACGCGTTCGGCTCGTACTGCACCACGATCGAACCGAAGGGGAAGGACGCATGATCATCGAGTACGCGGGTATCGCAGACCGGTTCACTGGCCCCGGAGTCGTGCATATGGTGCGCGCGTGGTGGGACGCGACCAGCGAGTTTCAGGGCGACGTACGGCGTGACGCGAAGAAAGCGGTGCGCTCCAACGGCGCGACCGGCGGACGCGTCGAGTTCATGCACGCCGACGTGTGCACTCACAACCACCCGCGACTGAACGCGCTGATGTACTTCCGCGTGCTGGAAGCCATCGAATCGCAGGTCCCCGTGCGGGTCCCCGTCTTCGAATCCAAGGGTGAGTGACAGTGGACGACTTCGACGAATACGTTGACAGCGTGCTGTACGGCGGATCTTCCGCCGATGACACGCACACTCCGTACGGGGCGAACGGGACGGGCGCCCCCGTCTACGGGGTGGTCGCCAACTCGGGCTCACAAGAGCTGGAAGCGTACGAGGGGCAGGACCGTATCGCGGCGGAGCGTATCGCCGTGCGAACTTACCGCTCCCACCACGGCAAGGCGGACGTGTCCGTCCTCCTGGACGGCGGCACGTGGATGAGCGTTAAGCACGTCCCCGGCGACCTGAGCACGGCACAGCTGTGTGAGCCATCGGGCTGCCTGCATCCGCAGTGCGGGCAGATCAATCCGCTGTCCTGCTACTGCGTCGAGCACATGGACGCGGAGACGCGTGAGCGGTACCGCACCACCTACTGAGTGCGCGGGTCTCGGCTCAGCATCCCCCGTGGGGTGTTGGGCCGGATGTCCGCACAACCAGGGAGGCCAAATCCATGAAAAAACGCCGCACCCCACTGCACTACATCGAACGGGCCCTGTTCACCGTGACCATGGCCGTTGCTCTCGCCGCCCTGTACGCCCCCGCCGACCCGGCACCGGCATCCGTCAAGCCCGACGCGTGCGCCCGCCACATCACCGTGCCCGAACTCGTCGATGACTGCCGGTGGGCCGTCAAGCGCCACGGTGAGCGCCGCCTGCATGACTGCGGCACGGACCACCGGCGCAGCCGCTTCAACCTGTCCGCCTGCCTCAACCGACCCTGAAAGGTCCGTCGCCATGGATCTCAACGACCTTATGCAAATCGATCACGTCGTTCACGTCAGTACGGACGGCACAGTCACCGACAAGGGGATCACGGGCGTCTACGCCCCGGAAATCCACATCGACTACAGCGGCGCATTCGTTGAAGCGCAGATCAGCGACGCGCAGGAACGGGACATGACCGCCCACGCCAAGGGCTCAGGGTGGGACATTCTCTCCGGCTGGGCCATGGGTGGCGGTCTCGCGATCATGCACACCTCGCAGTACATCGGTGGCACTTTGGTCGACCACATCCGCGAAACGCCTGGCTACTGGGTGGCGTGCATGGTGGAAATCCACCCCGGCGAGAGTGACCCCGAGCACGAGAGCAACGGCGGCCCGGGTGAGTCCGACGCTGTCGGCTGGATTGTCGCGCACCGCGAAACCGTCTGACGTTTCACGTGAAACATTCCGCAGAGAGGGAACACAGCATGGTCAAGGAACTCACGGCGCAGGACATCATCACCACACTCCGCGACTGGGGTGGGGTGGACGGCACCCCGGAAGCCGCCGCATGGCTGAACGTCACCATCGGCAGGATGAACGCCTGGCTCACACGCGGTGACGGCATCGCCATGTACGAGAACCAGGACATGGGACACCGCGAGCTGGGAGACAAGCGGTTCACGTCCTACGGCTCGACCGCCGCGCAACTGGAGACGGACACCCCGCCCGACCGGCTTCCCGACGGCATCGGCGGCACCGTCAACTGGCGATACGGGCTCATCGGCACGTACAGGGGCGACCCGTTGGTGGTGGACGCATGATCCGCATCACCGACGCCGACCACGCCACCGGCGTGCTCATGGGCGCCATGGACCGGCGGTGGCGCGTGACCCTGGGGTACTGGGAGGTTCGCACCGAGGAGTACGAGGGGCCCGGCGGTGTGAAGCGCAAGCGCAAGGTGCGTGCCCGCAACCCGGAGACTGGCCGGATGGAAGACACCTACGTCCACACGGTCCGTACTGTCGAGTTTTTCGACGTCGACGCACGGCAGTCCGACACCGGCGCCGTGTTCTTCACCGGCATGGACGCGTGCCCCCGCGACGGCGGAGGACCGGCAATCCGGCGTGTCCGCGCCGACCGGATCACGGACGTCACGGTGCACAAGCGGTGCCCGTACCGCATGCCGAACACGCATTTCATCGGCCGTGTCCGGGCACATGCCGCCGAGCACAGTGGCGAAGGGTGGGGCGAGATCGCCGCCCTCACCGATGACGCGTTGTGGTCGTTGATTGAGGACGCACACTCCGCTGATGCCGCGATCGCTATCGCGACCGAGTACGCCAGCTGAAACCGCAGTACCGAACCGAAGGAGAAACACCAATGAAGCTCCGCATGACCGCCGGACTGATGTTCGCCGTCATCACCGCCACAATGGTCGGAGTGTTCGCGCCGACCGCGACCGCGACCGACAGCACTTGCAAGACGGGGTACCGGGGTCAGCCCGCGTACGACAAGGCGTGTCTGACCGATGGTGTTGAGGGGGATGCCGGGCTGCTCTGGTACTCCACCCCCGAGGGACGCAAGGGTTCCGAGGGTGACGACTGGATGGACCGCCGCTCGATCTGTAAGTTCGCCCACCGGCACGGCGGGATCAAGCGTGCGGCCGTCGAACTGGTCACGGACCTGACGTATGACGCGTACCGCAACCACAAGCAGGTCGACCGCTGGGTGATCTCCATGGCCGTGGTGGACTGCCGTCACATGGGGTACAAGGTCTGATCTCTTCCCGGTTCGGCGCGGCCCGAATGTTTCACGTGAAACATCGGGTCGTCGCCGTGGCGACAGGAGGTCAACCATGAGCCGCAAGCGCCACCTGATCATCGAACGGACCGCCAACGTTCACGACGGGCAACGTCTCGTGCACGTCCACAAGTACGTGCGCGTACGCAACGGCATGGGTGACGTCATGGGCAGACGATGCCCGTGCGGGCTGTACCAGTCGGGCGATGACCCGCGCGCCGCGCTGTACGACAGCTTCAGGTACGACGACAACTGACGTGAACATGCAATGTTTCACGTGAAACGGAGAACGATCATGAACGGCTATGGCAAACCGGGATACACGCGCGCCGAGTTCGAAGCGGAACTGGATGCGGAACTGGACGGCATTTCCACCCTCGACCGCGAATACCAGACCCACGGGACCATCACCACGGCGCTATCCGAACGGCGTTGCCCGCACTGCCGCTCGACCGACAGCTTCACCTACGGCGAGTACTGACCCGTCCATGTCAATGTTTCACGTGAAACGGAGTACGACCATGCACACCCCCGACCACATGCGCGGACAGCTCGAAGCCCACGAATGGGACTACGCCCTACTCACCGAACGCGACCTGATCAAGTCCACCCCCGACGAGAATGGCGACGGCGTCTGGCGCTTCGACGACGACTCGGAACAGGTCACCCTGACCGCTGCCGTCGCGTACGCCAAGATCCTCACCCAATTCGTCATCAACCAGCTCAAGCAGGGCAAGTGACCGACTGCACACACCCCCAATGGGTCCCCGAACCCAACGGCAACCGGCCACCCATCTGGTACCGCTGCGCCAACTGCCCAGCACTGAAACCCGCGTGAACGTTTCACGTGAAACATCGACAGGAGACAACGTGATCATCGAAATCCCCGCCGACGTCAAGGACAACAGCCTCCACGTCGTCCGCATCACCTCGCGCGACGAACGCGCGAAAGAAGGCAACTGGCCCGCCAGCCGCAGCCTCGACGACTACCGGGCACGCGCCGACTTCTACAGCTACACCACGCACGAGGGCGACACCATCGACCGCGACGGCAACCGCGTCACCCTCACCTGGTTCGCCGACACTCTCGGACAACACGTGTGGCTGTACGAAACCAGCTACTTCACCCGCGTCCCCTGCCCCGACCACGACGCGTACTACGCGCAGCACTACGTGTCGATCACCGATCAGGACGGCGTCACCACCATCGCGCGCCCCTGCTGCGGCGACTGCACGGCCAGCCTCCGCCGCTCAGCCCGTGACGCCGACATGACCCTCAACCTGTCCGAACCGCTCCGCATCGGCCAGCACTGACCCTCAGCTGAAGCCGAGCGCCCCCACCGGGGGCGCTCCCTTGAACTGACGGCCAACGTTTCACGTGAAACATCCGAAGGAGAACCGAAAGTGAATGCAACCCCGCACCCCACCACACTGCACGTCATGGACGCGGCCGAGGGCACCGCCGCCCTGATGCAGCTCAACGCCATGATCCGCGCACTCGACGGCTTCGACCAGGACGCCATCGACGCCAACGACAAGCCCGTCATGCGCCTGATCGGCCGCCTGTACGCGGCACGGGAAGCCGCCGACGAGATCGCCGCACGCCCCCAGCCCAACGAAAAGAAGAAGGGTGTCAGCCTGGCAAAGCACTGACACCCCACCACCTAACCGCCCGCGCCCCTGTCGATCTGCCTGATCAACAGGGGCGCCCCCTCAACCCGGCGATCATCAACCCAGCCGACCGCACCCTCAATGATCGGAGCGGGCTCCCGCGAATGAACGCCCGCCATACTCACGTGTGGAATCCACCCCTCAGGATCAGACCCCAACCACTGAACTTTGACCTCCAACGCATCCGCGCCCCTACGCCGAACATGCAGCACCACGGCACGCACAAAACCACACGCCACGCTACGCCGTGCCTCAACTACCTCACCCACATCCGGAGTGTACATTCGCGGCAAATCGCCATAACCCCTGATCATCCCCACTACATCACCCCACCTGTTGCCTGCTTCTTGAGGGCATGCGCCTTCCGCTTGCCCGCGTTTTCACACGAACGACACTGCGGACGGCGAACTTCCCGGTTCCGTGCATACGTACGGAACTCCGCCAAGTCCTTACGCTCCCCACACGCGCTGCACTCCTGCTTGCCATCCGCCTGCGGTGCGCCCGCACCTCCGATGCACACCCACACATCGCCTTCGGCATCGGTGAACGCCCTGAACGAGCGGAGATCCACCGGGGGAGGGGGCGCCGATTCCGGCTGTGGCTGCGCGGTGACGATGCGATCCGGTTCGCTGGGGTTCTTGGCGTACCGCTCGACAGCGGCCAATACCCTGTCGACGTACTCCTGATCGGCCTGCCAGCCACTGGCTAGCCAAATCTCCTTCTCGACCGCTTCCAAGCGCTCGGGGTCACTGTTCACCGCCCCAGAGTACAGCTACTCAACTTTGACTAGATCGTTTTCCGCACGGCGCGCGCCCTTCCCACGCGGCAGGGGAACCTTCATTCCACATCAAACCCGACACGTTCCAACAAAAACAAACACGTCACGATACGGCACAAAGCGTACTGAATTACGATGTTTCACCCCAGGATCGAGGAGTCCGATGTAC
>ERZ1292632.2377-Hain-H43-01um-R2-2377-length-15813-cov-4_pt1 | contig 15813 bp, 15 predicted proteins | sample MGYA00564407_ERZ1292632 | MGnify/ENA primary metagenome ERZ1292632 (study PRJEB36523, sample SAMEA6512637) | groundwater metagenome | collected 2019-01-08 | study: AquaDiva: Metagenomics assemblies of 32 groundwater samples | reverse complement strand
TCACTAGCGATATTTCCTTGCTCTATGGCAACTATTACGCCAAAACAGAAAAAAGAGCTGTACGGGCTAATTCACGCGATTCTAGCCCTTCGTGATGGTGATAAGTGTCTACGTTGTGGCAAACCTGATTGGCAGATGAGTCATATCTATCCAAAGGGACGTTACAAACGAATGGAATTTGAATACGAGAATATAAAAAGTCTCTGTTTTTCGTGCCATATTTGTTTCTGGCATAAGTCGCCTATCGAGGCTCACGAATGGTTGCAAACGGTTATTCCAAAGGAACGGTTACAACGATTAAAACTCATGGCAAACACCTATATGGGAAAACTAGACTTCAAGTTGCATAAACTTTACTTAGAAAAAGAGCTTGCTAAGTTTAGCAAACTCAAAAAATAAACCAATACTTTGTTCCTCCTCTTGAGTAGGCTATAATGGAATTATGACGAACAAAATCAAGCGCAAGATAAAATGGTGGTTTGTGTACTATTTGCACTGGAGGGGCAAGACAAGAAGCATGGTTGGCGAAATAATGAAACCAACGATGTGCAAAAACTGCCTCAATGTTCTCGGATATGACACAGGAAGAATGACTAACGGACTTTGTGATAAATGCTCATCTCCAACCGCCATTTCTGCAAGAGACGATTACGAAGCATTGATGGTGAAGGACTACAGGGGAATGCCTAAATACAGAGAAGAGATGGTGCAACGCCACAGGAAGAAGAACCACGAAAAGACTAAAAATACTCGAGTTATTAAAACATGGAAAGACCTATGATCAAATCCCAAGCAATACAAGCTCTCGTAAAAGAATTCCTCAAAGGAATTGACACGCCATCATTCAACTACAATACGATCACGCCTGACGAGAAGAAGCAGGCGGTAGAGGATGCGCACAGGATTCTTGAGAACAAAACATTCTTGAGCATCATCGCAAGACTATGTGCCATCTATCATGAGCAGATGATAGATGATGAGAACGCTGACGTTGTGTGCAAGAAAATGCTCGGCCTGCGAGACCTCAAACAAGAATTGCTAAATCTTAAAAATCTTAAGAAATGATATGTTTATACCCGTCTCAATTATCGGCATCATCTTGGTCATCATCATCTACCACTGGACTCAAGAATAAAGCAAAAACGCACTCAAGGGCGCGTTTTTGGTATTCTGGACTGGAGTTCTCCTACGCTCTTCTCGCGGATGCTGTCTCGTAGCGGAAGTTTTAATATTTTAGAAACTTTCTTTGGGTCTATTCTGGTTGTGTTTGTGTTGGAATATTAAGGCTTTCATTCCTTTGCCCTTGCTCTACTTGAGAGAACGGTGATTGCGAATCATGAGGAGCTTTTGTCTGTGATGGAAGCTGTCCACGACGGAACATTTCTTCACGGGTAGCTTGAGACATGGGCGGTTGAGGTATCGCTTCAGGTGCTCCCAGAAGCTTCCTCCCAGCCCCTTGTTGACCGTAACGTATTATGTTTGCGGACTGTTGAGGATCGTAGCCTGAAGAAATAACCTCGCCGACAAGAGGACGTGACTGTTGCGGAGCTTCACCGAAGATGGTTTTTCCTTCTGTGAGAAGCGGATATTCTGTTCTCTTTGGGATATTTCCAATAATGTCAGGTTGTTCTTGCTTCCCTAATTTCATCATGATGTCCGCCAACCGTCCGCTCTTAGCGGCTCTCACGAGCAAGAACAGAGGGGCGGCTTTGGGGTTCAGCGCGGTACTCCCAGCGGAAATAAGATCAAGAATGCTGACGACGTTGTTTCTTTCAGCTATGGGGAGACGCCTAAGAAGAGCATTACGAATGGGGATCAATTCAGATAGTGCCTTGTTGACGGAGGCGTATTCCTTTGGTGCGTTTTCTGCTAACTGCTTGTTGAGATTCCTGTAAAATGAGTTGTAGACCTGTTCGCCCACTGTTTCTGTTCCGCTCTTGAGAGGGTCATGGTGGAATGCGGCTTCCTCTCCTGCCGCTGATTTAGCAAGCGTTCCCTCAAAGAATGTTTGCTTGCGGTCTTTCCAGCTTGGCGAGAAGGTTCCAAGTTCGTTCTCAAGACGCCCCAGAGACGATTTTAGATCGCTTTGGCGGAAGTTTTTACCGCTTCCCAGCAGTTCAGCTTGAGTGTCCGCGAGAGCCTTGCGGAAGTCGATAACCATCGGATCGCCGTACTCATCTTTGATTCTACGTAGTTTTGTTGCATATCCTGCAATTCTTTGAGAAACGGCTCCGTATGCTTTGTCCAATGCTCCTCCGACGTTATATTTGGCGATGTTGTTCGCGTCGAAACCCGAATCCATGTCCGCTCCTGTCGGCTTGATGTTAGAGACCATGATCTTCTTTCCCCATTTCTGCAGCCAGTTGCCGCTATACGCCGGAATGGGGTTCGTGAGCACTTCTCCAGACACTTGCTTGGCTCTTGAGAGAGCTTGCGATAATGGTTGATCTAGAAAAAGCCCCTTTGATTTCATCCCGCCATAGAATCCCAACGCTCCAAATCCTAAATTAGTAATGCCCGCAGCAGTATCACCTTCAGAAATGTCATAGATTCCTCTTCCTGTTTGAGCGGCTCCAAGAGCGATCTGCGGGATCTTGCCAACGGTAGAGAACGCTCCTCCTACAGCAGAAGAAGCAACATTCGATGGAGTAATTTCACCCTCGTGAGCCGCACTAACGAGCAATTGAGGCGTCGCTTCTGTGAGAATCTGCGCTAGGCGAGGGATATACTTTGAAGCGGCTACAGCCTTTTCACTTCCGCTAAGAACTTTCAGTGCTTTTGCTCCTTTCACGCCTACCATTCCTGGAACAAAGAATTCACCGATTTGCTCTGCGCCGAAGCCGAGGCTTTGCGCTGCGTTTGTGGGCTGAACCTGTTCTTTCATTGCTCCCGTTTCTTCTACTGTTCTGCGAGCAAAATCATTGCCTGTCCAATAATATGGATTGAACAGCTTCTGCCCAAGCTCGCTTGCGCCAAGAACGGTTGACGCCGCGCCCTTGACAATGCCCTTGCCGATTTCTAGAGGATTGTACCAAGATGGTTCCTCTGGAGCGGCTACGTCAACAGGCGGCTGCGCCGGAGTCGGAGTAAGAATACTCTTGTTTTGTTTGAGAATCTTCGCGTAGTCTATGGCCATATTATTGTGCAAAGATAGCGTCAAAGTTTTCGTTCCCTAACTGTTGACGATAAAAACTCTCGTTAGCCTGTTTGAACACAGAGAGGAGTGCATCAATGTTCGCATTGTTCAGCGTCTGTGTGTTCAAGACCGAAGGAAACATCTTTGCATATTGAGCCGCTTCAGAAGCCGTGAACGCTGCGCCAGATACCGCATGCCTGTAGTCCACAAGAGCCGCGCTGATCCTGGTGGCAAGAGAGCGGAGAGCTGGACTTCTCGTTGCTCCGACCTTGCCCGCGATCTTTTCCGCACCGCCGAAGAAGATGTTCATGTTTCCACCAGCCGCAGCATAAGCGTCCAAGTCCTTCTGTAGCTTGCTTAGAGCAGTGATGCCGTTGTCACGTCCTCTAACCTGTCTGCCTGTATCAGTATCAGCCGTGTCGAGGGCGACTTTCTTGAGTTTGTCTTTTGCGCGATTGTAGTCTCCAGCCTCCAAAGAAGAACGGATATCAGCAATCACTTTTGGAGCCTTCTTTTCTGGGAGCTTGTAGGTAACATTCTGTGCGGCATCCATGATGGGAGCATTGAGGGCGACTGTCTTGTCGTAGAGCTGTTGTAATTGCTGTGGCGATACTGACGCTATAGCGGGATCTTTTGCCATCTCCTGTTCCATGTTTGTCGCGAAATCCTGAAAGCTTGGTGCGGAAATGGATATGGGCTGACCAGACGTGTCTTTCCATCCATTTTCCTTAGCAAGCTGGATCGCGCGCACTCTTTCATCCACGGGGAGTTGAGACTTTATATCATCCATTTTCATGTCTCCAGAAATCAGAAGTTGAGCGGCTTGTCGCGCTCTGTTCTCACTTTGTTGTCCTGCTTGATATTGCGATTGAGTTTGAGTTCCTGTGTTAAATGGGCTTGGAGAAGTGACTTTGAACGCTCCTGTAGGAGCCTCTGGCGTCGCTCCTTGCGTTCCTGGAGTAGCGTCTGACCCACTCATCAAGGCTGGATGGAGAGCCTTAGGGCGAGCGAATCCTACAAGTTTAGGATCATCAGCAGAAACGATGCGTGTGTTTGAGATTCTCTCATCGAGCTTGTAGTTGGATTCTGTCAAGCGGAACATCAACTTGCCCGTCTGAGGATCGTTGAAGACGCCGTTCACGATACCGATGTGACCTGTGGGAGAGTTGGTCTTCTGGACAAAAATATCACCAACCTCAACACCTTCTGGTTTGATGCTTGGATCTGTGATCGCTTTCTTGCTGGCAAGCGTGTCACCTACACGAACACCCGTGAGCTTGCGCACGAACGATCCGCATTGACCGCCTTTAGTTCCATCTGGGAGCAATTGTTGCCAGTCATTTTCCTGTTGGGCGAGAGGGGTAAATTTACCAGTGTTCTCATCAAGAATCCATTCTTGACCATCACGATAAACGATCTCAAAGTTACCTTTCTCCGCCTTGCCTACTTTGCCAAGATTTTGAACAGAGTATTGACCCGTGGTTTGGTCAACGACCAACATTCTACCGTTACCGTTCTCGTCAATCTCTACTTTACCAGCCCCCTGAGTACCATAGTAGGTGTTTGTTCCTATTTTCATAGGGGTTCCAACGGGTACTTTATCGAGCAGATTGTAAATATCCTTTGACATGTCGAGCGCGGCCTTTGATCTTTCCGTCGCGCTCTTCTCTTCCAGGGTTTTTTGTTGAAAATCAAATGCTTTTTTAGCGACGCTGAACAATGTTTTGCCGAATCCTGGAACATACCCAGCCGCTTTCTCTTCTGCATCTAGCCAACCTTCAGGTAAATCTGCATCAGTTTTGCCGGACTGCGCCATGGCTCCGATGGTTTGGTGAAGGGAATCTCGGTTGTATTTCTGTAGAGCCGTTGCATCTTTCAAACGATTCACTCTACGGTCTTGCGCTTCATAGAATTTCTTCTCAAGATCATTTATGAGACTAATCTTTTGTTCAGCAATTTTACCGCTTCCAGCTCTATATGCGGCTTCCGCTTGTAAAAGAAGACTAGACTTCTGCGCTTCCAAGTCAGATAGTTCCCGACGGTGAGAATCTTCAAGACTGTTCACATAAGCAACACCAGACGCGGCAGAATATGCTCCCATCCTGGCGAGTTGCATGTTTGTCTGACCTGTTTCCTTGCCTTGAGCAATTTCCTTGCCTGCGCGTTCTGTTCGGATCTGCGCTTCTATGGCCGCGCGAGAGTTTTCTAAGAATTTTGCGTTCTCTGCTTGTTGTTCATTTAGAAGACGCATTCGTTCATCTTCTCCTGCGGTTGCGGCGTTGTATTCACCTCCTGTTGGTTGTCCGTAGTTAGGATTTGGAACCCATGTATTGCCGCCGTCTGTGGAGATGTTCTGGCGTGTGTCAACATTTGCGCCTGTTGGTGGAGTCGATGCTTTTCTAGCGGCCTCTGCTTCTGCTTCACGCTTCTTTTGAAGATCGAGAAACGCTTGATTCTCTGGTTGACCTGTTCCTGTGGCGGCTTGGAATGTGACGGGTGTCTGTCCTGTACCCGTTTGCAAGCCTCCTGTTTGTCCTCCTGTGATTACTTGCCCTGGATTTATCATTGACTGCGCAAACACTCTATCGCGCATCTGTTGTTCTGTCTGCGCGGACATCTGTTGAGGCGTGAGTCCTTGAGGATTCGTGGGCGGAGCGAATGACATGTTTCTAGCATTATCAATGCTTGCTCGCAGGGCTTGATCTGCGGCGATTGACGACGCACTAGAAATGCCCGCACCCGAAGTAGGGGTGGTTTGCAATTGAGAGAGAATGCTATCTGCCATATCAAATTATTAGTGGATAGGACTGTTTATTCGTAAGCTATACTCATGTTTGCAGGAGTTGGCATAGTATTAGAGAGCTAATCCCGAAGCGATCTTGCGTACGACTGACTGTCCAGCCCCGCCAGCTCCCCCTGATCCACCCGCAAAACCCCCTCCATCATTTCCGGCTCCAGGCGCACCACCACCACCCCCTGATACCGTAAGAGTAGCCGTGTTCGCGGTTACGCTGCCCGCATAAAAAATCCCGATGTGTCCGCCTCCGCCTCCGCCTCCGCCTCCACCTCCGTTCGCGCCTCCAGCAGTTCCCGTCGATCCTGCTACTGAAAAGATGCTGGTGATGTTGATATTTCCTCCTACGATGAAGATGATACATCCACCTCCGTTGCCACCAGCTCCACCGGTTCCAGCAGCAGACGATCCAGCGCCGCTGCCTCCGCCGCCTCCAATATGAGCCAATTGCAAGAGTCTCCCGATAATATACGACGCAGAGTAGCGTTCACCCGTAGAGCCTGTGGTGGTCGTTCCACCAGAGGGACGTGTACCGGTACCTCCATTGTTCCCAAGGCCACTGCCGCCTCCTCCTCCCGCTGCTCCGTTTCCACCTGATCCAGATGGAAGAGCTGAACCATTCGCTGTAGCGAACAGGTAAGTCAAGCCGGGGTTACCCGGATTGCCTGGAGTAGCCGCTGCTACCCCAGCTCCTCCTGGCGCTCCACGCCCCACAAGGTTCACGGCTGGACTTGCACTTGAAGTGATCGTCAAGTCTCCTTGAACGAAGATGTATAATGGTTGGTTGGTTAGATTTGATCCGGTCTGTAAAACAGCCGTTCCTGTTAAAGAAAAGCTCGTGTATTGGTAGATCGTTTTACTTGCAGTGTTGAGTGTTGTAGTTCCCGCGGCTTGCGAGAACGCGCCGTCTGAACCATCGCCATAGTCTTTTGCTAAGAATTGAGCAGCAAGATAGCTGCTACGCACCGCATCATTAGCAGAGTCAGGATCAGTCGTGATCTGAGCAGTGTTTGCTGAAAAAGTTTGGACAGTAGCCCACGTACGAACCGCATCTAAGAATGTCTGATCAAGAACACCCGATCCATTCGTTACAGGGACTTTGTTTGCGTCACCTGCACCAGCCGATGTGCTCTTTGCTTGAGCGGAAGGGATGAACAATCTAGCCCCTGTACCTCCTGTCGCTGTACCAGCGGCCATTTCTGCCCCTGTAGCCTCTTCTACGACGCCCTTGACCGTAGTGGATGCGTCTGGCGCACCGGCGAAAGCTATAGCGTCCACATAGCCCTTAGAGGCGACCTGCACGTTGACCGTGGGCGCGACATACGAAGAACCTAAGCGCGGGGTCGAGGCATCGTTAGGAAAAGTGTGGAGTCCCGTGATCGTTTCGGCGTTGCCCTTGTTTGAAAACTCATTGTAAAAAGCAGGCGCGTTTGTGAAGAGCAGGACTTTCGTTCCTCCCGAGTGTGTAAATTTACGCGCGGCGGCTTGCGTAGTGTATGGAGATGTCCTGATAAGACCACGACTGTTGATCGTGATGCCAGATGTTGCAAAATTCGCGATGGTGGACGTGTCCCACTCGAACCACTCCTCACGATCTGTGCGCGGCTCCCACACGCCCCATGCTTTGTTGGAAGACCCGAAGTCTCCCGCCGTTAGCGAAACATCTATACCGTCAGAACCTGTGTACCATTTGATGTCCTGCAATTTGAAGGAAACATCAGTACTGCTGATGTCAGTCTTGAGGATCTTTGCCGGTATGGTGAGATAGTTATTTATAGCCATATGTGTAAATTAGGCATTCTCGGTGTCAATGATGTAGTCCTCACGGATCACGTCTAAGAATGTTACGTTGTTCTTGATTCCTGTTACTTCCAGATACTGGTTTGCGCCGTCCGTTTCAAACTCAAAACGGCAATAGTTATGGACTCTTTCAGGCACACGGAAATAAGCGATGAAACGGAATTCTCCAAAGTCTCCCACGTCCTCATCAAAGACTTCTACACCCAGCGGAGTTACGCCTAGCGGAGTTTCTCCCATTGTCTCTTCTGCTGTGACTCCCAGGATAGTCTTTGTGTGAGAGCTTGGATGAAACACCCACGATTGCTCAGCTTCCTTAGCAAAATCATAGTAGAGCCTAAATGTCGGGTTGGTATTGAGTTTTATGTATCCTTCTACAAGCAATTTTGTAAAACGCTGCTCATGAGCAAGATCGGGCGACTGATTGACCCACTGTGTAGCGCAACGCATCTTGTAGCCCGTTGTGGCGTCCCCCTTGCGTTGTACGGTCTCATTCGTGAGCATCTTGTAGACTTCTCTTGAAGCCGCCGATCCCATATAGAGATTCCCGTCGTATTCCGTGAAGACATTAGCTGGAAGACTCCATTTCCCGATCCACTTTTGGCGGTTGTTATCATACACAAGAACAAGATCATTTGTGACGCTAGCAGAAGATTGTTTACAAGCGATCATCGTAAAATTCTTGTAGGTCTTGTCTTTTGATACAGAGAAGTCAAAGTTTCTGATTGATCGTTTGATCGGCCATGCGATATCTGTAACAAGAGGACGCTGATCTTTATAGGCAATGCGCGAGAGTGACGTGATCTGCTTGTTTTTATTAGCGAAGACTAGATCGTCACCCATTCTTTCCATGTGTCCGGCAGGCCCACGCAGGGACGACTGCATGAGAGGAACGCGACTAGGGAGGTCATTAGCATCTTGCGTGAACGTGATTTGCTCCACATAAGACTCACTTCCGACGATCAGTTTGTCCTCAAAAGTGTTTATGTCTGTAATCTTAGGCACGGCCATCGGAATATCAATCACATCACCTTGTCCTGCCGTACGGGGTGCACTGAACGTGAAGTCCGCCGCGTCGTCAATCTTCGCCCGATAGACAGTCGTTGGAAAACGACGATTGCCTGACAAAAAGAGCTGTGTGAAAAGCGTCGTAAACAGATTTCCTCTTGGATTCCCTGGAAGTTCTTCCGGGACAAGTGTCACTGGAGAGTTTACAGCGGCCACGGGAGCCGATGCTACAGTGAAACGGTTGTCTGTAGCTATCGCACTGTACGCTAGATTTGTTGTGTTTACTTTGATGGTGCCGGAAGCTGGAAATTTCAATAAGCGAATCTCAAAGGTAGGCGTCCCTGCGAGTCCAGCGATAGCCGCGAACGTGATTTGTGTGGATGTGGTTCCTGAAATAAGCGAAACAGTACCAGATTGCGCCCCGCTCGTGATCCTGACATAGAAATTGTTCCAAATGTTGTTCGCCCATTCCGCTGAGGCGATGTTAAGCGTCGTTCCCGTTACAGCCGATGCTGTTCCCGTAAAGAAAACCGTAGAATCCAGCGTGGAATTGACCTGAACAAACAATTCTCCTCCTGCGAGGATCAGATTTGTGGCCTCCCATCCCTCATTCCTCCATCTCATGAAGGGTTCGATCCCGTTGCAGAGGTATGTGTACTGGTTGTTGTCTATGCTGCCAGAGACTTTACCGCGATTGTGGTCTACAAAACCAAACTCAAGTGCGTTGGTGAAACTGGAACGTAACAATGCAAAAGCCGACGCTAAACGATTGTAATATTGAAGCAAGGTATCAGATGAACGAACCATGACGTTCGTGCCGTTTCGCATCTTAGCCGTAAAGAGACTGTTGATGGCTCCGTTAGTCGTATCAGCCGCTCCAAAGAGTTCAGTCCCAGGACGTACAGCCGCTCCTCCTCGATCTGTAATGATCGCGTTCTCCATGATGGCAAATCCAACATCCTTGGTAGGATCATTTCTGTCATGCCAACCTTCTTCTATATTTATCAATGGAGTGAAAAGCTCAGACATACGCATTGTGTTACATATACCAATTCCTCACGGTACGTTTGCGCTTTGTAGGAAAACGTCTCGCATAATTCTCCAAACTTCGAGCAGCTATTTGTGAAAAGGTTGATCCACTCGGAGCTACAGCGTTTGGAGCAATATAACCAGTCGCGTAATCAATGAAGAGTACTTCCGTTTCAGGAGTTAGAATGGAAGTATCATCGTCAGCGGTAAAGTATTGTTTCTTTGTACCGCCCACGTCTTGAACGACATTGTTTGTGTAGTATTTTATCTCGTACAAGGCTCCGTCTCTAAGGACGATGTTGTCTATTCTCACGCTTACTTGATCCGTGAGACTGCCTGCATAATCCATGCGGTAGTTCAGATAGTTCAACGCCGTCAGATCAGGCGTACCAACCTGTGTAGCGGTTTGGAAGTCAAAGGCGAGGGTGTTCCAGTACTGCTTGAAAGAGCCGATGAAAGGCGCGGTGATCGTCTTTGTGAAATAATTTGCAGCAGAAGACCCAAAACGCAGGGTGATGCTTGTATAGGCGGAAGATGTTGGAAAATATGTGTCTAAGAACACACTGCTTTTCCCTCTTATAGCGGCTGATACGTTTACCGCAGACATTGTGCTATTTGAGAGTTGTGCGAAATTGCTCACTGTTTGCGCTGCAATAATATCAAACTTGACGCTTCCTGAACCTTGGACGAACAGACCCGCATCCGTTGCTACGTTTGCGGCATCAGAAGTGGCGGTATCAGCCGTCCACGTTCCATTCTGATTGTATGTATTGCAGTCGTGTAGCGTGTAATTGACAGACTGATCAAAATGCGGAAACAAGCGCAGTATCTTTGTTCCTTGATCGTACTCGATGGCGAGTTTTCCTTCTGTGTCTAACCAAAAAAGATTCCTGTCAAATTCCCCCGTTTGGTTCTTATCCAAATTCGTGTCCATGGTCACGTCAGAGCTGATCCATGGGCGGATGCTGAGGATTGCGTCACCTTTGAGATCAGAAGGCGGGGTATAGGCATTTTGCCCTCTAAAAACAGGCATGAGCGGATAGGTTCTCTCTGATTCCGGGAAGTCGATCTCCAATTGCAGAGAATCAAGCGCCATGTTCAACGCATTGTTGAAATTTGCATCAGACAATGTTCCCGAAACTTGTTGAAGTTTGGAGTTGATGATCCCCTTGATAGTACTTCGTGTGCGAGCCATATATTTTTATTTTACCCTATTTTAGGGATGACGGAAAATATGAGATCTAGCTTAGTGCTTCTAGGCAAAGTGAGCGTATCGTGAATATCTTTCTTTCCCCAGGACAGAACTTTCCAATTTCCGTCATTGTCCACGTCATATGCCGCGACAGAATGCGAATCAAGGTCAAAATCTAAAAGGAATATGAGCGGATGGATACGGAGCGCGGATTCTATGGTCTCCGGAACATTTTCTACCTCTACAAAATCCTCAATCCAATTGAGCTGTTTTGCATATTCCAACACCTCTAATGGTGTTGTGCCCGTTGTGGCTTTGTCAACACCGGCGTCTAGAATCTTCCAATCATGCTCACGATCAGAAACGTAAGAAACAATCCAAGCGACAGAGCAAGCGACGCAAGCTCCTGCAGATTGAAGAAAAACGGGAGATTCTTGGATATTCCTGCCATACGAACCTGTGATCGCAGAAAAGTCTTCAGCGGTTCTCAATCTAGGCAGTCCCAACATTTCACGAAAGAATTTCATTAAAATTGATTTAGATATCTCGCTATTGCACTAGCGGCAATTCCCGCGTCTACATCCATGTCTTCTTCGTTGGTTACAAAACCAGCCTCAATCAAAAGAGCAAACGGTTTTGTGTCCCTCACCATGCCGATTCGACCAAAACGACCATCACGATCATCAAAAGCACCGCTATGCCAAACAGGGACATGAGTAATTTCAGCATATATTTTGGACAGAGCGCTTGCCTCAAGACGGGCAGACTCTGATCCTCCCATATAGCAGGTTGTTACACCGCGAACCCTTGGATTAGCAGCTGCATTCCCATGAATAGATATGAGCAAATCTGTATACCTTGAGCGTTTGTTAATGAATGAAATGCGATTGATGAGATTCTTGTTTGATGAATAATCAGACCAGAACGAAAAAGGCACAAGGACTATTTCGAATTTCTTTTTATCCAAAAGCTCTCGTAAATAAAGCCAAATAGCGCGATTCCATTGAACCTCGCTCTTTATCCCAGACGCCCCTGGATATTTTATAGAGTGACCTAGGTCTACAAAAAGTTTTTTCATGGTCTTGTTGGTTCCCACTGACCAAATTCTCCTCCGCGGGTAACGCCATATTTGAGGTAAAGCGTTCCGTCCCAATCGCGGAAGACGAGATCTACAATGCAGTCGGATGGATCGCCGATCACGTTCATCACAATGGCATCACGCCATTCTTTAGACGGATCACTTGTGGGGTCTGTCGCTGCACGAAAATAGACGTGATCGAACAAAGACGGGGTCATATCATTTAAGAAATTTAATTAGTTTTACCACAACTCAATCTATCAGCTGCCCTTTTTATACTGGTATACAGAATTAGCACTAAGAGGGGCTAACATAGTCAATAATCCAGTCACGGCTGATGTTTTTATGTCTCCTGATTGAACGTAAGACATGACAAACGCAGTTAGACCTGACACCAGTGACCATAAAGCTGACCTAATGATCTTGTCTGCGGTTTCTTGATCGAATGAATTTCTAATTTGCATAAATTATTTTGTTAAGAATAAGGCGATCATGCCACCAATTATTGTCAACACTCCCCAGCGAACCCACTCGATATTTGTTTTGCACGAAGCGAGATCAACTTTGAGCTGTGAAATATCACTAGCAAGATGAACAAGATGATTTTCTTTTATCTCTTGAATATCATCCAAAATCGAAGAATAAACATCATTCTCTTTTTTGATATGGTCTTCTAACTGTTGCTCGATGGAATGAGGCATACTTTTATTTATGTATATTTCGCCAGCAAATAGTTTTGCACGCCTATCATTTCAGAGCTTGTCAATGGACGATTGTAGGTTATGCAGGCTGCAACATCTATCGGAGAATTCAATGACGCTACTGCGTGCATTCCCAGAAGCTGCGTTGTTGTTGGGAGCGGCGTAACAACCGTCCCCTCAGTTTGCGTACGCGTGAAAGCTCCGTTCTCAAAAATTTGATATACATTCGATGTTAAAGTTTTTCCTAAAACATATACGCTGCCCACCGATGGAATACCCGCATCTCCGCCCCCTGATCCAGCCCCTCCAAACCAAAGATTATTCGTGTTTTGAATGCCTATTGTGCTAGTTTGAAAGCTGACATTGTTTGAACCCATCGTTATGCCGCCGCCGAAAACACTACACGCGCCTGTTGGTTTTATGACAATAAGCATTGAATGGTTACCGCCTGCAAAAGTTGTGGTAGCCGTCATGAATTTTGTCCCAGCGTTCACAAATGAAGCGGCTGGGTAACCGTTTATGGAGCTTAATGTTCTGGCTGGGCGTGAACCCGCCACTGCCTGCGTCAAATCAAATCCATTACCACTTTTATCAGACCAAGACTGTAGATTATTGCTTCCGTCGAGAGTGAATCCAAAATCAGACTCATACCATGAGAGAAGACCTGGGAGGGAGGAAGGAATAGACGATGGGGCATATCCTCCATACCCTATTCCAATGCCTATTCCGTTATAGGGCATATCAATATGCTACAAAAATACCTGTGGCCGTTGTTCCTGTGGAGAGGATACGAGAGACTTCCATCGGATGAATAATTCCTGCAGCGAGGGATGGAATCGTAACGGATGTCGATGCTCCGACAAAGATCACTGCTACGTTTCCTGAAACACCCACATAAATACCCCGACAATTACCATTCGTGAGATTAGCTGTATCGCTTAAGTTCGCGGATACCATGTTTGTCGCTGGGCGTGTTTTAATATCGCTGACGTATTCCATATGTTATGAGTTATGTTTTTTAGAATGAATCTTTAGTCCAAACGCTGATTTAGCCATAAAACCGCAAGGCGCACACATTAATGGGGTCGTTTCAGAAGGCATGAGTGGAGTCTCCTGGGTTGATGGTGAGACATCTTCCTGCTGTATCAAATTTTCCTCCACCTGCATCGAAGAGACAACACTCGAAGAATACGAGACTTTGCGAGTAGTGGTGGAATAGGCGATGGGCATAACTAATTAGAACAAAGGCATAAGCGTTTCGACCTTCTCCTCGATTGATCAGATCGAGAAGAAAAGCGACGGCCTATTAGGTAGGCGTAACTGTCCCCGCTGGAGTATACGCAGCACCCGTTACAGTAATCGCTGGTGCGTCATTTGTACCCGCAGGGGTGTAAGCCGCGCCAGTAACGGTAATGGTCGGAGCGTCATTCGTCCCGGCAGGTGTATAAGCCGCGCCCGTCACTGTTATCGAGGGAGCGTCGTTCGTACCCGCGGGGGTATACGAAGCACCCGTGACCGTGATGGTCGGAGTGTCATTCGTCCCTGCAGGCGTGTACGAAGCACCTGTAACCGTGATTGAGGGTGCGTCATTCGACCCTGAAGGCGTACCTGCTGAATCAGAGCTAGATGATCCAGCGGTCAACGATTCTGCCGCGATCATTACTTGAATGTCATCGCTGTCTGTGAGCGTGTCCCAATTGATCGTTCCATTGGTCGTGTCGACCTTACTACCAATGGAGTAGTTTGTGCCGTTGATCGACGCACGAAGCACATCAGCCTCAGCCAATGTTGCGAGAGTATTGTAGATCCTAATTTTTGAGCCAATACCAGCACCGATCTTTAGATCGTTATCAGGTACGTTATCAAGCGTGATGTCCGTGACAGTCGCAAATGCTTTTACGCCGTACTTGTGACGATATTGCAATGTAGCCACGGACTTGTTTCCAGCGCTTGACGTAAACGTGATTAAGTCAATCACACCAGTTCCGTCAAAGCCTGTGCCAGTCACAGTGAACGTCATTGTACCTTCATAGAGGTTCAGCGCGCCGATTGTGTCATTGTGGATCGTGATACAAACCACGCGGGCTGGGTGCCCTGGGTTTGTCAACGCCCCGTGAGTCCACGCGCCTGCGGCAACCGCTGCTTCTGCGGCAACGTCCAAATCTCCTTCATTTGTTGCGCCATCAACGGTCTCGTTATCTGTATTTATAGACCCCGCGATATCCTTCCATTGTTCGTTCTGATAGGTGTTCACACTTCCGGAAGTCGTGTGGCTGTGACCGGCCAACGCATCTCCTGTAAACGCAGGAGCGTTATCTAACGCAGCTGTAGGCGATATCGTGTCAGGGGTACCGGTGAATACCGGGGCGCCCGCTAGAGCAGCGGTTGGTGAAATCGTATCAGGGGTGCCTGTGAAAACGGGAGCACCGGCGAGGGCAGCTGTAGGCGATATCGTGTCAGGGGTACCGGTGAATACCGGAGCAGCGAAAAGCGCGGCCGTGGGGCTGATCGTGTCTGGAGTGCCTGTAAAGACAGGAGCGCCATCAAGAGCCGCCGTCGGAGAGATCGTGTCAGGCGTCCCAGTGAACGGAAAGGTAGCTCCAATTTTTGCAGCCGTTACAGCAGAGTCTTCGATCTCATTCGTACCAACCTTAACCAAACGAGGTTCTACGAAGAAGATTGAACCAGACACTGCTTTTGTCTTTACATAGCCAACTACCTGCACAAGATCGTTCGCGTTTGCTGGAGGGGTGTCAAAAGCATATGTACCTGCCGTGGCGGATAAATAGACAGGAGACCCAACAGCAACGGCCGTGCTCGTGTTTAATCCAGTTACCTCTTTTTCATTGTAGACCGTGCCAACCGCACCGTTAAGAATGGCCGTTTCTACAACATACTGAGCTAAGATACCAGCATTTGCGTCAGCTTTTACAACGCCGATTGACCCGTCTGCATTTACAACGGTTGAAACCAATGTACCTGCGGCTAGGGTTCCACCTGTCGCATTTGTCACTGACAAGGCCTCTTGCGTAATAAGATCAGCGATACTTGTTCCAGATATCTTCACTACACCTGTGC
>ERZ1292632.2134-Hain-H43-01um-R2-2134-length-17217-cov-5_pt1 | contig 15823 bp, 13 predicted proteins | sample MGYA00564407_ERZ1292632 | MGnify/ENA primary metagenome ERZ1292632 (study PRJEB36523, sample SAMEA6512637) | groundwater metagenome | collected 2019-01-08 | study: AquaDiva: Metagenomics assemblies of 32 groundwater samples | reverse complement strand
CCCCAAAAACAACAACCCACACACACCACACCCCCAACCCAAAAACCCACCCCACCTTTTTAATATACCGTCTCACAAAAAAAAGAGGGAGTTGACCAGGAACGAGTTCAAGATAGTATTAAAAATCCTGACGACTTCATCCCAGCTAAAGAACCGACAAAAGAAGAACGAGATAAAACCATCGACCAAGCTTTAGTCGCCAGAGAAGAAGCAATTCGAGCCCAAGCTCATTCCCAAGTCGAACCTCCGCCCCCGCCAGCGAGTAATGTATCATACGAGATTCCACCCCCTCCTCCCGGTGAAATAAATGAAACCGAAACCTCGCCACCCCCGCCCGACGGAAAAAGAGAGACCGAACCCAAAACCGAAAGTGCCGCTACCGAGCGCACTGTAAAACTCAACCAAATTTTAAAACAAGTCGGTATGAAACCAGAGGAATACGGAAGCATTAAAGATACCCCCCTCAAACAATTCCTAAAAAACTACGGCGACCCACTGTATAATATGAATGCTGTTACTGCTTATATTACTGGCGACCCTTATGTAGTATCGCATCGTAACTCACTATCTGTGGCTATCTTAAAAATGGCCCCAACTGGGATAACTGGGATGGAAAAAGAGATGACTATTGACGAATGGTTTAGATACCGCGAATCAATAGGTAAATAAAATGTATGCTAGATATCTTTAAAACCCTAAAACTTGAAAATTTGAGCGATGAAGAGAAAGCTGAAATCATAGCCCAAATCGCCGAACCTCTTTCAAAGCGGATTATGCTCTACGCCTACGAGCATTTAAGTGAGACTGACCGCGCTGAGTTAGAAACGCTCGCTGACCAAGCCGACGAATCCAAAATCAGCGCTTTTATAAAATCCAAACTCCCCGGCCTCGACCAGATCGCCTCCATTGAAGCTCTAAAAATAATTGAAGAGGTTAGGAAAAAGATTTAATACAAATTACGCTCTAAAACCCCAGCTATAATTTCCAGACATTCGGGTTGGCGGTGGGATTATTAATGTATTCTAGAAATAAAGGCGATGTCCGGAAATTATAGCTGGGGTTTCCTTTTTTGTGTTTTTCGGTTAAAATCTTTCTACATATGTCACACAACTTTTATAAAAATCTTCTCTGGGCTATCGGTTCTCTAATCGTTTTCTCTTTAATTTTTTCGTCCCTTATAGGAAACACCGCGACGCCGAAAGAAATCAGCGTAGGAGAACTCGCCTCAAAAATTAATTCAGGCGAAGTTGCCCAAATCCAAATCAACGGCGAAAAACTTGCAATCACTCTTAAAGATAAAACAGAAGTCACCGCCAAAAAAGAAACCGACGCCAGTTTAACCGAAACTCTAAAAAATCTTGGCGTCGATACCGTTGCTCTCCAAAAAGTGGAGCTTAAAGTTGAAGACCAATCCGGCTGGCAATTCTGGGCCGGAATTTTAATCCCTACCCTTATCCCCGTCATTATTATTGGATTGATTTTCTTTTTAATGTTCCGGCAAGCCAAATCCGGCGTCAATCAAGCTTTTAATTTTGGCCGCTCTAATCTTCGTCTCTCCACTTTCGGCAAAGAGAAAATTCTTTTTAAAGATGTCGCCGGCCTCAAAGAAGCAAAAGAAGAATTAGCTGAAGTGGTTGAATTTCTAAAAAACCCGAAAAAGTTTTTAGACCTTGGAGCTAAAATTCCCCGAGGCGTTCTTTTGGTCGGCTTACCCGGCACCGGGAAAACCCTATTAGCTAGAGCCACCGCCGGCGAAAGCAATGTTCCTTTTTTCCACATCTCCGCCTCTGAATTTGTTGAAATGTTTGTGGGCGTTGGTGCCTCCCGCACCCGGGACGCGTTTCTAACCGCCAAAAAAGCTTCCCCTTCTATTCTTTTTATCGACGAAATCGACGCCGTCGGCCGCCAGCGCGGAGCCGGCCTAGGCGGCGGGAATGACGAAAGAGAGCAAACCTTAAATCAAATTCTAGTCGAGCTCGACGGCTTCGACCGCGACACCCGCGTCATTGTCCTTGCTGCCACTAATCGGCCCGACATCCTTGACCCCGCCCTTCTTCGTCCCGGCCGCTTTGACCGTCGAGTCATCCTCGACCTACCAGACCTAAACGATCGCGAAGAAATCCTCAAAATTCACTCTCGAGAAAAACCCTTGAGTAAAGACATCAACCTTAGAAAAGTGGCCCAGAGAACTCCCGGTTTTTCCGGAGCCGATCTCGCTAATTTGATGAACGAAGGCGCCATTTTAGCCGCTCGCAAAAACCAAAAAAGCATCAGTGAAGAAGATCTTTTTGAATCTGTCGAAAAAGTTATCCTTGGCCCCGAAAGAAAAAGCCGTGTTATTTCAAAAAAAGAAAAAGAAATTGTCGCCTACCACGAATCCGGCCACGCTATCGTCACCGCATCCTTGAAAAACTCCGACCCAGTTCATAAGGTCACCATCATCAGCCGTGGACTGACTGGCGGCTACACTTTAAAACTTCCCACCGAAGACCGCCGGATTCACACCCGTTCCCAGTTTTTAAATGAACTGGCTACTTTGATGGGAGGATTTGCCGCCGAGAAAATTGTTTTTAGCGACGTTTCAACCGGCGCCTCAAGCGATCTCAAGGAAGCCTCAGCGCTCGCCCGTAAACTAGTCACTAAATACGGCATGAGTGAGGATCTTGGCCCTATGAATTTTGGAAATACCGAAGAGCTTATCTTCCTGGGACGCGAAATATCTACAGAGAAAAATTACTCCGAAAAAACCGCCATTAAAATCGACGAAGAGATGACCAAATTCATCAAACGCGCCTACGACCTGGCAGAAAAAATCATTAAAATCAACCGCAAAGCCTTGGATAAAATCGCCGAAGCCTTACTAGAAAAAGAAACCCTAGAACAAGAAGAATTCTATAACCTCCTCAAGCCATTCAAAATCAAACCCCTCACGGCTTAATTTCTATCAAAAGAAGATAGACAGAAAACCGCGTAGTTGCAATTCACCCCAAAGGCAACCCCTCTCAGCACGCCCCCCCTAAACACCGGGTTTAGAGTACTACTTAAAGCAACCCCCATAATATAGCGGCCCCCATCGGAGCCATACTGGTAAACCGAATCGGAATCGAGGTCTATATTAATCCTTTTATCTTCAAAGCCGCTTTTCTTTAAAACCTCAAGCAACGCGCCCCAATTCTCCGGTGCCGCTCCGAAACCTCCCGCGCAATTTCCGGGCCCAGGATAAAAACCGCATTTTTTATAATAGTTATCAACTAACACTCGGGTTCCTTTCAGATTCAAAACGCGCCTGTCATCCAAAACTCTAGAAAAATCCTTCTCCCACTCCGCTTTTGATTTTACATTCAACGGCTCTTCTAAACCCGGCGATGGCTCGTTAAATTTTGAATAAAGTGTGTCCCAGTCTAAATCGATATTCCAAACTCCTTTCTTGTTCTTTATTTTTAGACTCACCAGTGTCCGGAGTGGAACATTTTTATCTTTTCCAACCCACATTTCAATATCCCCAGAAAACTCTACTTCTTGAAATTTCTTTTTCCACCCGTCAACTTTTTCCTGTGTAGACAATCCCTCGTTCGCCGCATCCGAACTAACCAGCAAAACTGAATCAAGCCAGCTCGCAAAAAACTCTTGAAAAAAATTTTGGTCAATGCTTAGGCTAAAATGATAAGCCTGAATCCCCTCCACATTTTCATCCGCTAATTTTTCCTTAACACTTAAAAACTGGTTATCTTTTAGTAGTTTATTGAAAATCCTCCGCCGATCTGCAGAAAGCGGAATCATATTGGCATCTATTGGGATACTATCTCCCTTCACCCACTGACCCATAACTGGCGTGTTTTCTAAAAAACCCACCCCACCCCCCGCTCGAGTCAATTTAAAATAAGCTGTTTCCCCAATCAAAAGCACCTCCCCGCTTGCCAAAATTTCTGACAATTTATCGCTCGAAACTTTAGCGTTAACCTCGACAGAAACTTTCAACTGCCCGTCCGACGAGAAGCTCGAATAACCCCCAGCATCAAACACTAAAGTCGAACTGCTTCTTTTTTCTTCAAATATTCGACCCAAATCCAATCCTAAAAATTTCAACGAAGAGGAGACGTTTGGAATATTAAAATCTATTTTCCCTTTAGTGTCGTACCTAAATGAACGCGCTCCGATTAAATTATTAATAGTCGAACTCAAAATCACCTCTAAAGACTTGCTCCTGGGATATAAATAAAAAACATAAACCGCGCCCGCCAAAATCGCCGCCACCCCAACCGCCGCCAAAAGCCGCAGTTTCCACCGGCTCTTTTTTATCTGGACATCAATCACTCTCGGCCGAAGCACCGCCGTTGCCGCCTTTTGTTGTTTTGAAAAAAATTCTTCTCCTCCAAGTTCTATAATCGCCTCTTCAACTTCCGTCTTTTTCCAGCCCGATGAAATGAGAATTTTTTTAGTCGATTCGGAACCTTGCCCCGAAGCCGCAAATTGCTCTATCTGCCCCAAAAGTTCAGGGTTCGTCATACCTAATTCTACTCCAAAATCTCCCCTTATTAACTGAGAGTGTTAATAACTTATATAATTGTCGGTCCGGCAGGGATCGAACCTGCGACCCAGCGCTTATAAGACGCTTGCTCTACCACTGAGCTACGGACCGATTTTTCCTTAATTCCTTTAAACCAAAACGAAATCTAGCTAGGCAAGTTGTGAAACGCTCGGGTTGGCAGTGGGATCAATTATTAAATATATAAACAAAGGCGGTGTTTCACAACTTGCCTATCTACCTAACTAAATTATCAAACCTCTGCATCGCCTGAACTGCTTGGTTGTTAAAACTATTGATAGCCGTTACTTCTGTATTTATCTGATTCACTAAAGTGCTGACTTGACTCCCTTGAATTCCACTCCCAGTAAACCGCCCTCGCAAGGCCTCAAGGAGTTGTCCTAAGTAACCGCTATAATTAACCAACCTGCTGATTAGCGCCAAGTGGTTGCTAATCGCTTCAAGCGCTGCCTGCCTAGCCTCAAAAGATTTTAAGTCGGAAAGCGCTTTCGTCATCTTCTCAAGTTCAGCTGAAAGCTTAATGGCTTCATCACGAATTTCTCTACTTCTTGAAACCGCCGCCGTTACTAAATTCAAAGCCTCGGTAAAATTTCCGGACTTATCCAGTTTATTTATCGCCTCAAGATCAGCCACTGATCGGCCGGAAAGATTAACAATATTTTGAGAGATTATAGCGCCTTGAAGCCTGGCATCCGAAAACTCAGAAGGGACGCCTCCTCCAAAAGACCGCGCCAAAATTACGAGCAGATACCCGCCAACCACCACTAGTATACTAATAAAATAAATTCGCGGTTTTCGGGAAAAACTTGCCATTGCTACTTTTTAACAAATTTAAGCCTAGTAATCAAGTGACCTGAGCGGGTAAGGGGAGTCGAACCCCTGTCATCAGCTTGGAAAGCTGAGGTAATGCCGTTATACGATACCCGCGATCCAAATAGCGAATTTCGCAAAACCAATCTTAGCACATTCCTCTCCGCTTATTCAAATTACCACATCTTGATGAAACAATGGTTATATGTTAAAAACCTCACAGGCCAAAGTTTAAACTTTGTTGACAACCAACGGATTTCAACCAAGGAGGGGCTGTGAAAAAAATCGCTTGTTTTGTAATTGGAATCATCTTCGTGCTCATGTTGCCATGGGCAACCCCGTCAACCGCGCAAGTGAATTCCAGAATCAAGAGTTTTGAAATGGGTCTCTGGTCGCGCTATGACCAAGTCTGGGTTTACTTTCTTAAACCCAATACCGAGAAAGACTCAACCCTTACAACGTCCACTTTCTACATTCCGCCTGATAACATTGCTCCCCGATCACTTTTTCTTAAAGAAAGCTGGCTCCGCTTCTACGACAACAATCGGTCACGATGGGTTTTAGTGAAAGACATAACCAACAACCCAACCGAGACGGAGATGTGGCGAAAACTCCTCATCAAGGCCAAGTATGGTGGCTACCAGTACATCTACGACTTCCTCGAAGAAGTCATCTGCCGAACTTATGGCGAGAGTGCTCCTCTTGTCATGAACGACCTCTATAACGAAATTATGTCAGCGTTTGTTTATCATGGACAATTTCCCACCTCTTCTCGGGGAGTGTGGTATTGTCTCCAGGAATACACTCGGCTGAAACGTGCCGGGAAAGTGCCGATCAACGACCCCGAAGGAGAAGCTCGGCTCATCGAGGGTGGGCGACCACATTTTCGTCTGCCACTCATACCAAGATCTTTGTTCTACCGCATGCAGGATTAATGATTAATCCATGCAAGCCAAAGCGGGTCTGGTTCAAAACCAGACCCGCTCTTATTTTTATACTCTTAAACCACTACCTTGAAAAAACTCTTCTTCCCAATCTTAACCACCTCTCCCCCTTTAAGTGATAATTCCTCTTTTGGATTTTTAAAAACCTTCCCCCCTAAACTAAATCCTCCCTGCTCAACCAGCCGCCACGCCTGCGCCTTACTTGAAACAACCGTGCTCACCAAAACCAAATCCGCCACCGAAATTTCCGCTTTTAGCCTTAAGCTCGGCAAATCCACCGACAAATCCTTTTTTGAAAAAATTTTAGTGAAATTCTCCCCCGCCTTTTGCGATGCTTTTTCTCCGTGATAAAGTTTCACCACTTCAAAAGCTATCCTCTCTTTTATTATTTTTGGATTAGTTCCAGAATTCAACTTCTGAAGTAAATCTTTTACATCATCTGCGTTAAGCCTTGTAGTCAATCCCAAATACTCCAGAATAAGTTCATCCTTTATCGCCATAATTTTGCCGTACTGATCAGTGGGCGAATCTATAATATTAATCACATTCCCCCAACTCGTACTCATTTTTCTCCCGTCTGTTCCAAGAAGCATTTTCGTCGTCATCACGCTTTGTGGTTTTTGCCCATAGTGCTCTTGAATTTTTCGCCCCGCCATTAAATTAAAAAGTTGGTCGGTTCCTCCAATCTCCACGTCCGCTTTAACCACTACAGAGTCATAACCCTGCATTAAAGGATAAAAGAACTCTCTTAAACTAATCTCTTCTTCTTTTTCCCATCGCTCCGCAAAATTTCTCCTCTTTATCATTTGTTGAGCGGTAAAAATATCCGCCAACTCGGAAATTTCTTTAAAATTCAAACGCGAAAGCCATTCACTATTGTATCTGACCTCCACCTTTTTAATATCCAAAACCTTCCCTATTTGTGGTAAATAATTTTTAAGGCTTTTTTTAATTTGCTCCTTAGTCAAAAATGGCCGTTTCGCCAGCTTATCCGAAGGATCTCCGATTTGAGCGGTAAAATCGCCAATGATTAGAACAATCTTATGCCCTAAATCTTGAAATTCTCGGAGTTTCCATAAAACCACCGCCCGGCCGATATGAATCTTATCCCCCGTCGGATCCACCCCATGTTTCACCTGTAACTTTTTACCCGAAAGAAGTAGCCTCCTCAGATTATCTTTTTCAATCACGCCATCTACGTTCCAGGTAAGTAAACTCTCAATTTCTTTTTCTTTATTATTCGCCATATCCCAATAATGCCCATTTTACCATAAACAAGCGGTTGACACATACAAAACAAAAGTCTAATCTAATAACCAGCACTCCAACCGGAATAACCTCACCTTTCACCCCATCGGGAGGAAAAAGAAGCGATGGTAAACAGGCCCTCTGCTCGTAGCGACACTCGCATCTTTAGAAAACTCAAGGATGCATTTCCTGAACAACCCAAATCCCGATCGGCCAAAAACATCCCTCGCATCCCTCACACAATCTCAATTAGCACGGAAGATGGAGTAAGAACTCTCCCGATGGATGTTGCGTCCCAAAAACGCGCAATCAGAACCGCGAGAAAAGCAGCCAGGCAGGAAAGGGGCCGCCAAGACCACAATCTCGACTTCAAGATTGTTGTGCGAGTTTACGCCGGCAAAAAAAAAGTGTTCGAGGAAGTCACACCCTAAAATGGAATCGAAAGCCCCCGCTCAATCCATTTGAGTCGGGGGCTTCGTCACTTCAAAGACACTTTCAATTTATTTGCTGTTTTTAATAATCTCGTCAACCAATCCGTATTCTTTCGCTTCTTGAGGAGTCATATAAAAATCTCTATCCGTGTCCCTTTCAATCTTCGCCACTGGCTTGCCGGTATGTTTGGCTAAGATTTGGTTAATCTTATCTTTGATTTTAATAATGTGCCTGGCGGTAATTTCAACTTCAATTGCTTGCCCCTCAACTCCCCCCATCACTTGGTGAAGTAAAACTTCCGAGTTAGGCAAAGCAAATCTTTTTCCCTTCTTGCCGGATGCGAGCAACACTGCCCCCATCGAAGCCGCCATCCCCACGCAAATTGTCTGCACGTCCGGCTTCACATACTGCATCGTATCATAAATCGCCATCCCCGCCGTCACCGATCCGCCTGGAGTGTTTAAATAAATCTTAATATCTTTTTTTTCGTCTTCGTGAGCCAAAAACAAAAGCTGGGCGATAACAGAATTAGCCACTACGTCCGTAATCGGCCCGCACAAGAAAATAATCCTCTCTTTAAGAAGGCGAGAATAAATATCATACGCCCTCTCCCCATATTGGCTCTTTTCAATTACTGTTGGAATTAAATTCATGTTTTGTTAGTTTTTTCTATAACTGCTTGCCACGTAGAAAAACAAAGTTTTTATTTGGGGTAAGTATAAGATTCATATTTGTATTTTAATACCGACTACGCCAGACCACAAGCGCAATCCCAAAACCCTACCTCTTCAAAAACTTGACCAAAAGCAACGCTACAATATTCATTACCTTAATCAAAGGATTAATCGCCGGCCCCGCCGTGTCTTTATAAGGATCTCCTACTGTATCTCCTGTCACCGCCGCCTTGTGCGCTTCAGAGCCTTTACCTCCAAAATTTCCGGCTTCGATATATTTCTTCGCATTATCCCAAGCCGCTCCGCCGGAAGTCATCGAAATCGCCACAAAAAGTCCAGAGATAATCGCCCCGATTAAAAATCCCCCCAGAGCCAACGGCCCCAAAACAAATCCCACCAAAACAACCGCGACCACCGGCAAAAGAGCCGGCACTATCATTTCTCTCAAAGCCGCCTTAGTCACAATATCCACCGCCTTGCCATATTCGGGCCTCGCCTTTCCCTCCATTAATCCTTTAATCTCTCTAAACTGTCTCCTGATTTCATCCACGAGTGCCCCCGCCGCTTTCCCCACCGCCCTCATCGCAATTGAACCGAAAAGAAAAGGAATTGATGCTCCTAAGAAAAGCCCAGCTAAAACATATGGGTCTTTTAGTTCAAAAAATAAACCCGAAAGCTTCCCCGCGTACTCTCCGAAAAGTACCAAGGCCGCCAGCCCCGCTGAAGCAATTGCATAACCCTTCGTCACCGCTTTTGTGGTATTCCCTACCGCATCCAAAGCGTCTGTCACCTCACGCACTTCTTTGGGCGCTCCTGTCATCTCGGCAATCCCTCCGGCGTTATCCGTAATCGGACCAAAAGAATCGATAGCCACAATAATTCCAGCCACCGAAAGCATTGATGTCGCCGCGATCGCTACTCCATAAAGTCCAGCGCCGCCAAACGAGTAAGCTGAAAGAATCCCGGCTACGATTATTACAATCGGAAGAAAAGTTGATTCCATTCCCACTGAAAGTCCGATAATAATATTTGTCCCGTGCCCAGACCTGGAAGCCTCGGCGATACTTTTAACCGGACGATATTTTTTTGAAGTGTAATAATCAGTCACTTTAACCATTAGCGCCGTAACCGCTAATCCAATTAAACTCGGAACATAAAATTTCATAATATTCCCCGGGAAAAAAAATTTAGTGGCGAAGAAAAAGAAAATCGCCGACAAACCCATCGACACCATAAGCCCTTTATAAAGAGCGCCCATAATATCTTTACTCTTCCCGATCTTCACAAAGAAACTGCCTACAATCGAAGCTAAGATCGCGAGCCCCCCCAAAACCAGCGGGAAGGCTACTTGACTCCCGGTTAGAGCTGAAGTTATCCCAACTAAAATTGCCGCCGTAAGCGTCACGGCATAAGTTTCAAAAAGATCAGCGGCCATTCCGGCGCAATCGCCCACGTTGTCACCCACATTGTCCGCTATTACTCCAGGATTTCTTGGGTCATCTTCCGGAATTCCCGCCTCAACTTTCCCAACCAAATCCGTACCCACATCCGCCGCCTTCGTAAAAATTCCTCCCCCCAATCGCGCGAAAACTGAAATCAAAGAGCTCCCAAAAGCCAGACCTAAAAGCGCGCCCGTATCAGAAAATAACCAATAGAAAACTGAAACCGCTAAAAGCCCCAGTCCCACTACCAAAAACCCAGTCACCGATCCTCCGAGGAAAGCCACCCTAAACGCTCCCGGCAAACCCTTTCTAGCCGCCTCGGTTGTTCGCGAATTTGTATCCACCGCCGTCATCATCCCTAAATATCCCGCCAAAGCCGAAACAAAAGCCCCAACTACAAACCCCAAAGCCACCAGCTCTCCTATCGCGAGAAGAATAACGGCAATAATCGCCGCCACTACCACTACTGTTTTATTCTGCCTCCTAAGATAAGTCTTCGAACCCTCTTTAATCGCGTCTCTGATTTTTATCATCTCCGGATTTCCCTCCGGATACTTCTTGATCGAAGAAATAAGAAACAATCCAAACCCAATCGAAACTACCGCTAAGACAATTGATATAATAATTCCCATGTTTTATTTTATATTTTATCAGCGAAAATTATTCGCTTCCGTCACCCGCCTCTTTATTATCTTCACTCTTCCTCTCCGAAGTTTCTGCTACCACTATTCCTGCCACTCCTCCCTCCTGAACCTCGTCTGGACGATTTTGAGACCTCACGTCAATCTTCCAACCCGTAAGCCGCGCCGCCAATCTCACGTTCTGCCCCCCTCGCCCAATCGCTAAACTCAACTGATCCTCTGGCACAAACACCCGCGCCTCTCGCCTTGGTAGAATTTCAACTCCCCGCACTTTAGCTGGAGAAAGGGCATTACCCACAAACTTCTCTGGGTCTTCAGACCATTCAACAATATCAATCTTTTCATTCCCTAATTCGTTATTCACCACCATCACTCTTGTCCCTCTTTGGCCCACAAGCGCCCCCACCGGATCTACTCCCGGCGCGTGAGAAATCACCGCTAGTTTAGTCCTATTCCCCGGCTCTCTAGCAATAGCTTTAATTTCTATCACTCCCTCGGCCAATTCCGGCACTTCGGATTCAAAAAGCTTCATCACAAATTTCGGATGAGACCGGGAAAGAATAATTCCTGGCACCCTCGTGTCTTCTTGCACCGCTAAAACCAAAAACCTCAACCGCTCACTCGGTCGATAGTGTTCGCTTGGGATTGATTCGTTGGCAAACATCACTCCCACCGTTCTACCTAAATCAACATAAATATGTCCCCTCTCAAATCGCTGAATTACTCCGCTCACAATCTGCCCTTCTTTTCCTCGCCACTCCTTAAGAATCGAATCCCGCTCGGAACCTCTTAACTTTTGGAGAATAACCTGCTTCGCCGCCTGAGCCGCAATCCTTCCAAAATCTTCATGCGTCTCAAGCGGGAAATTCAACTCCTCTCCTAAAACAACGTCTTTTTTTATTTTCTTCGCTTCCTTAAGAAAAATATGCCTCTCGAGATTATATCTCGGTAGTTTTACCTCATCCGAAGCTCCTGCTTCAAATTTTTCCGGCTCATTTTTTCTATCAGGCGTCACAGGTTCTTCTTCTCCTTCCTCCATGATTCTCACCGTCGTTTCGTCCACCACCGTTTTAACCTGACGAAATTGAACCTCCCCGCTCTTAAAATCCAGCTTGGCTTTTACCACTTCTCCCCGCTCGCCGTATTCTTTCTTATAAGCCGCCGCTATCGACGACTCAATCGCCTCGATAACTTGATCGGGGTCGATTCCCTTCTCCTCCGCAATCTGCGTTATTATTTTGTTTAAACCTTTAATATCAAACATTTTGATTTCTCTACAAATTACTAATGAAATACGGATATACAAATCATTGAATTGGAACTATCCCATTCCTTTCGTATATTCGTAAAAAATTTATATTTTGTAGCCTTTTATTAATAAAGTCCGCATCTCGCGGACTTCTCAGAAACTACCTTACTATTATATACCATAAAAAAACTCCGTCAAGAGTTTGAGCCAGTACCAAGCCCCAAAAACCTACATTTTTTGACCCCTTGACAAATCTCTATAGAAGAGTACAATACATGCCAGAGTTGTCGGTCGATCTATAACCATAGAAACAGAACGTTATACGACCGGCAATCACAACCTATACGCCCGTCTGGGATGGACCCAGAGAAGGAGGACTCATGGGAAGTACGTTAATCAACACGAATAATTACAAATTGAGTTTCGCCTGACGGTCCGGCCAACGCGGCCACGTGATTGGTCCGCACGTTGGCTAGGCTCCTCGAGTGGAGTTCGAAGCCAATGATGCGGTCACCGGCGAAAGGCACCCGATGCTCGAAAACTTCGGCAGCCAATCGCCATACTTTCCCTCTCCTATGAAACCCGAAGAGGGCAGGAGAGGCAACACCCCCGGACGCACGATTTCAATTGGGATTCCAATTGGTGCGTCCGGGCTTTCTTTTTAACCAAAACTTGACCCCAGAACTAATTGTGGAAAAGTTTTCTTGAAATACACAGTTAAGAGTGTAAATCAGAAAGTTTCGGGAATTATAGGTATATTGATAACTCGAAAAATTTCACAATTAGTACTGGGGTTGACACTTTTCTAAAACCCGCTAAAATAAGCTTAACTTAACTAATCCCTCCTTGAGCCACTCGAACCGGCAATAAGCAAAATAACAACTTGAAACTAGAATCTTTTTTATCCTTTTCTAAACTGTATTAACAAGATTTAATCTTGTTAATTAAATGTACTTTTAAGTAACGCATACCCCGTACTGAAATTTGAACCTCCCCAAGCTTCAGCTTTTCAAATTTCTAGTATCGGGGCTTGCCCCTTCACAAAATTTGCACTTAAACTATTGCGAGATACGAAATAAAAGCTGGGGTGGCGGAATTGGCAGACGCGCTGGTTTCAGGGACCAGTGATCGCAAGATCGTAGGAGTTCAAGTCTCCTCCCCAGCACCAAACCAAACGTCAAACCAAGATTAACCAAGAAAAAAATAATGCGGGGCAAATTTAGTGCGGGGTTCAGGGCGCTATGACCGCAAGGTCGTGAGGGTTCAAATCCCTCCCTGCCCACAAAAGCTTCAGCGAAGGTGGGCCGCTTAATAAATAATAGTCAGACGCTTAACAACTTAAATAAAAAAAATAACAAAATCACATTAAATTAAACAAACACAAAAAAATAAATAAAAAATGATAAACAAACCAGCATATCGACCAGGAAACAAAACGATTCCTGATCAGAAACAAAAAACAGAAAAAATCACATCTCGAACCCGGCGTTCTTTCCGTTCGCCAGATAATACTCAAAGAAGCCACCGCCCGGCATCGTCTTTCGAGCGCGCGCCTCTCCGCCAAACAGTCAAAACAAACGAATCAGACAAACTTCGCTTCGTGCCTTTGGGCGGTCTCGAGGAAATCGGGCGCAATATGATGTTTTTAGAATATAAAAACGAAATTGTTATTATTGACGCCGGCCTCCAATTCCCCGAAGAAGAAACCCCCGGCATCGACTTCATTATTCCTAACGTCAGCTACCTGGAACCGAAAAAGGCCAACATTCAAGCCCTCATCATCACTCACGCCCACTACGACCACATCGGTGCCATTCCTTATATAATGGAAAAAATCGGAAATCCTCCTATTTACTGCACGTCGCTTACTAAAGCTTTAATCGAAAAAAGGCAGGAAGATTTTCTAAACAGACCCAAACTCAATATTATCGTCGTCAAAAACGGCGACACCATAAAACTTTCCAACCACTTCGAGGCCGAGTTTTTTGGCATCTCTCACACCATTCCTGAATCAACCGGCGTGCTTCTCAAAACCCCAGTCGGCAACATCGCGAACTTAGGCGACTTTAAAATCGAATACGACGACGAAGGAAATGCTTTAGATGCCGCGAACCTAGAACGTATCGGCAAAAAAGGAGTCCTCGCTTTCACTATCGACAGCACCAATGCCGACAAACCCGGCCACTCCGAATCCGAACGCGCCGTCGAAAGGAATCTCGAAGAACTATTCAAAGTCGCCGAAGGCCGCATTATTGTGGCCATGTTCGCTTCGGTCCTAACCCGCATCGCGGAATCCATCAAGATCGCCGAAAAACTCGGCCGTATCGTCACTCTCTCCGGTTACTCGATGAAATCCAATGTAGAAATCGCCAAGCGTTTGGGTTTTATTAAATCCAATCCCGAAACCATCATCCCCGTCGAAGAAATTCATAAATACCGGGATAATAAAATTCTCATTCTTTCAACCGGCGCCCAAGGAGAAACCAACGCCTCGCTTATGAAAATCATAAACGGCGAGCACCGCCATATACGTATTAAACCCGGCGACACCGTTATCTTCTCCGCCTCCGTTATTCCCGGAAACGAAAGAAGCGTCCAGGGACTTAAAGATAACCTCGCCCGCCAAGGTGCCATCATCTTCGCTTCGGACATTATCGATATCCACGCTTCTGGCCACGCCCCTAAAGAAGATCTAAAACTCGCTATGAAACTCTTAAACCCCAAATTCCTAGTCCCGGTTCATGGCTACTTCTATAAACGTTCAATCAATGCCATCTCCGGAGTTGAAGTGGGCATCCCTAGAAAAAACATTTTCCTTTTGGACAACGGCCAAGTCGCCGAACTGACTAAAGACAGTTTTACTATTACCAAAGAATCCGTTCCGGCTTCTTATGTGATGGTTGACGGCCTCGGAGTTGGCGATGTCGAAGAGGTTGTTATCCGTGATCGGAAAACTCTGGCCGCGGAAGGAATGGTGGTCATAATCATTACCATCGATCACAAAAACTCACGCCTCCTAAAAAGCCCAGACATCATCTCACGCGGATTCATCTATATCAAAGCAAACCAGGAAATCCTCGAAGAGGTCAGGAAAAAAATCCGGGCCTTAATCTCTCGCCTCCCCACTCACCAACCCCTTGAGCCGGACTACCTAAAAACTCTAATCCGAGACCAAATCGGCCAATTCTTGTATACTAAAACAAAGCGCCGGCCCATGATTCTGCCGGTAATTATAGAAATTTAGTTTTGTTAGACGTAAGAAGTTAGATGTTAGACGCGAATAATCAATACCAGCAATATGGATTTGAGAAACTGGAAGTTTATCAGCACGCCGAAGACTTGGTTGTAAAAATCTATAATCTCGCAAAAAAGTTTCCTAAAGAAGAATTATTCGGACTGACGTCACAGATAAGACGAGCATCTGTGTCAGTAGCCCTCAACTTAGCAGAAGGCTCTGTGGAAAGAACTAAAAAGGAATTCATAAAATTTACCAACACAGCCATTGGTTCTTTAGTAGAAACAAAATCCGCCTTAAGAATCGGCGTTAAGTTAGGTATAATGGAACAGAAAGACTTTGAAGAAGTTTTACCTTTAATAGATAAGATATTTTTTAAAATTCTGGCACTGAAAAAATCTCTAAACAAATGAAAAAAAAACCTCCTACATCTAACCCCCAACATCCAACGTCCAACGTCTCACGTCCAACGCTGGTATCCGGCATCCAGCCCTCTGGGCGGCTCCACCTAGGCAATTACCTCGGTGCCTTAAAAAACTTTGTTGACCTCCAAAATTCCGACAAATACGACTGCTATTTTTTCATCGCCGATCTCCATTCCT
>ERZ1292632.2371-Hain-H43-01um-R2-2371-length-15845-cov-8_pt1 | contig 15845 bp, 16 predicted proteins | sample MGYA00564407_ERZ1292632 | MGnify/ENA primary metagenome ERZ1292632 (study PRJEB36523, sample SAMEA6512637) | groundwater metagenome | collected 2019-01-08 | study: AquaDiva: Metagenomics assemblies of 32 groundwater samples | reverse complement strand
CGGATGATTCTGAAAAACCAAATAAAATCTTGAAATTTTTTGTGTTTTATGTCTTCTCACTACTTAAATTATACCGGATGATTCTGAAAAACCAAATAAAATCTTGAAATTTTTTGTGTTTTATGTCTTTTTTTAAACAAGCACTCCAGCCTCTTGGATACGATCTTTCTGGAATAGCCTTTTCTGCATTAAGCAAGACTTGGCTTCTACAGAGAGAATACCACTGGCAATTATTTATGCCTCATATGATTAATGGGGTATTTGGTCCTTTTATATCTGTATTTTGTCAGGATATTCGATTTGGGGATTATTCAATTTCCAGTTTAGGAAAAATTCAACAGGGAGCATTTCAAAGATTTTATGCTGGATTACAAGATATTAGTAGTATTAATTTAACATTTATTACTTCTGTAGATAATGCAGTTTTGGATTATTTTTATGGTTGGTATCATTTAGCAATTGATGAACAAGGTTATTATTATCCTAAAAATCATTATAAAAAGAATATTTATGTTGCTTTGTATGATAGATCCGGAGTAGAATCTGTAAGATTTAATATGAAAGGGGTATTTCCAAAGAATAAACCCCCCATAGGAATTTCTTACGGATCTGAAGGAATGTTGAAATTAAATGTTGTGTTGAGCGTGGATACAATTGAGATGTTCTCATTAATTGGATCCATAAGAGGAGCAGTTACAAATGTTATTGGAAGCATAGCAAAACAAACAAAGGAAATGCTTGGATCAGTGCCTGGAGGAAGCATAGCAAATGGAGTAATTACAAAATCTGGGAACGTTCTTTTTGGTGCCAAGGATTAATCATTTTTATTTAGGAGAAAAGTAAAATGTCAGATTTCCTTCCAATTACTCTACCTTCGAAATGCATACCTTACTCAGGAATTCGGCCAGAAGATATTTTAATTCGCCCTTATAATGGCGGTGATGAAATAATTTTGGCTCAAATCAATCCTGTCAATTTAGAGCGAAATTTCTTAGCAGTTTTGAAGAATGTTGTAAGAGGGATTGATCCTTCTCAATTAACAACTGGGGATAGATTGTATATTATAATGTGGGAATATATTAACTCCTATTCAGAAAAAATAAGAATTAAACATATTTGCTCTCATTGTTTGCAAGAAGTGGAATTTGAAGTCAATTTGAAAACTGATTTGCAAATAGCTAAACTTCCTGATAATTATTTAGAATTGCAAACATTTACTTTGCCTGTTAGCAAGGAAACAGTTCAATGCAGATGCTTAAATTTACAGGATGAAGTTGAATGCGAAAAAATGTCCAATAACGGTAAAGATGTTTATATGTACCGTTTTGCTCGATCAATAATGGGAATTGATGATCCTTTTGCCCATATGGAACGAATGAAAAAATGGGAAGCAAAAGACATTGCACGAATTCGAAAATTTCATGATATTGATGTATTTCATGGACCAACTTCTGAAGCTAAATCAGTTTGTCCGAATTGTAGAGAGGAGGAAGAAATTATCGTGCCCTTTCGATTTGAATTCCTTTATCCGACTGGTGAGGCCCTTGGAAGTTGTTTTAGAGCGTGAATATTTTCTTTGTAAACATATTCCTGGATTTAATTTAAGTGATATAAGAAATACTTCTTCTTTAATTTTAGAATGGTTCCAAGGACGGATCATAAAGGAATATCAGGACCAGGAAGAGAACAGAAACTATAATGGGTAAATTTGATTTTAAAAAATCAAGAAGAAAAGGATTTGGGGTAGGAGCTTCTAATACTCAAATTTTAGAAGCCTTATACAAGAAATATTCCCGGGATTATTTGAGATATTTTAAAGAACTTTCTGATAATTATAAAATTGGTCCAAATAAAGAAGAAGTTGACAAAACCGTTGAATTAATAAAAAGAATGCTAGTTGTTCTTGAAAATGTAATTACAACTGGAATTATTACAGAAGAAGATTCAGAGAGGTTATCCGAATTTTCTGAGAATATTGAACTTCAAAAGCAATTTTTTATTCAAGAAATTCAAAAAGATACTGTACTTCAACAGCTGTTATCTGTTATTAATGAAAAAACAGGCATATCTTTAGAAGAAATGACTTCTGTTGAAGGGGTTGTAGAAAAAGGCTTACAACAAGTCAGAAAAAGTCAGGTTAAACGAGCTCCTTTTGCAGAAAAAGCCCCTCGTGTTGCTGCTTTAGGTAAAGAATTAGGCAAAGGATTGGCTGTTGCAACCACTGGTCCCTTTTATCCTTTATTAGAAAAGGCTTTTGGAGTTGGCAAAGATATATTTTCTTTGGGAAAAGGAATATCCCAAAAGAGAAGGGAAAGAGAAGAAGAATCTGCGATTGCTCAAACTTTTCCTTCTTCTTTTAGAGAACCTAGAACAAGGGAAGTTCGAGAAGCTAGAGGGGTTGGATCTCCTTTAGGAAGTATGGTTGGAATTGCTGGGAAGGAAATTTTAGATAAACAAGTTGCTCCATTGAAAAGATTTTTTGATAAAGAAGCTTATCAAACAAAATGGACTAAAGAATTATTGGAGGAAATGAAAAAAGCTGGAGAAAAATCTAAAATTGAATCTTCTCTTGGAATTGGAAATCTTTTAGCTTTAGCAGGAAAAGCCGCTATTGGAGCGGGAACAGCAGCAGGTGGATTAAAAGTTGGATATGATTTAGCTAAAGCAGTTATGGATTATAATAAAGCAATTGATTATTCTCATGAAGCACATAAGCGAGCAATGGATTCTTTAGCTCAATGGAATAGACAAATTGATAAAGTTACTTCTGATTTAAAAGGAGGAACCCAAGAAACTAAATCTGCTACTGATGAAATTTTGAAAAGAATGAGTTTAAGAGATCAATTATTAGCAGCTGCTCCTACAACTATACGGGATCCTTTTGTTTCCAAACCTAAAAAAGAATCGGAAATAATTAGGGAAAAATCCGAAACTATTAGCAAAGAAATTAAAACCGTTGAAACCCAAAGAAATATATTTAACAAAGAAGCTCAGCCTTTGAAAATTGAAGTTCCCCCTGTTCCAGGTTTAGATGTTTTAAAAGAAGCAATTGAAAGATTAACAGAACAATTGCAAAGAAATCAGGAATCTGCTCCTATTAAAATGGGAAATGTTTTTGATTCTGGGGATACTTTGCTTACTGAGCATGCAAGAGGTAATTTAAATTTTGAGAGATAAATGTTAGATTCTAGAATAAATCCTGTTGGAAAAGAAGCAAGAAATCCAAGAATTGGGGTTCATACTGAGAAATTTGGAGGCAGCAGCCAAACAGAAATTAGTGGTCAACAGTCCCCTTGGGCTATTTATGGGTATTCTCCTGATGGAAAAAAGATTCCGGATGCTTATTTAGTTAGTGTGACTAGTTTAAGAAATAGAGCCAAAGTTGTTTCTCCTCTACAAGAAAGCATAAGTTTGTTTGCCGAATCTTCTTGGCAACAATTTTTACCATCATTAAGTTCTTTTGGAAATTTATTAATTCAAGCTGCAAGTGGGGGTCGGAAAGCATTGGTTACTAAAGCCACTTCTCGTAGAATTTGGAATGGCACTTCTCCAATTAAATTGTCTGTTAAAATGGTTTTTGAAGCGGTAAATGATACATTAAAAGAAGTCGTTTATCCTATAATGATGTTATCCAGCATGATTTTGCCTGCGGAAACTTTGTATACAAGTGAGGAAGATAAAGCTTCTAGTATTGTTGAAGAAGGCCAAAGACAAATTGCAAGAGGATTAGACAAACTTCCCCTTTTAGGACCCCCAGGACCATCCCCCTTTTCTTTAGAGGGAATTGTTGATTTAAAAAGCATTCTTTCAAATCAAGTTGCTTCTAAAATTGAGTCGCTGGCAGGGGGAGATCATATAATGATAGAAATCGGAAGATTTTTAACTTTTGATAATGTTATTATTAAGAGCATTTCTCCAGTAATTCCGATTAAGTTTGATAGTAGTGGATATCCTATAAGTGCTTCTATGAACATTAATTTTGAAACCTATGAAATGATCACGGTAGAATCTTTTCAAAAAGCATTTACCTTATTGGGCGACAGTACTACTCATGCTCAAACTATTGCATTTCAAGAAGCTTAAAATATATGAATCGAACGAATTTTTATAATATTTTTACTCATTCTGATAATGTACAAGAATTAGACTTTTTAGATAATTCTTTGTCAGAATTTAAAATGAAATATGACCCTACTTATTATAGAGTTATTGGTGCGGATTTAATGCGGCCAGACAGAATCAGCGATAAAAATTATGGATCACCTAATTTTTGGTGGATAATTTGTTTAGTTAATAATATAAATAATCCTTTGCTAGATTTAGAAGTTGGACAAATTTTAAAAATTCCGCATCAACTCGATCTGTACCAATTTCAAAGGAAATATCGTTTGAGAAGATCAAGATGAAATTAGTAGGAAATTATAATTTAAATATTCGATTTGGGGATGCAGATACTTTAATAACTCCTCAAATGATTCAAGAATTGACTATTACTCAAGATATTGAAAGATTATTACCCACCTTTAAATTATCGTTAGCAGATGCTTCAAAAATATTAGCGGAAGTAATTCCTTATGATAAAAATGCAAATACAGTTTCTATTGATTTAGCAAGGGATTCTAATTCTTTGGAAATAAATGAATTTACTTTTGAAGTAAAACGAAGAACAGCTGTTTCTCCAGAAGATTCTTATACAATTGAAGGTATTTTAAAAGTTCCCCAATTATTGGATTATGAAAGAAATAAATATTTTGATGGGGATATAAAAACAAATTTACAAAGCATTGCTTCTAATTTAGGAATTTCAAAAACAGAAATTGGATCTTCTTTGTCTTACGAGAAATCTTTTTTGCAACCCAAGTGGACAGATGCTCAACTTTTGAATTATTTGAAACAAGAGTTGATTGGAAAAAATAAGGAATCCGGATATTATTGTTATATTGTCAATATTTTAGCAGAACCTATTTTAGTATTTAAAAGTTTAAATGAATTAATTATTAATCCAATTAGATATAATTTTCTTGTTGGACCAAAACCCCATAAAGATTTTTTTCCTATAAGTGAATACAGAATTTTTGATGATTCCCAACTTTTAACAGATTTTGGGAGGGAGTCTAAGTATTCGTATTTTGATTATTCTTCTGGATCTTATATTGCTGGATCTATAGATGCAGAAGATTGCCCAGTTTTATCCGAATTTTTATCTTTGGATAAAGATAGAGAAAATTCAAGAACTTCAATTGAAACTGGCAGAAGTAACAGTTTTACAGATTTTGAGGGTAGATTTAGGAATTCATTTTTTAACAGAATAAATAATAATACACATATGTGGGCTGCTACTTGGGGTTTAGAAAATATATCTCCTGGGGATGTTGTTTTAGTTGTATTTTCTGAGGCTTTTCAAAGAGGAAATTTATTTGTGTATCAGCATTCGGGATTGTGGTTAGTGAAAAGAGTTGTTCATATTGTTGGGAGTACATTCTTTACAAACTTACTTTTGGTAAGGGCTGGAATAGATTCAGATATTGAAAACTCATTAATAGAATCCGTTAATAGAAGAAAATAATATGGATCTGCAAAAACATTCATTTAAATATTCAGGATTTTATAGAGGATTGGTTTTAGATAATGCAGATTCTTCTCAATTGGGAAGAATAAAAGTTAGAGTTTTTGGTATTTTTTCGGAAGATATCCCTACAGTTAAATTGCCTTGGGCAGTTCCCGCAACTTCAATATTTACTGGAGCAGGAGTTGGATTTGGAAATTTTGAAGTTCCAGAAATAAATAGTTATGTATTTGTGTTTTTTGAAGGACAGGACATTTATCAGCCTGTGTATTTTGCATCTGCTCCGGACGGTGTTCATGGGTTGCCTTCTGAGAGAACTACAAATTACCCATTCAGAAAAATATGGAAGACTAAAAATCAAATAATTTTAATAATAGACGATTCTGCAAAAACAATAAAAGTTGAGCATCCTTCCGGATCTTATATTTCTATTGATATAAATGGGGATATAATAATATCCGGAAATACTGTTAATATAAATCCAGCTTAATTTATAAAGAGGAATTATGCAAAATATTATAAATGCTAAAGAAACGTATAAAAACGAACTTTTTTCCAAAGCAAATGTTGTGGGTGTAGCAGTTGGTTTTAAATATGTTGGTGGTGTAAAAACCAATGAATTATCTGTAATAGTTAATGTTTCTCATAAAATTCCTCAAGTGGAATTACCCATACAGGACTTAGTTCCTTCAGAATTGGATGGAGTAAAAACAGATGTTATTGAAACCGGAACAATTCAAACATTTTATGAACCTACTGGAAAATTTCGACCTGCTCCAGGAGGAGTAAGTATTGGACATAAAGATATTACTGCAGGGACTTTAGGAATTGTTGTTGTTAAAGAGGCTTCAGTTTCTTCGCCATATAAACCTGGAGAATCTTACAGCAGTATGTTTGGAACAACTCTTTGCCCAGTTCCTCAAAGTTCTGAACAAAGAAAAGTTTATATTCTTAGTAACAATCATGTCTTAGCCAAAGGCAATGAAGCTCAAATTAATGATCCTATTTATCAACCTGGTCCTTTTGATGGAGGAGTTCCTGCGGATACTATTGCTAAATTGAGTAAGTTCTTTCCCATAATGTACGATGGTTTGCTTAATAAAGTCGATTGTGCTCTTGCAGAACCACTAAATTTTGAAGATGTTATCAAGAACAGTATTTTGGAAATTGGAGAAGTTTCTGGTTCTGTAGAAGCTCAATTAGGAATGCTTGTTAGAAAGTATGGAAGAACTACTCAACTTACTTCGGGTGAAATTATTCAAATGTATGCTACAGTAGATGTGAGTGGTTATCCTGGAGGAACTGCAAGATTTGAGGATCAAATTATTACTGAAGTGATGGCAGCAGGTGGAGATAGCGGTAGTCTTCTTGTAGAACAAAATGGTGGAAGAGCAGTTGGATTATTATTTGCTGGTTCAAGTGCAATAACTGTTTTCAATTGCATTGCAAATGTGGAAGAAGCTTTAAATATTAAAATATAAGGATTAAATATGATTCAAGAAGGATTTAGATTATTTGATGGGCAGGATCCTACTAAGCAAATTAAATTTGATTTATCGCAAATTTCTACTAAAACATTGCGAACTATTATTGTTCCAGATAAAGATGGTAAATTAATTTTACCTGAAACTATGCCATTTGTAGATCTTATAGATACCCCAAATAATTATTTGGAATCATCAGGAAAATTTGTTAAAGTTAAACAAGATGGAAGTGGGCTGGAATTTGTTGCACAAGAAACAGGAGATACGGGAGGATTTACTTCAAAGTGTAGTGCGTATTTAAATTCTAATCAAATTGTAAATAATGAAACTTATACTAAAATAATTTTTCAAGCAAAAGATTATGATTCAAATGGGGAATATAATAATATACTGGGGAGGTTTACTGCTGTTGAATCCGGATATTATCACGTATCAACTGGTTTATATATGGCTATATTAGCATCTGGTAAAATGTCCCAGATTATAACATATAAGAATGGAACTGAATTTAAAAAGGACATGAAAATTTCTACTTCAGGTTGGATTATAAATTCATTTAGTTGTGATATATATTTAAATGCTAATGACTATTTGGAGATTTGGTCCTGGCACAATCATGGTTCCACATCTAATATATCAGCAATAAACCGTAGATCGTTTTTGGATATTCACAGATTTAATTAATTGAAATAATATATGGCATTTATACGCAAAAATTTCTCTAGAGGAACTTTAGCTTCCAACTTGTTGGCTGGTGCTGTTCAGCTTACTGTTCAGGCTGGACATACTCTACCTACTGCTGTGGGATCTTTCCGTCTTGTAATTTGGAATAACACAACTTATCCAGACCCGGCGGACGATACCACGCTGGAGATTGTTACAGCATCCTATTCTGGCACAGCCAATATTTATAACATAATCCGGGCACAAGAAGGTACTGTTGATGTTGTTCATTCTTCTGGGCATAGGGTTGCTTTACATTATACAGCAGGAATGTCGGAAGACGATTTAACTGTTGTTGCTGTTCATGCTAATGAACATGAGGTAGGAGGTTCTGATTTAGTTGGACACGATTCTCTTACTGGATTTGTAGCGAATGAACACATTGATCATTCTAGTGTATCTGTACTAGCTGGAACCGGCATGTCTGGTGGTGGTTTAATATCGGATAATGTGACTTTGAATTGTTCTATTACTCAATATACAGATGAAATGGTAGATGATCGAGTAGCTTCTTTGATTCAAAATGGAACAGGATTAACTTGGACTTATGATGATTTAAGCAATACTCTGACTGGCAATGTTGATTTAACTCTCGACCAGATATTAAGTCTTGCGGCCAACAAAACATTCAACAACGGGGCGTTTTCTCTGTCGTTCAACTTTACTAATCCTACCAACCAACCGATTTACGATGGTGCATTTGAGATTCAGGCCAGTGGTGCATTTGTTGGCGACCTGCTTCACGTTCACCAACATACCGGAAATCCAGGGGCCAATACACATCTTGTTAAACTGGATGCGGAAGATGCTGATGTTCACTTGCTTCATCTTGAACACAACTTTGCTACAGCTATTGGTATTCATTTTAATGTAGCAGACGTAGCAAAAGGGATTATATATGCTGATGGCAAAACGGTCATTGGACACACTAACCTTAACTCTGCTGTTCTTAGATTAAATAATCCAGATGATGCTTCTCGCCTGATATTTGATGTTGAAGGTCTCGGGCTTCCCGCTGACCATCAGGCATGGGCTTTTCAAACAGATAGAAACGTCAACGGGGATTTCACTCTTCTTCGTGGGGCCGTTGGGGGAACACCTGGGACTGTAGTTTTACATTCTGATGAAAGTGGCAACATAGGAATTGGAAAATATACTCCTGGTACTGCATTAGATGTTAATGGAGTAATTACTGCTACAGGGGGAAATTCAACTAATTGGAATACTGCCTATACTCATGTATCCAATAATGGGACAGACCACAGTTATATAGACCAGAGTGTTAAGACATCCGATAGCCCATTGTTTGAAAATGTCAAGATAAATCAGGCCACTGTAAAAGGTAGAGTGACTATATCCCCAGATGCGGGAGTGACTACTCCTGGGGAGATTGTTCTTGCGTTTAGAGACCCAGGAAACTCTGCATACGGATTTGATTTTATGCAGGAAAGTTCTGTATCGGGAGACTTAGAATTTCATAGTGTTCTAAACGGCGTTTCTACCGCTATGATGCAATTCTTCCGTGCCAATGGTTCTGTGAAGATCAAGACGTGGTTGAAGATAACACAAAAAAGTGCTGACCCCGATGCTCCCATAGATGGTGAATCTATTGTGTGGAGTTCTGATGGGACAGGGTTTGGAGATGCGGGAGATATTTGTATGGCAAGTAGAGTTGGGGCCACTACGAGAAAAGCAATCATATTTGATTATAGTGCAGGAGATACTTGGTAATGGCCACGAATGAAGCTCGAAATGTGATTGCAACGGACGACCGTATCACTAATACAAATCTTCTTGATTTGGTAGATGGTGGGGAAACCACACTGCATAGTCACGCTGGTGGAACGATTGCAAGTGGTCGTCGTGTCTCGTTGTATAGAAGTTCTGCACAATCCGTTAATGCAACAACATGGACAACTATACAACTTGATACTGAACTTTATGATAAGTTAAATGAATTTGACAACGTGACCAATTATACTTTTACTCCGGGTGTAACAGGTTATTACCATATTTGTGGTAGAGTGACTATTTCTCTTAGTGCCACAACAAAAGAAGCATACGCCAGAATTTACAAGAATGGAACTACCGAGATTATGGTTGATTATGGAGTTAGACAGACTACAAATTCTTCTTGTTCATTAATGTTAATAAAGACTGTTTATCTTCTTTCTACCGATTCCATTGTGGTGCAAGTTTATCATAATGACACGGGTGCAAGAAATGTTACAGGAACAGAAATTGAAACATATCTAACGGTTGACAGGGTGGAGACATAATGTACTTTGAACTAAACTCTCTCGCTGCTTTAAGAATCAGAGAAATGCAAATCAAAGAAGGTTATGAACCATGCTTCGGCGTGAAAGAAGAATGTAACGAGTTCGTCAGTTTGGAATTTAAGCCTCTTGTTAAATTTAATGATGATGAGATTTAATTTTTATCATATCATTCAATATATAGAGGAATAGAAATAATGTTTGGCACGTTCGGATCCCAACAATTTGGTGCTCCTTGGTTTATTCCTGCAGCTGTTCCGGGGATTGGTGGGAAGATAGCTCTACTTGGTGATTTGAGCGATCATGGAGGAACTATAATAACTAGTGGACAAGATGGAAAATTTCAAGTTGGTGGAATTGCTGTTGCTGTAGATGGAGCATTACATTCCTGCCCAATTCCAACCCATGGGATAACTTCTGTATCTGCTATAACAACAAAAAGTTTTGGAAACGGAGAATTAATATTAACAGAAAATGCAATTAGCGGATGTGGAGCTTTGATTCTTCCGCCAGATCGTTCTGTATATGTAGAGGCATAATTATGGCAGTAGCTAGTGATATAATATATAGTGATTTAGACCATAGATTAATAAAAGACGGATTGGGCAATTTAAAATTATCTACAAATATTGCTGCCATAATGTCTTCTATTGATAATATACTTAGAACTTCAAAAGGGGAGCGTGTAATGTTACCCTCTTTTGCAAGTAAACTTCGATCCATGCTGTTTGGAAGTATGGATGCAACGTTAATGAAATTTATTTCAAGAGAAGTAAAAGAAGTTATTGAAGCTTGGGATCCTAGAGTTCAAGTTGTTGAAGTATCAGTTGCTGCAGATCCTGATGCTTCCACATTTTCATTATCTGTTAATTTTATTGTAAAAGGTCAGGGAAATATATTTCAGTATCAAACAAGTATTAAAGGAAATTGATAATGCCTCAAAATTTATTAAATTATGCAAGCTATGATTTCGAGGATCTTGTTGTTGCACTCCAGGACAGATTAAAGGCAACAGGTGCTTGGAAAGACATCTATCGTTCTGGGACAGGATCCATGCTTATTGAATTCTTAGCTTATGTTTTGAATTTAGTACAATTTTATGCTGAACGAAGAGCAGAGGAGTCTTTTCTTTTAACAGCACAAGAAAGATCTAGTATAGTTAATTTAGTTTCTTTAATAAATTATACACCAAAAAGAAAAACCTCCTCAATTGGAAATTTAGAATTTTCAATTCCTGTTGCTTTGACAAAAATAGTTTTTATTCCTAAATATACGGAATGTGAATCCGCCGATGGAGTGAAATTTTTAACCAATGAAAGTGCAGCAATTCAAAAAGGACAAACCGAAATTACTGTTTCAGGAATTCAGGGAGAGTTAATACAAACCGAAATTACTGCAGATGGTTCTATTTCTCAAGAATATTTAGTTAATAGTACAGAAGTTGAAAATTCTGCAGATACCACAAATCCAACATTAAGAGTTGTTGTAGACGGAGTTGAATGGACTTTGGTAACTTCATTTCTGAACAGTACTCCTATTTCAACACATTACAGAATAATAAATGAAATGGATGGAACTGTTTCTGTTTTATTTGGAGACAATATAAATGGCAAAGCTCCAGCAAGTGGTTCTGTTATTCTGATTAAATATATTAAATCCTCTGGGTTAAATGGAAATGTGACTTTTAATGATGTAATAACAACTTTAAATAATACAATTTATGATGAAGATGGAGATATTGTTTCCAGTGTTTCAGTGACAAATACTTCTTCATTTTTAGGAGGAGATGATGAAGAAGGCATTGAAGAAATTCGAACAGAGGCTCCTCAAGTTTTCAAAACTGGAGATAGGGCTGTTACAAAAGAAGATTTTGAATCCATAATTAGAAATCAATCTGGAGTAGCAGAAGTTAATGTTTGGGGAGAAAATGAAGAAGCGGAAGCAGCGGGAGTTGATGCTGTTGCAAATATGTTAAATAAAGTTAAATTTGCAGTTGTTTTGCAAGAGTGGGAACTTCCAGACGCAACATTTAAAGCAAATTTATCTGATGCAATTTATGCAAAATCAATGTTAACTGTAAAATATGAATTTGCAACCCCGGTATTTTTATATGTAATTCCACGATTAGTTGTAAAAGTTGCTTCTGGGTATTCTCTTTCACAAACACAAACCGATATTGAAGAAGTTGTGGCTAATCAATTTATATTGGGGGATACAACTAAATTGGGGACAATTGTAAAGTATAGTGAAATTCTCGCTGCTATTCACGATTTAAATGGAGTTTCTTATTCTATTATGACGTTGGAAATAAGAAAAGCTCTTTCAAATTCCTATAGTTCATTTTTTGATTGGGGAGCGACATTAGAAGCAACTTCAATTAAACCAGAAAGTGTTCGTTTATTTATTGATGATACTTATGTTGTTACTGATGTAGATGGAGGGGCAGGTTCTGGAACTTTTTCTTCTGCTGGGGGTTACACAATTTCTGGAACAATTAATTATACAACAGGTGTTTTAACTGTAGATATAAGCCCAACTCCTGCTTCAGTCGTCGCCAGGTACCAACAAAGCGATACATTGCAAAGTGGTAATGTAACTCCTACTTTTGCACAAATTGCTCGATTATATGATTTGGACTTTGTAAACATTTCCCTAGTTTAATGGAGAATTAAAATGAATACTTATGAATGCCGATGGGATATCCGACAATGGCGAAAAGGCAGAATTATTTGGGAACTTTTGAATAAAAAGAATCTTCTCGTTGACGAAGGTGAGAGGATGATCCTGGATATTGTCTTCCGAAATGGAGGAGCAGCTTATTTTCCAGCAACTGATTTTTATGCAGGATTCTATAATGGAAATGTTGCAGAAACAACTGTGTTAGCTTCTCTTCCCAATGAACCTTCAGTTGCAAATGGGTACTCTAGGCAGGTTGTCGAAAGATCTTCGGTAGGTTGGCCTACTATTGAAAAGCATGATGGAGACTGGCGTGTTGTTTCTAAAACTCTAACTTGGACAGCAACCGGAGGCAATATAGGGCCTATTAATGGATCTTTCTTAGGGACTTCAAATGATGATACAGGAACTTTGATTGGTTCATTAACATTTGGTGTAGAAAGAACAATTATTGCTGGTGATAGTTTTACTGCTGCTCTTAAAACCAAATTGAAATAAATATATGGCACTGAAAGATTACCATCTTAGTGGAGAAAATGCATCTGCTACTTCTTTGGATGCTTCTACTCCAAATACTTGGGAGTACCAAACATTTACTCCACTTAGTAGCTATACAGCAACTCAAATTGCTCTAAAATGTTTTCGAAATGATTCTGGGGCAACCGGAACCCTTACTTTTGGAATATATGCAACTTCAGGAGGTCTTCCAACTGGATCTGCTCTTGCTACAGGAACTCTTGATGTTAGCACTTTAGATTCCATTACTCCTGGAAGTTTTGAAATCATAACTTTAAACGCTGGAGTCGCTTTAATTGCGGGTACCAGATATGCTATAGTTATTTCAGGATCTATTTCTGCAGGGGATTTTGTATTTTTTAGAACAAGTGGAACCTCTAATTATGCTTATGGAACCAGAGGCTATTCTATTAATGCCGGAGGTTCTTGGACAGCTTATGCAGGAAATACAACAGATAATTTATTTAAAATATATGATAATTCTACTTATATCTCTCAAGTTATTTTTGCTGCTGGAAACGTCTCTGGTGGGAAACATTTATGGAAAATTGTAGATGATGGAGAAAATCTTTCAACAGACAGCAGTTATGCTTTGGGGGGAAATGTAACAGATATGGCATATTCTTCTGTTACAAGAAGATTATACATAGCTATTGGAAATATTGTTTATTGTTATGATGCTGATACAATAACATTAGTTGAGGAATGGGGAAGTTCTGGTTCTATTAATATTGGAGCAGCCGTAAATGGACTTGCTATTGATTCTTCGGATTATCTTGCTGTTGCTCATGCAGTTGTTAGCAGCAATAAGAGAGTAAGTTTATATGATAATACTGGATCTTTACTTTGGCAAAGCACTGCCTTTGGTACCAATACTACAGGGAATAAAGTATCTTTTAATTTGGACGGGAATATTAATGCTTGTACATTAGGAGGAAATGCTGGAACCCTTCTAGCTGGATTATTAAGTAGAATTAATGGTTCTCTTTTAACAACTTATGAAACAAGGGCAGTAGCAGCTTTTAACGGAGATGGAATTGCTTCTTCTAAAGATACAAATACTTATTGTTTTTATACTTCTTCTTATGCAAGTACAGCATTGGTATTAAAAAATGGGGTAACAACAATTTGGTTTAAAAACATTAGTGGAGCAGGTACTGGGGATATTGTTCATATTAATGATTTAGACTTGGTTTTTGTTTCTGATGCAGCAACTTTGAAAGGATATTATGATGTTGATGGAGACACCCATCCTTGGGCTGATTATACCCCCATAAATTCTACTCCATTATCGGCAAATATTCTTGGTTTAATTTCTGGATTAAGTGGGGAATTATATATTTGTGATAGTGGAGGATTTGTTGGAACTTGCAATCCTTCTGTTTCTTGTAGATCTTCAGTTCAAGCTAGTACAACAAGCTTAACTTCTATAGTTTGGGCTGGGAATCAAAACATTGCTCCAGTAATAACTGATCAATCTTCGGATACTACAGCAGATGAAGGAGATTTGGTTGAATTGTTTGTTACAGCAACAGGAATTCCAACTCCAACTTATCAATGGTATAAAAATGATATTTTAATTGATGGAGAAACAAATTCTACAATTAGTTTTCCTTCTGTTAATAGAACTGATGCGGGAACATATAAATGTATAGTTACAAATGTTGCAGGTTCTGTTGAATCTTCTCCAATAATTTTGACAGTTTATTATTCAGAAATAACAGCACAATCCAGCAATTCTACATTTGGTATCGGCCAATTAATGACACTGACTGTTACAGCCATAGGAAATCCTGTTCCAACTTATCAATGGTATAAAGATGAAGTTATAATTTCTGGTGCTGTTAGTTCTTCCTATTCTAAATACGTGGCATTATCAGATGCAGGAACTTATAAGTGTAAAGTTTCTAATGCCGTTGGGGATATTTATACAACAGATATTGTTGTTTTAATAAATACAAATCCTTATGTTTGGGGATTAAATTTGAATTTGGACCAGAGCAGGCTTACTGAAATGGCAACAAATTATTTTTTAGATCAAGGTTGGCATTTAGACATGTCAGAATTGTTCGTTCTCGAAGGAGAATTTGAACTTTCTGTAGAAACTGCATATGTTCATGCTCCATTTCGTGATTTAGAATTAGAAATAAATTCTGAAATGGAAGTGGATGTTGTTCATTCAGTTGCTCTTGATTTGCTTCCACTAATTCCTGAAAAATTCCATTCTTCAGAAATTTTGCAAGCCTATATAAAAGAAGTTGGTTTTCAAATTGGTGGAACATTAACATTAACAAGGGATATTGTAAAATTATTAAGTCCAAATACTGTAAATGATACAAAATATTTGAGACATTTGGCTGCTTTAATTGGGGTAAAATTGCCTCCAGAAGATGAATCAGATGTTGTTGAAATTAGAAAAATTTTAGCAAACGCAGTTGAGTGGTATAAGGTAAAGGGTACATATAGGTCAATAGAATTAATTGCTTTATTGCAAAGTTTTTCTATTAACCTATATGATATGTACACAAACGATTATGTTAATTTTATTTTAACCGATTGGTTTGTAGGAGAAGAAAATGAAAACCCGACTGGACTTGATGCCAC